>Ga0272445_1000117_pt1 | contig 78327 bp, 67 predicted proteins | sample YNPCB0031_FD_194404 | JGI IMG/M metagenome (GOLD analysis project Ga0272445, IMG submission 194404) | Hot spring sediment microbial communities from Yellowstone National Park, WY, United States - YNP-CB-003-1 | ecosystem: Environmental > Aquatic > Thermal springs > Hot (42-90C) > Sediment...
TTCGGGGTCCATCGGGAATTTGGACTAGAGATCCTGAAGCGGAGGGGAAAGCTTACCAGACCTACTACAAGTTTCTAATGAATCCGAGGGAGTATTGGGAGGAGAGATTGAGTAAGCCATCCCCACTGGGGGATTTATCAAGGGTAAAGCCGAACCCCGGCCATTACGCTTTAGCTGAATTGGAGAGGATGGGAATTATAAAGTGCGTAATTACTCAAAACATTGATGATCTTCACCGTAAGGCAGGAAGCAGGAATGTTATAGAGTATCATGGAAACATATTTAAGTTAAGATGTATAAGTTGTGGATGTAGATTTAACTCTGAAGAGTTTGATTTGGAGAGAATGAGGAGGGAGGGGAGGCTTCCCCCTATCTGCCCGCTTTGCGGGGGAGTATTGAAGTCTGATGTAGTCCACTTTCTGGAACCCATACCTGAAGATGTAGCTAAACGTTCTTTAGAGGAGGTTCTAAAATGTGATTTGATGCTTATCTGTGGAACTTCAGCAGTAGTTTATCCATTTGCTGAATTACCGAGAATAGCTAGAAGAAAAACAGTTAGGAAGAAGTATGGACTAGCCTCCGTAATCATAATTGAGGTAAACATTAAGCCCACCCCTCTAACCGAGGAGGGGATTTCAAACTATCTAATTCAGGGAAGAACAGGTCAAATCCTGCCGAGAATTGTTGAGGAAATTAGAACTCAGAGAATAGCTAAACAATAGAGGAAATGTAAAGTATGGAAGGGATGTAAAGCCATAAATTATTTCATCATATTTCTTTATAGGAAATTATTATAATAAGTTTCAATAATGTTTTGTGGCTATTTTTGTTCATTTATAGATGTTTCGACCTTATTTATTAGCGTATAGGTTTGATAAATACTTGGAGTGTTTAAGGTATGTCTTATATATGTCGTACATTAAATAAGTTCTTCTGGAATGCATTTAGGATTGTAGCTGATTTTAGGTTTTAAACCTGCTCTTCTTAATCTCTCCATAACATGCGGATACTCAAAAACATATTCCTCCTCAAATTCTCTTATTAATACTTTATCTATCTCTATTAGTTCACTTTTCAACTGCTTTATGTTTTCTTCATCGCTGAAGCTTAGCATTACTGCTGGATGACATTTAACACCATAATCCAGTAGGTTTCTCAACGCATTAATCTGGTAGTTAAATGCTTCAGGATGTGCTCCTGTTAGTTTTGTAAATTCCTCCTTCGTACATCCCTTTAATGAAACTCTAACATGAATGTTTCTAAATCTAGATAGATCTTTAGCATAGGATTTATCGTAGCCTATAAGTATACCATTAGTTTCAAGAATGAAAACATACTTATTATGCTGATCATTAAGCTCCAATACTTTCAGTAAATGCTCCTTACCTATTGTAGGTTCATTACCGCTAATTCTGATATATTTATAGTTCCTCCTACTAGCAGTTTGGTTCAGCTTTAAAAACACTTCTTCAGGACTGTAGAATTTACCTATCCTATCCGGATAATCTCTAGGAGCTCCACTCCAGCAGAAAACACATTTAAGATTGCATCCAACACAGTCGGCAGCTGCACATCCACCATACCATCTACCACCACGAGCAACACGATAATACTTCCTAAGTAAACCCTTAACAGTAAAGCTTCTTATAATATCTGATAACTTAATAGGATCATACAATCTGGAACACCATAAACATAATTTAACCCACGATGATTAATACAACAAATATATAAATCTATTAGCCAGGATCTCAGCTACCTTCCTAACTAATGCCTCTAGTCAGAATATTTTATCTTATAATTGTATTCAATCCTCCTCCACATTAAATATGGTATTTAGCTCAATCCTCACTATCAGTATGAATTAGGGTAAGAGACATAGTAATATCTTAAATTCTTTATGGTTACCTTTTAATATTTTAAATTATGAATTAAGATGTTGTTGAAGTCTCCGTCTCCATTGTATGACGAATTTATGGGATTCGGAGCTAAGCAGTAAAGCTACAAACTTGCACGTAAGATGGTTAAGATTAAGTTATTCCATTATATTCCTATGGTTTAGTTGGTTAAGTCATTATTAAAATAGTGAAAATACTATGGTGGTCAGTATTGTACCTAGCGCTGCTAGTACAATATATCTATAAACGGCAGATATATCTGCTTTATAATGATTTGTGGATAGTATGAGACATGAGTGTCCTGGACTGAGCATAACCCCCATATAGCCTCCTAGAAATGCCCATAGTAATCCCTTACCTGAGAGGAATGGTAGGAGGGGAGGTAGAGCTAAAGCTACATATGTAAACTCTGCGCCTGTAGCTAAACCAATTATGAATGGAATGAGAAATAATGCCAGCCACCAAATTGGCTCCAGAATGTTTGTTAAAGACCGCATTATACCGCTCTCCTTAATATATTGGCTAAATATTAGTGACTCTACCACTAGAATAATAATTGTTGGGTTTAATGCATACTTAGCCGATTTAACACAGCTTTTAAGTGTGGGTTTATAGATGATTAATGATATTGCTAAGACAATAATTAATGAAAGAACTATGCTTATCTTTAGCAGAATCGTAAATATGGAGATAAGTGCAAATATCCATAGATGTGTTAATCCCTTCAAATCATGTTTAGTATGGTATCCTCCTTTAAGTCTAGGTACAACTATTACTAGCCCAGTTATTACTGAAGCAAGAGCGGAAGGCCAAGTTATAGAAATAATCTCTATTGGTGTTTTGTTAAGTATTCCTGAAGCCAATATTATACCTTGATACAGAGGCCATACAGGAGCCCATATGTGGCGAAACCAATAATTAGTGAAAACCTCCTCCTGAGGATTTAAGCCCATTCTATCATAAAGTGTCTTCGTCATAACAGCTGATACGTAAGCTCCTCCAGGCATAGGAAGTAAACCTATTATTGCTGGTGTGGCTATAGCTGCAGATCTACAGCCAAATGTGCTTAAACCTTCAACAATTCTATCAGTTACTCCCAGCTCTCCAAGCATGGATGCAAGAAACATAGCTAGTATAAGAGCAGATAAAACCTCAATCATTGTAGGATTAAATGCCATAATAGTTACCTTAACCATGTTTAAGCCTATAGCTACTACACCATAAAACAATGTTCCAATTCCTAAAGCAATAGCGACATTTACACGCTTGAAAACTAGAATAACTACTATTAATATTGAGATTAACAGTATTAACTCTAACATAGTAGCATCTTCAAACCCAAATATATTTAAGCATTACCATACCATTGAATGATACTGTCAAGTTAACACATAGTAGACTCATTAAGTTTAAGGCTTAACTTGACAATATCCCATTGAATAAATAGATGCGGGAGTGCGGCAACTTAAGATTTATTTAGTTTAACTAAGAACTCATCTCAAAATTCTATATCTTAGATGTATGATTATTGATGCTATTGTTACTAAGGCTGCACGTATCTTTAAGTCTCTTCTAAAACCCCATAAAGAAAAGACAAAAACCAAGAAAGAGAAGCTTAAATAGTTTTGAGATGAGCTCTAAGTTTATTTAGTATTTTTGGAGGTCTTGTTTGTTTGGGAGGAGTAAAGCTTTATTTTGAGATTGGTTTTGCAGCTTTTACATTCAGCTTAGTCTGAATGTAAGTGGAAAAACTATTATGGATTACTAAATAGCTGAATGTAAAAGCGTTTTAATGTCCGCTCTTATTTTCTTGTCTTTATGAATATTGAGCTGATGAATGCAATTATGTTACTTACTAGCAGAAATAGATACATGAATCTATATGCTTGCACCGGATATATATTATCATGTTTAAAGCTATCTAGTATATATCCTGTTATAGGCTGATATAATGCTGCACTTACAAATGGAAGCATATTGTAGATTCCGCTTACAGTACCGTAGATTCTTGAAGGATATTTTTCCCTAATAATTGTAAAGCTAGTAGGTATTGCACTAATAGATGCTCCAGTAAGGGCTGATACGAGGTAAAGCTCAAATATTGAGAGACTATTTGTTCTTAGTGTTAGTAGTATCCATGAAGTAATGTTTAAAGTAGTTGCAAAAACTATAACCTTCTTCCTATCATGTAGGATTCTATCTGAAACAAAACCAAATATTGGAGCACATAAAAACCCACTAATAGGTGCCAGCATTAAAATTCCGCTTGCTAATGCCTTATCTAAACCATAGATCTGCATAATGTATGGAATACCCCATATGCCTTGATAAACCATAGCTGAACTATAGTTAAAAATCATCCAGAAGCTAAGAAGGAGGAAGCTCCTATCCCTTAAGACATGCCCTATATCTACCAGTCTTACCGTGGATTTTCCATCTTTCCTGTTTCCAGCTGGTTTAGCTATAAACCAGCATGTAAGTGTTGGGATAATCATAATAATAGCTATCAGTATAAGCGCTACTCTCCATCCAAGAAGTAGAACCATATATGCAAACGGTATGGTTGCAGCTATTGCTCCCAAATACCCGCTTGAAGCCAGCATCCCACTTACACTTGCATAATTCTCCTCTCCAACCCATTCTGAAAACAGTTTAAGCCCTGAAACCCAATATGCGCCAACACCTATACCAATCAGAATTCTCCCAATCATTGCTACATAAATGTTGGTAGATAACGCAAAGATAATTACTCCCAGAATGGATAGTATGGAAAATAGAAACATCGTCCTCCCAGGTCCTACAGTATCGTTAAGTGTACCTATAGGTATCTGAATGAAAGCATAGAAGTAGAAATACATTGAGCTAAGAAGTCCTATAAGCGTAGCTGAAGCTAGAAATTCATTCATTAAATCATCAGCAATAACATTCATGTTCACTCTATGAAAATGACTAAAAAAATAAAGTGAGGCTGGAATAACTATTAGGAGTGTCTTTCTAACCATAAAGTCGAAATCAATCCAACATCTATTTATATTTTTCTAAGAAAATGAGATGCTACAAGATAAGCATCAATTCAAAACAATAAACCATACATCAATTCAACATCATTACCGCTTGACTCTATAAACTTAAACGTGAAGCTTAAGCCTTCGGTATTAATCGATTAATAGTTCTTCATTTTAGCCATTCTAAACCTTTTAAACATTAACCAGGCAATTCTGATACAGCTTAAGTAAGTTTGTAAAGCTATATATCTAAAGATTTATATTGATTGCTGGTAGAGATTGTATGGTGATGATTTTGGTTGAAAAATGGAGGAGTGAGTCCTATGAGCGTTTACAGCGTGAGTGGATAAGAGGGGTTTTGGCTGGTTTAAATGAGGTTGATGAAGAAACATCTAGGAGGATTTTGAAGAATTGTGGTGAAGCCTGTGCTAAAATCTGGCTTGATTCTTACGGCTATGATCCGGCATTCTACGATTTAAATTCTTGGATAAGACTTATTCAACAATTAGAGCCTGAGGTTCGAAGTATTAGTATAGTTGGAAACAGTATTATCTATGAGCTTAAACCTAAGGAATGCTTATGCCCACTAGTTTCAGGGAATATAGTTAAGCTAACTTTCAAGCTATGCTTATCATGTTCTACTAGCTTCTTCGAATACATATTTAGGAGGGTTACTAAAAAAGCTGTTAAAGCTAAAGTTATAGAAAGCTTTGCAACTGGAGCTAATAGATGCGTTTTTCAAATACAGATACAAGCTTAAAGCATGTTAGTTGAGGTCTGTATAAAAATAATTTATTGTTTAGACGGTTTAGGATATCTTGAAGCACCATATCTCTCCTGCGCTATACGGTATAGCGGTATATCATGTTCTTCAGGGAAGCGGTTTCCATGTTTTATCATTAGTACAATCTGTTTCCCAAGCTCTCTAGCTGCTTTCATCCCCCTTTCATCATTTACTATACTTCCCTTCTCGTAAGCTAATCCCTCAACGGATTCAGCGCATATCATATGGTTACTTATGAAGTATCTTGTAAAGAAGTTTAATGTTTCAACAGCTCCAGTTCTGCCAGCTACAGCGATTGCTGCAGCAACCTTATTTGAGAGTTTAAGATTTGGAAAGGTAAGCGCATATGTTCGGTCTATAAAGATTTTTGCCTGTGCACACATTTGCCAGAAGTATACGGGCGTACCGAATATTATGCCATCTGCCTCAAGAAGCTTCTTATACATGATCTGCATATCATCATTTATACGGCATACACCTGTTTTATGGCATGCTCCACATCCATCACATGGATTAATTTTATAGTCTCTAGTTGTGATAAGTTCGGTTTCAGCACCAGCTTCTCTAGCTCCTTCAAGTGCTTCACGAACAATTATTTCGGTATTTCCATTTTTCCTAGGGCTAAAAACTATACCTAGAACCTTCACCTCACATCAACGAATGTAAAAACTCAACTCTTAAATACTTTATGTTTAAATAAAGGCTTGGGATTTACGGTGAAGCTATGAAGGCTGTAGTGTTTAAAGGTCCTGGAAGAGTGGAAATTGAGGATATACCTAACCCCTCACCATCTAAAGGGGAGGTTCTTGTTAGGTTTAGAGCTGGTAGTATTTGTGGTACGGATCTACACTTTTATCGTGGTGAGTGGAGTGGGTTAAGAATTGGGCAGGTTATTGGTCATGATGCCTGTGGTGAGCTGCTTGATACTGGGGTAAGAGTTGCTATGGTTCCAGTAATTTATTGTGGTTTATGCTGGTATTGTCTTCAGGGTTTGCCTCATCTATGTGAGAATGGAGGTATTAAGGGTTTTGACTATGATGGCTTCTTTTCCGAGTATGTTGTATTACCTGAAAGGAATATTCTTCCAATTCCTGAAGGTGTAAGTGATGAAGAGGCTGCAGTTCTTGAGCCTGTTGCTCTTGCAATTCATACTTTAGATATGCTTAGCCCAAGAACTTATGAATGGGTAACTATAATTGGTCAAGGCCCAATAGGTCTATTAATAACTCAGATAGCGAAGCTTAAGGGATGTAGGGTTATTGCGATTGATATGCTTGACTATAGATTAAAGCTTTCAGAAAGATTTGGTGCTGACTTCTGTATTAATGCTCAACATGATGATTTAGCTAGTAGGGTTATGGAAATTACTGGAAGAGGATCAGATATAGTGATTGAAGCTGCTGGAACTAGGCAAGCTGTTGAGCAAACTTTACTGTTGTCTAGAAGAGCTGGAAAGATTGCTTTGGTAGGAGAGTTTGAAGGCTACCTGAATCTGGGAGTTGCCGGGGAGGTAAAGCTATTTACTAGCTACCTCTCCCCCCTGGAGTATCCTTTAGCTTTAAGCCTTATAGCTGAGAGAAAGGTGGATGTTAAAAATCTAATAACCCATAGGTTTAAGCTATCCGAGTTTAAGCAAGCAATAGAAACAGCAAACAATCCGTTAGAGAAACCGGTAAAAGTCGTTATTACTATCTGCTAGTAGTTAGCCCAGTATTTTAGATATCGAATCATCAGTTTTCATCACCAATATTTTCGCCATAATGTCTTCAATAGCTTTAACCGCAGGCGAATCTCTAGATATTTTAATTATTGGTAGACCCTTTAAATCATGTAATGAAATGTTTTGGTCTTCTGGAATATATCCTATTAGTTTAAATCCTACTCTCTCAACCACATCCTTAATATTGTTTAGGGCTTCTTCAGATACTCTATTAGCTACAATATAGAATCTCTTAATTCTAGTGTTTAGTTCAGTAGCTAAATCCCTTATACGTTTAGCTGTTAAAATCCCCCTCATACTTGGATCTGTAACAATAAGCATTATGTTAACATCTCTAGTTGCTCTTCTACTTAGATGTTCAAGACCTGCCTCAGTATCTATGATGACGTAGTCGTAGTTTCTGGAGAGTTTATCAATAATCTTCCTAAGAACATGGTTAATGTAGCAATAGCATCCAGGACCTTCAGGTCTACCCATAGGTAAAAGATCAAACCCCTCCCCCTCAACAACAACTTCGCTGTATATAAGGTACTCAAAGTAATCCTCTCTTGAGCTTGTTAACTCACCTACCTTTAGAAGTTCTTCCCTAACATCACCTAAAGTCTTTTTAATTCCAATACCTAACGCCTCATTAAGATTCGTATTTGGATCAGCGTCAACAGCAAGTATTGAGCCTAACTTGTTCCTCCTAAGATAATCCACAATTAAAGCTGAAACCGTCGTTTTACCTGTTCCTCCCTTACCGCTTACCGCAATTGTAAACGTCATAAAATATGTTCAGATGAATAATATATAAGCATTTATAGTAGTCGATGATGTGATTATAGTATTCTACATAACTTTCCCACGTGTTTGCTAAGTAAATGTTATAGTCAATTTACTGAGGCTTTAAGAAGGGATAAAATAGTAGGTAGATGAAATATCCTGTAAGCTTAGAGGATTGTGGAAAGTCTTTAGTAAAGCATAGGCTAAAATATGTAGCTTGGCTGAACCGTCTTTATAAAGCTATAAATACCCGTATATGAGTATCCCAACTCCAGCAGAATGTTTAATGGTATGTTTCCAATATTTATTAGTTTAATGGTTTTAACTCCCTTCATACTAAGATAGTTCTCAACATAATTCAGGAATCTTCTCAATACTTCCATACCGCTACTGGATTTATCATAGATCATTATTGTTAAAGTAGCATTACTCCCACTTATATATGCATATGCTAACCCATACTCAACACTTCTTTGGAATGTACCTGAAGGAACTAGTTCAACAACAACTTTTCCATCATTAGCCTTAGAGACTTCAACGTTAAATTTCTCACTTTCTATAGATTTAATAATTCTAAATATAATATTGCTGTTCACAGCATTTATAGTAATCCTAAACCTCCCTAAACCTGAAATATTAATTTCACTATTTACCGTCACATGTAAGATTATAGCTTTAGCTATTTATGTGTTAATGTCCATAGCCTCTTCACCATAGCCTCCCCCTCCCCCTTAATCTCCTCCCATAGCCTCTCTATCTCCTCACTATACACCCCCTTGCTGGCTAATTCATCATACATACTTAGAAAAACCAGTAGCTTACCGACAATGCTGTCTTTTCTAAGCTTTAAGGTTTCTGCTTGAACATCTACCTCCTCAATAATAGCTGAAGGAATTGTTTTTCTTACACCTAAAACATCCCTTAATACTATGGCTTCCCCTTCAAGTTTAGCATAAATAACATCATCGTATACCTCCTCATTCTTAATTAAAACTTTAAATTCACACATTTTCCCACCATAGCTTTAACTTAACAAATTATTTAAAAATTTCGTTAGGTAAATTGGACGTGGCAACTTAAGACGCTAGATACAATATATTAAGTTGCCGGTTCGTAAATTCAAAATAGAATTGAATTTATGATGTTAGAGAGGCTTGTATGATTAAGGAGGCTAAGAGGCTTTTGCTGCCGTAACATAAACTATTCGATAGTGAAGTATGTTGGAGAGTCGATATGTGCTTTATGATTAACTCTCTACTATATGGATGATTTATGAAACTCGAAATTAAACCGTAAAGCTCGAGTTTAGGCATTACGATGAAGTTTCTTAACTACTAGGTTCTGAGAGTTTAATCGTAAAGTAACCGGTCCTAAATGGTCTGTAGGTAGGAAATTGATGTTACTATGTTGCTATATCGTTACGGTTAATACCTAAATGTTATCTCGTATTTGAAGTTAATTCTCACATTATCGAAGTATACATTACTGGCAGATTTAGTATTTCAGCAATTAATGCTGTAACTAATGGTATGAATAGATTATCCTCAATGCTAAACATTTCTGTTAGTGTTGTAGCTAGTGATATTATAAATGAAGCTAGCGGATTTACTCCTAAAGCTATTAGTATAGCGTAATATACTATAAATCCGGCAGCAGATCCCTCAATAGATTTATTTATGAAGGGTATTAGATGTCTACCATATTTTCCACCTATAATCGTTGATGTGGAGTCCACAGTCATAAGTGCTAGTATACCGTAAAAAACATAATCTCTAAACAGGAAGTAAGCAATTGTCACACCAAGTACGCCATAAGTTAAACCTATATAACCACCGATCTTCTCATATCTCCGCTCGATTCTAGATAGCTGATCATCAATTAGATCCTCAATCCTCCTAATAACATCATCAACATCATCCAGAATCTGCAATATAGGTTTCCCCACCGGAATAATTCTAAGAATTTCATCAAACAATAACTTCCTACCTGCCCTCATAGCCCTCTTAATATCTGATCTTAGTAGTGGCTTCTTAAGCTGTAAGACATTTAATGTTAAAACCGCTATGCTTAAAATCGAGTAAAAAGTTGAAGTATTGATGTATACTACAGTCTGAAACAGCTCCCTTAAAGTATATGGTAAAATAAGAATTATTGAAAGCATTACATGAATAATCTTCCTCAACACTACTGGGGTGAACCCCCTACATATACTCTCCACTCTACCACCATAACTGTTATAGTAATCAGTTATATAACTTTGAGCTACTTACATTAAACCTCTCTACCTATATTATGAGAGAATTACAGCTGTAAAGTCTTAATCTAAGAGCTTAATATAACTCTTACAGATATTACCATCATGCCTGCTTCCCCCAAAGTTAACCGACTTGCTTAAAGCGATACCGTCAAGTTAAGCCTTAGGCTTAATGAGTCTACTATATGTTAACTTGACAGTATCACTTTAAGTATTCTGAGTGTTTACCTACTAGTATTCTAAATCTAAATATATATCTTAAATCTTATAATGGAAGTTTGAGAAGATTGTTAACCGATCTACGGCAAGCTTCCTTAAGCAAGTTATTATTAAGATGCTGGAATAGAAGATTTAAATGAGCCGGATAAGTAAACAGATACTTGTAAGCATAGGAGATAAGTATAACTACTGCCGATAAATGTAGTTTCTAGATAGTTTATGGAGATTATTAAAGAATTGGTTAGGAATTTCTCATGCTATGTGAATCAGAGAATTAGTGAGTTTAAAGCTCTTGGTGAGAATGGAAGTGTGTTATTTAATTTTAATCCATTTATAGATTTAAAGGTATACTCCACTTTAAGGCTTGAACTTGCATTCTGCATATCTGTAGCAAGTAGTAAGGCACTAAATGGATTGATTTTCCAAAGCTCTATAATGGAGTGGGAGTTGGTGGATAGAGAGGTTGTTGAGAGGGTTTTGAAAGGCTCTGGAGTTAGGTTTTACAGTAGGAAGGCTGAATATATTACTAGATCTATTCAAAAATTTAATTTAATCAGTAATGCTGTTTTAGATAGAGATGTCTACATAGCTAGGGAGTGGCTGGTGAGGAATGTGGATGGGCTGGGATATAAGGAGGCAAGCCATTTTTTAAGGAATATTGGAAGGGATAATGTAGCAATTATAGATAGACATATCTTAAGCTTTCTCCATAAAAATAATTACATAGATAGAATACCTAGAAATTTATCAAGGAAAACCTATCTTGAAATAGAGAAGATAATGGAAGATATTGCGGATGAAAACGGTTTAAGCTTAGCTCAGCTTGATTTATATTTATGGTGTTATGAAACAGGTAAAGTATTAAAATAGCTCCGCATAATTTGGCTTACTATCTCCTTAACCGCTTTCCTCATATCCTCCGCTTCATAAATCGCTCTTCCGACTATTATATGCCAACTATTACCGGCAGCCTCCAATATATTTGCTATTATCCCACCCTGAACCCCTACTCCTGGTAGGTAGAAGGTTAGCTCTTTAACTATGGGTTTAAGAAGATCTCTATAATGTATAATTCTTTCAACTCTATTCCCTGGAACAATGAAGCTATTTACCCCTAGCTTTGCTGCAAGTAGGTATATCTCATCTAAAGCATCATCATCAATATATCCCCCCTCACTTCTTCTATATTTTGGATGTGTCATTTCACCGCCAATTATTACCTCTAACCCCACATCTTTACAGGCATTGATCCACGCTTCTTGCGTTACTGGTCCCGACTGGGGGAAGCCGATTAGAGCATTTACGCCTGCCTCCTTAACAGCTACTACGAACTTCCTACCTAGATCCGGTATGTCCGTCATGGCTTTCTGATGATCATAGATTACAGGTAGATCCGTGAATTCTCGAATTATCTGAACTAGAGCCGGTAAACCGTAGCGTAATACTAGAATTGAGCCAATCTTATATCCCCCAACCCCCTCAACATCATGTGTCTGCTCAACCAGCTTCCTAAGCCTCCCCTTATTCTCAACATCACAAGCAATAACAATGCTTCTATCATATCTTATCGTCTTCCCCATAATTCCAACCATAATTCATTACTTATACTGGTTTATAAAGGTTGATTGGAAAATTCTACATAATATAGTTAAATAGCGTCTCTTCTAAAAACCACAATTGGGCAATGTTTAAGTTTCTTCAACATCTCCCACGTTACTGAGTATATATTAGTGTTAAACTGCGCTGCAGTATCCCAAACAGTTACTCCCCTACTCCTCCTAAGCTTATGTGAGGTTCCTGAGATATGTAGTATTTCATCAATATCTAAATTTACATTGTATACGCCTACAGGTGTAGCTCTCTCCCTAAGTTTAAATATTCTACCAATAACAAATGTGATGAAGCCGCCGAAGTGCTTTAATCCATTAATATCTATGTGTCTAGGTGCTAAATGTATATTCCTCCATGAAAACGTTACATCCCCATCAACAATTATAACACCAACCTTAACACCTAGCTTATCCCTAATTGCTTCATGTATTTCTTTAGCGATTTTATTAGCGTTTTTTAGGGGGAGTGCTACAAGCATGTATGGAAGATTACTTGCATCAACTCCCCCCTCAGAGTAGTGACGTAATGCTTGAAGCAGCCCTGAGGTTCTAAGCACTAGCTCCTTATGTTTAGATCCATAATCTAATGGATAGTTTCTAATTCTATCCAGATTTTCACGTTTAAGCTTGCAGAGTGGTCCTAGAATATACCCCCAGATAATCCTCATCCATACTTTAGCCAGCATCCTTGAGAATATTGATGGTTTAATCTTAGATTCATCTATAAGGTATCCGAGAGCTGTAGATATTGCCTTTTCCGAAATGGTAACTATATCATTATCTATAATCTTACCTCTTAAAGCTTTAACAACTTCATTGATGAAGTCTGTTCCAGGAGTCCAAAAGCACGTTCTAATTTTTAATACCTTATATTTCATGTTAACCTATACTAGTCAGTATTCCTTTACTAGATACTTCAGCCTAATATTTTTATTTCCAGCTTTACATCTTGCATTAGTTTTAAGCCTTTAAGCACGTTTTGCAGAACCCATCTAGCATACTGCATAGCTTCTAATCTGCTGCGTCACATTGCAAGTAGTAAGGTTTAATTACTTTCAGTAGTTAAATATTTGGTGTTGTTTAATGGGTGTGGATGAGGAAACCATAAAGATGCTGTTTCCTAACCTATATCGGGAGGTTAAAGCTAAGAGGAGATGTATTAGGATAGATGCTGTTAGAACAAGTATAAATGAGGCGGAGGCTGTGGCTTCAGATCCATATAGGCTTGATGTTGTATATTTCCTACGTAAAAGTAGGAATGTTAAGGAGGCTGAGGAGGTTATAGCATTTTATGAGAGAATAGGTGAAATAGATAGTGAATATGCCAATTCCTTAAGAAAGCAGCTACGTGAAAAGGGATTAGAAAGCTTTAGAACACTTATATAGTCTTCTCAGCAATCATCTTAAAGCTTAAGAAAGTTTTTAACCCCTATTCTGCATTTTCCATCCCACATATTATCTATGGGCATTTGAGCTTATCACATTCTGCATCTAACTTCTTAAGCTGTAATGTCTAGGTCAAGTTAGTAATAGTAGACTCATTAAAGCTTAGCTTAACAGTATCGATAGAAGCGTTTTCTAAACCGAAGGGAGCTAAGCCAATAGTATATCCTCAATGAACCTAAGAAGGATAAGAACCGTAAGACTTAAGAACTAAGCATGGACTCCATAGAAATCTAATTTATGCTTAAAACCTGAATTAATTAGATGTCAACAATAAAACTTAGAGATTGTTAGTCTATGTGAATTGATGATTACTTCAAGACCAGCTATCCGGTTTTATATAGTCTAATCCTCTAGCTTCAAATGTACCTACAGTTACTCTAAAGTATTTTTGCTTATAGTATAGGTCTTCAGCCTCCTCCAGCTTACCCTGTACAGTTATTGTTTCTCCAGCTGAAGCTATATCGCAGTACAGTCCCTCGTAGCTAACAACTTCACGAACTCCTGAAACCCATTTTCCCTCTAGGAAATACACATTTTTAACTATGTATTTACACGGTAGGAAAATGGAATCCCTATCATCAACAACCTGACAGCGTATTCTTACTATACCTTTAGGAGTATATTTAAATCTACCGTACTCCTCCTCCTCAGTATTGACTGGATGTATTGAGAACTGTCTACCCTGAAATATTGCTCTATTCCACTTCTTACTGTAGAGTTTTACAGCTTCATCAATTCTTAATGGATGTATTTTAGCTATTTCCTCAGCCCATTGTTTAAGCATATCTCCCTTAGGTCTATGAAAACCATAACTCTCCTCCTCTAGAAGCCTCTTTACAGCTTCTCTAATCTTAACTGAGCTCTCCCTACCATAAGTTACTAAGTCAATATCTGAATATTGCAGGTTATGTATTTTGAGAAGTATAGAGCCTGTTATACCTATACTCCCCACATCTACATTACCCTCCTTACAAATGGTTTTAACAAGTCTTAATGCATGTTCCTCAAGAGGATCTCTTTCTCCGCTAATAATTTCCCTTAATCTTAATTCAGGTAGGAAATGCTTAGCTATCTTTTCACGCGGTACAGCTATAAACTCTATATTCATGTATGGATCGAAGTATATATAACTGCTACATGTAGACTTAAGATACTCTTGAACTTGTAGAACACCTAAAGCACTATAGTTTGGCAATATCCTACTAAATGATTTCCCATCCCTACCCCACTTCACTCTTACAGCTTCATCTCTAAAACCTGGAACATATTTTAAATAGGATATAACCCTATCAGGTGGATGAACATTACCTATAACACAGAATATTGCTCCATTAACATCCTCAATAAAGTCTTTATCCCTAAATTGACGTACACAATACTCTCCTGGAAGCAGCATCCTCATGTATACACAGTTAAATGAGTATTATTAAACTTTTCTGATAATGGGGATGGGCTTTGTAAACTTAGGTGATAAATCTTGTTTAATTGATTGTTAACTTCCTCCTACACCCCCATAGAAAGAATCGGACCAAAACATAAGCTTTATTTGATGGGAACTAGGATTAAATTCTTCTGCTGCTTTGGATATGTTCAACTACTATTTTAGTTCTTTAGTTCCTTCTCTTTATGCTTAAGAGGTGGATGCTAGATTTATGATGTTGGTCTCTTGATGGTTTAGATTATGTTTTGGATTTTATGGATATTTATTCAAAGATTGATGGGGTTTTGAAGACCTCCTAGGCTATGTGTGGAGGCATTGGTTTAGGGTTAGCTTAAGGTATGCTGGGAAATTATCCTTCATATACCTCAGCGTAAGAATTTCTAAATTTATACTACAGTATTGGGAGATGAGGCATGGATGTGAAGGAGGTTTTTAAAATACTCTTCAAACTATTTTAAACCCAGTTTCTAAAAGATGCTACATAGATTTAAAATGAGTTTTCTAAATATGCGGTATAAGCTTAACTATCCACATCAAAATCTAGCACTACCACACATCCAATTCTAAGCTACCACATCCAGGATTATGCTAGAAAAGTTTATGAATTGTTGGGCATGCCTAAATATTCATAAAAAGCCGCAAAATCTTATCAAAGAGCAATGATGATTAACTACATCATTTAGGCTGAATCGATGAACCACAGCAATACATCACTTAGAAAAGTTTAAATAATTGAATAAATCTTATGCCATGTATATGTGGGGATACGCATGGGGGGGGGAAGATTTACTCTTTTCATGCTATTGATCTTGGTAGGGCGCTCTATGATCCTGGAAGAAATCTCTACGTTTTTTATGTAGTTCTTAGGAATGTTGTTGGAAGTCTCAAGTTTGTAGCTGAAGTTTTCAGTAACTTCAACGTTAACATTCTACATGTAGCTATGGATCCCGTAACTCATGATGTGGCTGAAGGTCATGTGCACTTCTACGTTGATTTTACTGATTCTAAAGCTTCTCCTGAAGACGTAGCTAAAGCTCTAGAGCCGCTGGTAGTTAAAGTAGGCTATGATAGGCCATTCATGGAATATCCAGATTTTATAATTGATAATTATCATTTCCCATTGAGAGTTTACGGTGAAAGAGCAATTATTGTTTTAGCCAGCTTTATGCAGGGAATGTTTGATGAGTTTAAGAAAATTGCAGGTAGCGGTGCTGAAGCTATGATATGGAATCTAGGATATATGGGTGGATATGGGGGAATTAAAGGTGTTACTGAATTCTTTGAGAAGATGGCTAGGAGAAAGCTTAGCAGCTATGAAATAGTTAAAATCTTTCTTACAGCTCTACGATCTCTTGGGTGGGGTATATTTGAGGTTTCCACATGGAATGAGGTAGATAGAGAATTTACATTTAAGGTTTGGGAATCTTTTGAATCAGCTCATATAAAATCTAAACGTGAAACACCTCAATGCTTTTTCATTAGCGGAGTGTTATGTGGCGTTGTTAAAGGGCTGGTAGGTAAGGAGGCAACGCCTAAAGAAACTAAATGTATCGCTATTGGAGATGAATACTGCGAGTTCCACATCAAATACAGGCAGTATTAACCTAAACGTTAAATACTATATAAACCCTAATTTTCTTAACCTTACAGTAGAGGTTTTACTAGGATGGCTGCTAAATCTTCCACCATAGTTTAAGCGTCTATAGAGTGGTGGAGCATAGCTACTAGAAGAATTTACATATGTTGTCTATATGGATCAAGTATCAAATTTCATCTACTCATCGAGACTCCTATTATATAGGGAGAAGGAGGTGAAGCTTATGTTGACCGAATAATTATTTTACATCATTATTTAGTATCTGGCCAAGCCATTTTTGCAAGTATATCGAGTAGGTATACTCCTCTCTCAACTACTCCTAAGCTTCCTCTTCTACATTCTTTCTCAGTAAATCTGTTTAGATTGTCACTACTAATATTGTTTCCACATATTAGTAGTGGGACAGGATCATCTGTGTGTGTTTTCACGGTACAGGGTGTTGCATGGTCTGCTGTTAAACATAGTACGTATTCCTCAAGATTTATACTATTTGTAAGCGGCTCTATGAAGTACTTATCTATAAGCTCTATTACCTCTTTTTTCCTTTGAGCATCTCCATCATGTCCAGGTTCATCAGGTCCCTTAATATGTATGTAGAAAGCATCGTAGTCATTAATTAATTCAAGAAGTTTTCTTAATCGAACATCCATATCGTTCTTTAAGTTTCCTGATGGTGGGGGTATGTTAACAATATCCATTCCAGCTACTTTAGCTATACCTATTTCAACAGGCATTTCTGCGAAGCATGCAAATCTCTTGCCATACCTATCCCTTAAGCTTCTAACTTTAGGTATTTTAGTACCGGCATCTCTTGAAAGAATTATGTTAGCCTTTAACAATCCTCTACCAGCTCTATCCTCATTTAGTGGATGCTTGTTAAGTACATTGTATGATTTAGCTGTAAACTCATTAACTAGCTTAGCGCTATTTAAAGCCTCTAAGCTATCGTCTAATGGTTTACATTCTTCAACAAACATTTCTCCACCAGTTTTAGCTATACCAATACCTTCAACTTTAGCGTATGCTGGATCGGTATTGCTAATTCTATCTGAAAGCTTATTGCTTAAACTACTAATTACTAGCACTCCTCTATGGCCTACTGTAGCTTTAAATGTAAACTTAGCGGGATAGGATTCAAGCTTAACCTCCCTATTTATGGCTTCAGCAAGCTCTAAAGCTTCAGTAGTGGTTAAGCTTCTACCAACTCTTCTATCAATAATTCTCCACTTCTCATCAACAGTTGCAAAATTACATCTAATAGCTAAATCCCACTCATCACGTATTGATAGTCCGGAGCCTAAAGCCTCAATAGGTCCTCTACCAGTATAGATTTTAAACGGGTCATAGCCTAGAATTGAGAATACGGCAGCATCGCTTTCAGGCGCAACATCTTTAGAAACAGTATACATCAGCCCCAGTCTTCCCCTCCTAGCTAGATTATCCAGTCCGGGTGTTGTAGCTGCTTCAAGAGGTGTAAGCCCATTAAGAGCTGGATTTGCCCTATCCCCAACACCATCAAGCACTATGAGGAGTAGCTTCATAAGCGTTGGAATCGTAAACCTTTAAATACTTTAGCTTTACAGTTCATTCCAGTAACTGTATCTTGTTTAGATAGTTAGAAAGAGAAAATATGGGTGAAATATGCTAGTATTGTAGCTCATCTATCCATGGATATAGGCTTTTAAGCCTCTTTACGGATTCATCAACTGCCTCCTTTGGATACTCGTAGGGTGGTAGCTTGTTTTCTAGATAATCCTCAAATGCTTTCATATCGAAGTGTCCATGGCCGCAGAGTAGGAAGAGTATGGTTTTCTCCTCACCCCTCTCCCTACATCTTAATGCCTCATCTATTACTGCCTTAATTGCATGTGCAGGTTCCGGTGCTGGAACTATACCCTCAGTTCTGGTAAATAGGGTTGCTGCCTCAAATACTTCAACCTGATTGTAGGCAACAGCCTCAACAATACCTTCTCTAGCTAGTAGACATAGTGTTGGGGCTTTACCATGGTATCTGAGGCCTCCAGCATGGATTGGTGGTGGAATAAAATCGTGACCTAATGTATACATTTTTAGAAGAGGTGTCATACGTGCACAGTCTCCATGGTCGTACATGTATACTCCTCTCGTTATGCTTGGACATGCTGTCGGCTCAACAGCTATAAACCTAGTATTTCTTGGAGCTGCATTCTTAACCTTATCGTAGTAGAAGGGCCAGAAAAGCCCTGAGAAGCTACTACCTCCCCCTATACATCCTACAATTACGTCTGGATACTCATCAATAAGCTTTAACTGCTCCTTAGCCTCCAATCCTATAACTGTTTGGTGTAGAAGTACATGGTTTAATACGCTTCCTAGAGAATACTTCGTATCGTCATGGGTAACCGCATCCTCTACAGCTTCACTTATTGCTATACCGAGGCTTCCCGGATTATTAGGATCTTTCTCTAATATGCTTTTACCAAACTTTGTTCTACTACTTGGACTTGGAAAAACCTCTGCCCCCCATAGCTGCATAATAGTTCTACGATAGGGTTTCTGGTAATAGCTGGCTTTAACCATGTATACTGTACATTTAAGCCCAAACATCATACAGCCGTAAGCTAGTGCAGATCCCCACTGTCCAGCTCCAGTTTCTGTTGTTAAGCGTTTAGTTCCCTCCTTCATGTTGTAGTAGGCTTGAGCTATAGCGGTATTAGGCTTATGGCTTCCCGGAGGACTTACCCCTTCATATTTATAGTATATCTTAGCAGGTGTGTTTAAGGCTTTTTCAAGCCTAGTAGCTCTATAGAGTGGTGTAGGTCTATAGGTACGGTATGCTTCACGAACCTCTTCAGGTATTGGTATGAATCTTTCACTACTTACTTCCTGTCTTATAAGCTCCTTTGCAAATATGCGCTCTAAGTCTTTAGGATCTATAGGCTTCTTCGTTAATGGATCTATGGGTGGAGGTAATGGTTTTGGAAGATCTGGAAGAATATTATACCAGTATTTAGGTATAAAGTCCTCATTTAAAAGTATTTTCCTATTTATTACCATTGGCGCACAACATCCACCAACTACATCTTAAATATAATGTATTTAAAAGTATTGTGTACAAATTTGGGGAGTAAGATGAACATTTGCTAGGCTAATATAGGTTAAGTAGCTAACTGCTCGTTTTATCCGGTTTATAGACTCCTAGAATTCTCTATCTAGATGTGTTAAATATATCTGAAAGGTTAAGAAAGGTTTTGAGAAACTAGTTAGGATATGTTAGGAGGAATTATTTAAGTTTAAAGTTTGAAATTAATTATTACCTCTGCTATGCTATCTATGTTTTAACCTTCATATTCTATAAAGCTTGATTCCTATTGGAATTTTTTCCAAAAAAGTTTATTAATTCCTAGTTTACATAATACTGAAGGTGAAGTTACCGTATGAAAAATCTTAATTTAATATTCTTAGCTTCTTTAGTGTTAGCAATACTCTTCATTACTCTATTCACTGCTCCAGTAGTGTCTTCAGCAGGGGGTAAAGAGGCTCTAACAGTTAGATATGTTGATGGGCAATGGATTTGTACTGATGGAGTTGTCTTTAGACTTAGATTAATAGAGGATCCCGGAATTCCCTTTAGGGGACTTCAAGAACCAAACTATCTGGTAATGCCCTATGAAAAATACCTCAAATTACGGGAAGAGGGAAAACTAACTATTGAAGCTATGAAAATTCACTGCGTAGACGTAAATACAGGAAGCACGTTATTTACTATTGCACTTATAGAGCCGGAAATTACTAAGGTAGTTATTCCTATTAGTGGTTCTCTTACTCCTGGAACTGGTCATCTTTACGGACCCTATAGCTCCTGTGTAACTATGTGGGTTTCAGTAACGTGGAGTCCGGGCAACCAAATACTTGGCATCGCTATAGCTGATGCTGAGACAGGAGAAGGATATGGAACTTGGTATATTGGTAGTTCAGCGCAGAGAGAATTCATCGCAGGTTGGACGAGAAGTTACTACATCTTCATAATGAGTCATCCTGACAATACTAGAACCATCACATACAGTGGAACAATAACACTCTACGTGTGGTAGCCGCCCTAGGTAGAGAGCATATATAAGCATTAATCTTAGGGGTGTAAAGAGAGAAATCATTATATACACTAAATAATTGAAAAGGGCATACATGAATAAGCAGTAAGCTATAAGTGTAAAGTATGTGAAAATAATTCAGAACGAGAAGAATTAGCAAATCATAAAACAATAACTATTAAAATCTTCAAAAAGCATACCTATTTCCTAAGATATAGTCATCAATATACTTATCGAAGAGGAATGAAAGATATATTTAATCTTAGGATTAAGAAAGCGGAACTCTTGGAAAGACGAACAGCTTCAAATCTTAAAGGATGATTAAGACTAACTCTAAGATTTTCAGACTCAAGATTTCACATTGAACTCATCTCAAAACTATTTAAGCTCTTCTTTCTTGTTTTTTGTTTCTTTATGGGGTTTTAGAGGAGGCTTAAAGATACGTGTAGCTTTAGTAACAATAGCATCAATAATCATACACCTAAGATACAGAATTTTGAGATGAGTTCATTGTTTAAGTTTATGGGCTTTTATCGAGAAACGTGTGGAACAAATTACCTAAAATGTAAGATGAGAATCTATTCTAAAGAAGCTAAGCTCATGAAATGCTTTATTGAAACCGGATGAAGATTTACCATATGGTAATTTTTATCCATTTGTCTAATTTAGGTAGCTTCAGCAATCTATTACCTAAATTTCAGAAACGTTTAGTATAGTGGAAGAATTAGTCTAAGCTACTACATAGCTGTTGCTAGGAACCTTTCTGGATGTTTATGATTAGAGAGAATTTAACGATGAGGAGTTTAAGAGGGGCTGTTACGTAGTTAATGTTTAGGAGTTAGATTTATAAGCTTTGATTCTGTTTTATTATTGTTGGTGTCAGTTATTTCAGGGTCTTCAGAGAGTTTTTGAGGCCCAAGGAGGTTTGTCAGCGTCTCGGTATTAGCTATTCTACTTTATCTAGGTGGGTTAGGGAGGGCAGGGTTAGAGCTGTTAGGACTGCTGGTGGTAAGTTTAGGGTTCCCGAGAGTGAGGTTAGGAGAATTGCTGAGGGACTCCCAATAAGCGGAGAGGTTAGGGCAATTATATATGCTCGTGTCAGCTCATCAGACCAAAAGAGCGACTTGGAGAGACAAGTACAGTATTTAACTCAATACTGTGCCTCTAAGGGATACAAAGTTGTCAATATATTAAGCGATGTAGCCAGTGGTTTAAAGACTGATAAAAGAGGTCTACTAAAGCTATTCAACTATGTTGTTAATAGGCATGTAGACGTAGTTGTAGTGACGTATAGAGATAGATTGACGAGGTTTGGCTTCGAGTACCTAGAGTTCTTCTTCAAACAGTACAGCGTCAGGGTTGAGGTTGTTTTTGATGAGGAGCCTAAGGATGCCTACCAAGAGCTTGTAGAAGACCTGATGGAGATTGTAACATTATTTGCTGGGAAGCTCTACGGGATGAGGAGCCACAGGAAGAGGAGGCTTGTTGAGGAATTCAAGAAGCTATTAGGAGAGGTTGAGAAAAGTGGGTAAAGTCACTAGAACTGTGATTGTGTCTAGCGTTGTTCTTTCCAGGAAGAGGCTTGAGGTGTTTAGAGAGCTTGAAGATCTCTATAAGCAGGTTCTCTTAGAGCTTGTGGAGTATGGTTTTAGAAATAACATTAACTCATTCACTAGGTTGAAGAGAGATAAGTATCGTGAATTACGTAGAAGACTTCCACAATTACCGAGCCACTATATTCACACGGCTTGTCAAGACGCTTCTACTAGAATTAAGAGCTTCAATAAGCTTAAGAAGAAGGGCTTGGCGAAGTCTAAGAGACCCGAGGTCAATAGGGTCAGTATTTGGCTAGATGACCACTTGTGGAGGCATGTAGGATACACTAAAATCCTCATCTACACTCATAGAGGTTGGATACCTATAGAATTAGTGCCTCACAAACTATACTGGAGATACATTAACGGATGGGCTTTAAGAACACAGCCAAAAATAAAAATTGACTACAAGCATAGGAGATTACTAGTATACTTCATATTCACCAAGACAATTAATGTTGATGAAAACAGTATTAAACATGTTATTTCTGTTGATGTTAATGAGAATAATGTAGCTGTTGAGATTCTCAACAGAGTATACATCCTTGAGATGGGTATTAAGAGAATTACTATTGGATATGCTGGGTATAGAGAGGTTATGCAGAGTATTAAGGGTAATGGGTATGTTGGTAGAGCTATTCACGGTAGAGAGTGTAGGAGGAGGATGGATATTAGATTGAAGACTGCAAGCATCATTGCTAATACTGCTAAGAATATCAATGCTGTAGTTGTGTTAGAGAAGCTTCCTAAGCAATGCCCTAGAAACATGATTAGAGATGTCAAGAACTCAACACTAAGACACAGAATATACCAAGCAGGGTTTATAGGTATGGTTAGAGCTGTTGAGGAGAAATGCCTTGAGGAAGGAGTTCCCGTGGCTAGAATAGATCCTAGAAACACCTCCTCCACATGCCCGCTCTGCGGTTCTAAGCTGGTGAGGGGCAATGCCCCAAGGCAATTAAAGTGCTCAAGATGCGGGTTTGAAGCTGGTAGAGATGTAATAGCAGTATTAAACCTTAAGAAAAAATATTTAACTTCTAAGGGGCTCATGCCGTTAGCCCCAATGCCCAATGACTCCACCCCCGAGGTAGCAGTGCTACCAATGAAGGAGTGGACGAGGAGAAAGTCCCTAGATGCAACAAGTAAACATGAACCAATGAGAATGAGCATCTAGGGACAAACGGCTTTAAGGCTTAGGGGTATGATTATAGTTATAGAGAGGTTGCTAAAGGTCCTTGGATGTAGCGTTTTCAAGATCTATAAGTTAATCTCGGAAAAACCAAATCAGCTAGGGTTTCCGAGTTAATGAGTTTATAAAGAGGGTTGAGGAAACTTCAAAACTTTAAGTTGTTTAAAGAGTTGGGATATGAGGTTTAAGATTAAGGGAATACATAAACTTCATATTGGGGAGTGTAAGAATGAAACTGAAGAGCAGCTCATATTGGTATTGTAAGTTCTGAATTAATTAGTGTAAATGTGAATTCATAGCTGTGTTTACAAAGTATTTCAGGTGTTATGGAGCATTAATAAATCCACACTCTACATCAGTAATGGAAGCCCCATAGATTCCCATCCCACCATCAGGTAGAAGATAGAAATATTCTTCAATAACATAACATCAAACCCGCTTAATAAATTGGATAGAGTTGGAAGGCTAATTTTATCTGGGAACTACTCATACTACATACACTACAACTATTTAATTAAGGTAAGCTTAAGCTACCACATCCAATTAATTGATACTGTCAAGCTAACATGTAGTAAATTCATAAAACCCAAGCCTAATTTGACATTATCCAATTTATTTAACGAAAAATTCATTAGAATAGTGTACATATTATATTGGGGTTTATTTGGCTGTTCCAAGCAGGATTGTTGAAGCATATAGAAGGCAGAGATATCATTTTATAGGTCAGCTAGCTGTATTGAAGCCTTGCCATTGGACCCGTAAATCAATACTTACTGGAGGTAGGGAGGTATGCTATAAGCAGCGTTTTTACGGTATTCAATCCCATAGATGTATCCAAATGAGTCCTACAATAGCTTGTAATCTTAGATGTGTTTTCTGCTGGCGTGTACAGCCTGGGGATTTAGGCTTAGAGTGGAGTGAAGTTAATGTTTCGGCTTATGATGATCCTGAAGATATTGTTGAGAAGGCAATATTTGAGCAGAGGAGGGTGCTTTCAGGGTTTAAGGGTAATCCTAAAGCTAATATGAAGATGGTTGAGGAAGCATTTAATCCAAAGCATGCAGCTATAAGTCTTGTAGGTGAGCCGACACTTTACCCTATGCTTGGAGAGCTTGTTGAAGCATTTAAGAGAAGGGGTTTTACAACATTTATTGTTTCAAACGGTACAAATCCTAAAGCATTGTTAAATCTTAGCTCTGAGCCGACACAGCTATATGTAACTTTAGCAGCTCCTACCCGTGAAGTATATTTAAAAGCTATGAGGCCGCTAATCCCTGATGCATGGGAACGTCTCAATGAAACTCTTGAGGTGCTTCACAGCTTTAAATGTCCTAAAGTTCTTAGACTAACTCTTGCAAGAAATATAAATATGTTGAATCCTGAAGGTTATGCTAAGCTAATAATTAAGGCTGAGCCAACATATGTTGAGCCTAAAGCAGCGATGAGTATAGGGTACTTCACTAAGAGGCTTACAGTAGACTCCATGCCTAGGCATGATGAGGTTAAAGCATTTGCCATGGAGCTATCAAACTTAACTAGCTATAAACTTATTGATGAATCGCCTCAGTCAAGAGTTGTATTATTATCAAAGCTGAGTAAACCAATTAAGCTTGTTTAACTCTCTTAAGAGTCTACTGCTTCTGCTTCTTCTTCTCCTTCTTAACCTTCTCAACAACTACTCCTATCCCCATAAGTTTATGAAGTACACTATCTAGAAACCTTATGTATACTCCCTTCTGCCCTAATATTGGTCCTAATCCTTCCTCCTCAATGAATATTGTTAGATTTGGGCCTTTAAAATCTATTTCCTCTATGTGTTTATGAATCCACGGTAGTGGATGGATTGCAGCTATGATGTCTTTAAAGTTTAATGTTAACTCTACAACTCTTATCTTCATGTTTACATCCTTCTCAATCCTACCTATTCTCTCCCCCTTCTTACCTATTAGTCTTGCTAGATATCCCTCCTTCGTAATTACTAGGGAGTCTACCACCTGCTCAGCTTTAATTTCAAAATTCTTCTTCTCCTCAGTAAGTGTTGTGATTGTTACTATATCTGTATCTGGTGCGTGTATTTTTATAGTGTCCATTATTTTCCTTTCATCAGGTGAAAGCTCCCTTTTCCTCATTCTTGCCTCGATAAGTAGCTTAATACCCTTCTTAGCTCCCGGTCTCACAATATCCTTAATACCTAAATCAACAACTTTAGCTCTCTCCTCCCCCAGCAATACCTCCCTAATTACTGTTGCTCCATCCCTCCCTGTTAATGGATCCCTCTGGAATATAGGGTCGCCAGCAATAATAAGCTTGCTGTTATTACCTATTCTCATAAGGATTTCACATGCGCTTTCAGGAGATACTGACTGCGCATCATCGAGGAAAACTACTGAGTTGTCGAATGTCCTACCACGTAAATAGTGGGTATCTGCAAATACTATTTTCTCCTCATTGATAAGCTTCTTAACATCACTCCAGCTAATAACGTCCTGTGGGATAATGTCCTGCAGATAGTTTGCAGCAATTCTATAGTATAGTTCACCAACATCTACGGCTGTAAGCTCCTTTCCAGACGTAACGTCTATAACAGGTCTACTAATAATGAATCTATTATAGTTATTGCTGATAATTCCCTCTATCCCGTAGATACATGCAAGCAGGCTCTTACCAGTACCTGTTGGACCAAACACGCCCACAACATCATATTCCCTACTTGCTAAAGCCTCTATAAACTCTTTCTGCCCATTACTCATCGGCTTAACCTTATCCAGTAGGCCGGCCATAAATTAACATTAACAATAGATATATAAGCTTTAACTAGATATGTAGATTCAGCTTATGGAGAGAAGGCTTATTAACATTAGTGATTTTCCAATTATAGGCTCTATAGCGTTCGGATTGATTGATAGAGGTACAAACCTAATTCAGGTTAGACCTTCAAGTATGTGTATGCTTTCATGCATATTTTGCTCTACGGATGCTGGTCCTAGGTCCAGTAATAGGATTTCTGAGTATGTTGTTGATCTTGACGTCTTGGTTGAAGGATTTAGAGAGATTGTTAAGTTTAAGGGAGAATATAAAATTGAGGCACATATAGATACTGTTGGTGACCCCACTCTTTATCCATACATTACTGATCTTATTCAGGAGCTATCCTCGATTAGAGGTGTTGAGGTTGTATCGATGCAAACTCATGGCTATGCTTTAAATGAGAAAATGATTGACAACATGGCTGAATCAGGCTTATCTAGAATAAATCTATCAATAGATGCCCTAAACCCTAAAACTGCAGTAATGTTATCCGGTACTGAATGGTATAGTATTGATAGAGTTAGAGACATGGCTGAATACATAGTGGAAAACACGGACATCGACCTCCTAATAGCTCCGGTATGGGTTCCCAACTATAACGATGATGAAATACCTGAAATAATTAAGTATGCATTAAAAATTGGCTGTGGTAAAAAATGGCCTCCACTCGGTATTCAGAAGTATGAAGTCCATAAATACGGTAGAAAACCTAAAAACTCTAGATTAATGTCGTGGTTTGAGTTCTACTCAAGGCTTAAACAACTTGAGAAAATATATAACGTTAATCTTATACTTAGAAGGGAGGATTTTAACATTCATCCAAGAAGGAGGATTAAATACCCGTTTAGTATTGGTGAGAAGCTATATGTTGAAACCGTAAATTATGGATGGTTAAAAAATGAGAAGCTAGCTATCGCAAGAAATAGAATAATAACAATAGTTAATGCCGGCAATATACCTTTAAACGTTGAGGTTAAAGTTGAAATAGTAAGGGTTAAGGACAACATTATAATTGCTAAGCCTACAATATAGTATTCTAAACCACACGTAGTAAATCCTTATGATTTAACATGCTTCATAGATCTCCATGATGTTAATAAAGTATTTGTAGGATTTATTGGTTGAGGATGCTGATAAGATAGGCTATTCATGCTTCTTTAAGCCTTATTAAGGAAGAATAGTCTAGATTTAGCATAGATAATACATTACTCACTAAGAAATCGAGGCCATAGCTTAAACAACCACATCAACTTTACCAGCTACAGTAAATTTTAGCTTAGACATGGACTGTATGACTGGAGATCGGGGATTTAATACGGATAGTACGTTAAGAACTGGTAAACTGCTTAATAGTTGTATGCCGTTATTGGGGATGTAGTAGTAATCATAGAATATTCCGATGGAAATTATGCTGAAACATTAGTAAGCAGGTTAAGCAAGGGATTCATAGAGGAAAAGCTTTAGTATGTAGTGATAGCACGCTGAGTTTATGGAAGCTACTAAATGGCTCCATAAACTTAAGCATTGTTAATCGCCCTCCGGGTAAGGCTTAAGCTTACAAGGCATCCCAAATATAGGTAAAATTTAAATAATCGTGCCTCCAACTCTGTTGGTGGTTGTGTTTGTTTCTTAATGGTGTTGAGGTTGAGGAGACATTTGCTGAAGCTTTCCCCATGTACGGAACTAGGATTTTGATAACTGCTATAAATGAAAAGTGGGCTCTTACAGCTGGTAGGACAGCTACAGGATTCGCATCATCTATAATTATGTCTCCTGCCGAGGCTGGAGTTGAGAGACTTGTTCCTGCAAGTGAAACTCCTGATGGTAGACCCGGCTGCCTCATCCATATTTATCATCGAACACCTCCGGAGCTTAAAGCTCAAGTAATATTTAGGATTGGTCAATGTGTCTTAACATGCGCTACAACAGCTGTTTTTGACGGAATCCCTCAGTCTAAGAGGAGGCTTAGTATAGGTTCTGCTCTTGGAAAGTTTGGTGATGGATTTGAGGTTAAGGAAACAATTTACGGTAAACCTATGTGGAGGATACCGGTAATGGAGGGTGAATTTCTTCTTGAACATACTATAGGATTTGTTAAGGGGGTTGCTGGAGGAAATCTATTAATACTATCGGAGGATATTAAGTCCGGCTTAGCTGCAGCGGAGAAGGCTGTTGAAGCTATTGAAAGGAATGTTAGAGACGTATGTTTACCGTTTCCGGGGGGTATTGTAAGGTCTGGAAGTAAGGTTGGATCTTTAAAGTATCCTAAGCTTACAGCTACAACAAACCATTTATTCTGCCCTAGTTTAAGGGGTAAGGTTCAGGGAAGTCTGGTTCCAGCTGGAGTAAATAATGTTTATGAGATCGTAATTAATGGCTTAAATGTTGAGGCTGTTAAGAAGGCTATGGGTGTAGCTATTAAAGCAGCTGTTACGGTTGGTGGTGTACGTAAAATAACAGCTGCAAACTATGGAGGTAAGCTTGGACCTTACAAGATATTTACCAAGGAAGCTGTTGACTCTGTTAAAGATATTAGTATTGTATAGGTGTTTCAATGAGTCAAAGCCTTACAGTTACGCTAATAACTGGACGAACGTTGGATCAGGGGAGGGGTAGAGAGGAGGGTAAGTTTACTGAGCTTTTCTACAAATCTACGGCTATAGTTGAGCTTGATCCTGACGACTTTGCTAGGCTTAATCCTAAGGGAAACGTGAAGGTTAAAACAGACTATGGAGAAGTTGTCGTTCAGCCAACTCAATCATTGATGAAGCATCCTGGAATTGCCTTTATGCCTATGGGTCCATGGGCAAACATAGTTGTTGATCCTAATACTAGAGGGTCTGGAATGCCTACATTTAAGGGTGTGAAAGCTACTATTGAGGTAACATCTGAGCCCATACTTAAGCTAGATGAGCTTCTACTAAGGTATTATGGTAGGGAGGTTAAAATTCCATCCTTCCAGGATCCTCCCCCCTCCAGTGCTGGTGAAAGAGTTGTTGAGGCTGTTCCATGTCCATATTGTGGATGTTTATGCGATGATATTATAGTTACGGTTAGGGATGGTAGAATAGTATCTGTTAAGGGTGGATGTGCTTTAAGTAATTCTAAATTTCTACACTACAATGATGGACGTATAGCAGCACCGATGATAAGGGTTGATGGTGGTTTTAAACCTATTAGCTTAGAGGAGGCTGTAAGAAAAGCTGCTGAAATACTTGTAAACTCAAAATACCCCCTACTTTATGGGTGGAGTAATACATCTATTCAGGCGTTAAGGGTAGGTATTGAGCTTACGGAGCTTCTTGGAGGGGTTATTGATAACACTACTGCGACATGCCACGGCCCAACGGTACAGGGTATACATTATACTGGAACTATTACTTCAACTCTTGGACAAATAAGGAATAGAGCTGACTTAATGATTTTCTGGGGATGTAATCCATTAAATGCTCATCCAAAACATGCATCTAGATATAGTGCTACAGCTAGGGGGGTTTACGTTAAGTCTAGGAGGGAGCGGAAGATTATAGTTGTAGATGTTAGGGAGACCGCAACATCAAGAATGGCTGATCTATTCATTAGGGTTGAGCCTGGAAAGGACTATGAGCTTATTACAGCTCTTAGAATGGCTCTGCAGGACTATGATATCGAGCAGGATTTTATTGCAGGTGTACCTAGAGAGAAGGTTTATGAGCTTGCTGAAATTATGAGAACAGCAAGATTCGGCGCATTGTTTTTCGGTCTTGGGGTTACGATGAGTGAGGGTAAGGAGAGAAATATTGAGGAGGTTGAAAAGCTTGTACAAGACCTTAACTTATGGACTAAGTTTGTCCTCTTAGCTATGAGGGGCCACTTCAATGTTACAGGTGCTAATGCAGCATCACTCTGGATTACAGGATACCCCTATGCTGTAGATTTTAGTAGGGGCTTCCCAAGATATAATCCAAGCATAACATCAGGTACTGAGCTTCTAATCAATGGCGATGTTGATGCTGCTCTTATAGTTGCCTCGGATCCTGCAGCCCACTTTCCAAGAAAGGCTGTAGAGAACCTATTAAAAATCCCTACTGTAGTTATTGATCCTAAGTGGAGTGTAACAGCATCTATAGCTAATATCGTAATACCATGCGCCTATGCTGGAATAGAGTGTGAGGGTACAGCTTATAGAATGGATGGTGTACCGTTAAGACTTAGGAAAATCGTTGATCCCCCGCCAGGTATTGTAAGTGATGTTGATGTTTTAAACATGATTCTTAATGAAGTTAAAAGAATTGTTGGAGGGTGAGATTATGGAGATTCTGGTTAGGAATGGTTTTGTATTTGATCCATTAAACAACATTAACGGTGAAATATTGGATATAGCTATTAAGAATGGTAAAATCGTAGATTCCAGCGAGATAAATGTTTCAAAGGCTAAAGTTATTGATGCTTCAGGTAAAACTGTGATGCCGGGAGGTGTTGACATACATTCACATATAGCTGGACCTAAGGTTAACACTGGTAGGCTGATGAGGCCTGAAGACCATTACGTAAGTTTCATGAAGTTCATTCCTGGAGTTCGAAGATCTGGAACTGGTAAAACAACTCCCTCAACAGGTATTATTGGGTATAGGTATGCGAGGATGGGTTGGACAACAGTTATAGAGCCTGCAACCCCCCCTCTTGAAACGAGACATACCCATGAGGAGCTCGACGACATACCTATAATCGATAAGGCATGCTTCCCGCTGCTTGATACAAACTGGTTTGTTATGAAGTATGTTTCTGAGAAGGATTATGAGAAATGCTCAGCCTATGTTGCATGGATACTTGAAGCTATAAAGGGATATGCTATTAAAATAGTTGATCCTGGATGTGCTGAGTTATGGTCCTACGGTAGGGGTTACAATATAGATATAGATGATCAAATACCTCCATACAACGTTACACCTAGAGAAATTGTAAGAACGCTATGTAGGGTAAATAAAATACTTAATCTACCACATACAATACATGTACACTGTAATAGGCTTGGAATACCTGGAAACTATGAAACTACTCTAGAAACAATGAAGTCTGTTGCAGGTATCGGTGATGGTGTAAACATACATGTTACACATTGCCAGTTTAATGCCTACGCTGGAGAATCATGGCCAACGCTGGAATCAGGATCGGAATCTATAGCTAGATACGTTAATAAGCGTGGACATGTAACTCTTGATATTGGGCAGATAATATTTGGAGGTGCAACAACAATGACTGCTGATGCATCCTTCGAGTTTGCTCTATACCATATGTATAGAGGTAAATGGTCTTCAAAGGATGTTGAAGCTGAGTCGGCATCGGGAATTGTTCCGATAAAGTATAAGAGGAAAAGTCTAGTTAATGCTTTACAGTGGTGTATTGGGCTTGAGCTTGCATTACTTGTAGAGAATCCGTGGAAAGTACTTCTAACAACAGATCATCCTAATGGAGGTCCATTCACAAGATATCCATGGGTTATCTCATGGGTAATGAGTAGGAAGGCTCGGGAGGAAGTTTTAAAAACCATAAATAAGAAAGCATATAGAAGAGCTATTTTACCAAGTATTGAGAGGGAGTATAGTTTATATGATGTTGCAGTAATGACTAGAGCAGCTCCGGCAAAACTTACTGGACTAAGTAGTAAGGGTCATCTTGGAGTTGGAGCTGATGCTGATGTAGCTATTTACGATATAAATCCGCGTGAAATAAATCCTTCAAGAGACTACGATAAGATCATTAAGGCCTTTAGATATGCGTACTGCACGATTAAGAATGGTGAGATCGTCGTAATGAATGGTGAAGTCGTGAAAACCATCTATGGAAAAACATTCTACGTTAGGGTTGAAGGAATGGATGAATTGAAGAGTAGGGTGAAAAGTGAGGTTGTGGAGAAGTTTAAGGAGTGGTATAGTGTAGATATAAGAAGCTATGAAATAGCTGATGATGAGCTTAGAAATCCATGCTCAGTAATGGTGAAGGCATTAAGGTGAGTATTATGGGTGAAGTCATACTAACTCCTAAAGAAGTATTTAAAGTACTTATTGATGCAGAAACAATTTCCCCGGATAAATTTGCAGGTAAAACCATAAATCAAATAAAGTCTTTAAGAGTTTATGAGGGAGGTAGAAAGAGAGCTCTTAGTGACTTATTTAATATTGAGGGAGATGCTGGATCCTCCCCTCAGGAGGTAAGTATAGTTATTAATGGGGATGTAGGTAAGGTATCGAGAATCGGTGAGTTAATGACTGCGGGCAAGATAATAGTTAATGGAAATGCAGGACATTACCTGGGATTCAGGATGAAGGGTGGAAGCATAGAGGTTAAGGGTAATGTAAGAATGTGGCTTGGAGCTGAAATGGCTGGAGGTCAAATAGAGGTTTATGGATCCGCTCAGGACTACGTTGGGGCATGTCTAATAGGGAAGCGTGGTAAGAAGGGGATGAAGGGTGGAACAATAATAATACATGGTAATGCGGGGTCTGAGATAGGCTTCAGCATGGGTGGTGGAACAATTATAGTTGATGGTAATGCAGGATCTCTACCCGGAGTTGGAATGATGGGTGGAACAATACTTATTAAGGGGGGATGTATTGGGAAGGCTGGTGCAAGAATGACTGGTGGAAGAATAATAATTTGCGGTGATCCCGGAGATATACTTCCAAGCTTCTACATTGATGAGGTAAGGCCAAACATAAAAGTTGCAGGAGTGACCTATCAAGGACCATTCTATACATTCATAGGTGATGTATTAGCGGATGTTAAGTGCCTCGGTAGATTAATGGTTAGAAACATACCATCATCACAGCAAATGTACATAAATAAGATCCTCTCATAGCTACTATGAGCAGCTAGCATGTTACGTTTACTAACCGAAATATTAAAATATCCATTCTAATTATCTAGTAGGGGTTGTTATGGTTTCCGTCAATAAGGAAGCTTTAAAAGTTGTTGATCAGCTTCTAGCAGATCCTGAATACTTCAATGTTAAGGTTGAGAAGCTTCCCTGCGGAGCAACAGTTATCGATACTGGTGTTGAGGCTTCAGGCGGTTATCTTGCAGGCTTAAAGCTTATAGAGATCGCTATGGGTGGTCTTGGCACTGCTACTCTTACATTTATGGATTATGATGGATTAACGCTGCCGACAGTTGTTGTTACAACCGATCATCCGGCAATATCGCTTCTCGGAAGCCAACTTGCAGGATGGAATGTGAAGGTAGGGGCATTTCATGGCTTCGGATCAGGTCCTGCAAGAGCTCTTGCATTAAAGCCTAAGAAGGTATTTGAGAAAATAAGATATAGGGACCAGTATGATTCAGCTATCCTCCTCCTCGAAACCGAGATGAAGCCAACAAACGATGCTGCATTAGAGATAGGTAAGATGTGCGGTGTGAAGCCTGAAAACGTTTATCTTGTTCTTACAACATCAAATACTCTTGCGGGCTCTGTTCAAGTATCTGGTAGAGTGGTTGAAACAGGTCTCTATAGGCTTGACTTTTTAGGCTTCGACCCGCTAAAGGCTATTTATGCTGCAGGCTTCGCGCCAGTTATGCCTCCACATCCAGATCCCAACATATCAGTTTCAAGAGAGGAGGACGCATTAATATATGGTGGCTCATCACAATATGTTGTAGACTTCGAGGATGAGGAGAAGCTTAAAGAGCTTCTATTAAAGGCTCCTGCAACAACGTGGTCCGACTATGGTAAAACCTCTTATGAAGCACTTAAAGCTGTAGGCTTCGACTGGTCTAAACTTGACCCATCATTCTTCGCAATAGGCTCAGTAACAATAATTAATAGGAGAACAGGTAAGGTAATGACATCTGGGAAGATCTCTCCTGAAATGATTAGGAAATCATTAACCTAACCATTTTATTTCATGATATTACAGATATCGTATCATTACTCTCATCGCTGTTAAAATAGGCTTAAACTACTGAATACTAATAGATGTATTGTTTTTCTTAATTATGCATAATTATCTTAGTAGCTTCAACGCATTCAATCCTAATACCTCTTCCTTCTCATGATCTTCCAGAATGCTTTTCTTAACATTCTCAACCTCAGTTAACAAATTCCTTCCATCCACTACTGGATAATCTGATCCAAATAGTATTTTCTCAAAACCTACCGTCTCCCTAATTTTCTTAACTACTCTATCATTATAAAGTATATCCGTAACAGCTGATATATCAGCATATACATTATCATATTTCTTCATAATGTTTAAAGCCTCATTAAACCATATTCCAGGTCTGATTGCTGAGTAGCTTCCAATATGTGCAAGTACAAGCTTAACATCGCCATACTCATCTAAAACCTTATGTAGATATTTAGGGTTTGCATCCTCTGAAAGCTCAGGTAATTCGAAGGGTCCAGGATCGCATCCAGTATGATAGAGTATTATTAGTCTATTTCTTTCGCAAAACTCAAATATTTTACTAATGTTTCTGTTCTCAGAGGGGTTGAAGAACTGTATTGTAGGTATTAGCTTAACCCCTCTTAGACCTTGATCCTTGATTTCCTTAAGCTTCTCCTCAACGTAGTATGTAGGCTTATTAGGGTTTACCGACCCAAAACCTATAAGGCGTTCAGAGCTTAACTTTACGAATTTGCTTAACTCTTCATTGCCTACAGCAATACCTGGATAGGTTAGTGCTGCTTCATACATGAAGTTTCTTATCCAATCCTCTATGGATACTTGCTTACCTAAGCTATACATAAATCTACTATCCCAGCTGTAGAAGATGTTTTGCGAACTACTAAATCTACGTCTAAATTTGGCATTAACCTCCCTAATGTATACGTCAGTAGGATCTGCATCAATAGTTACTACTACACCTACATCAACACCAGCTTTATCCATTTCCTTCAATATATTATATTTATGTGTGTAATGAATGTGAAAATCTACAATCATATATGTTAACATATTTCATCCTTATCAACTTTCCGCTACTCTACATACTGAGTATGTGGATTTAAAGAATATGGTAGCTTAGCAGGACGTGGCAACTTAAGGTTTATATATTCTGTTGTTTAATTATTTCATGTTGAGTATTAGGTCTCTGGTTGAGAGTTTAGGTGTTTTTGAGAGGAATAGGGTTCCGTTGGAGCTTAAGATTCTTTAGCATTCTATATTCAGCTTTCAAGTCTTAGGAGGGCTGCTAGAGCATTATCTGAGGTTTATAGGGTCTCTAAGACAGCTGTTTGGAAGTGGGTTAGGAAGTTTAGTGAGAGGATTAATGTTAAATCTAGGATTGTTAGGAGGCTTATAGCACTTGATGAGACGTGCGTTAAGGTTAATGGTTTGGAGTATTGGGTTTATGCAGCATTGGATGTTGATAGGAATGAGATCTATGAGGGTTTATCATCAAAATATTCTTACCACTAAACAATTCATAGATGAAGTTCTAAACTACTGTATTGGAGACCAGAATTCATCGTTGATAATGCTCCATGGCTTAAAATGCATTGGAGGAGTTAGGATTAACATACAATACAAAGCTCCTTCAGATAGAAGCCTAGTAGAATCCGTATACTCATCATTCAAGAGAACAAAAGTATTCTCAATAACACAGTATCAAACCCACTAACAAAGCGAGAGGTTTAGGAGGTCAACACTATGCTGCAACCTACTAATAAACTATTCATACTATACTACAACCACCTAAGGAGGTGAGCTTAAGTTGCCACGTCCGCTTAGCATCTTAAGATGCTAAGCTTGGTTTTAGGCGAAAAACTTATTTAACATTGCCTTCTTACATTTTGGTGTCTACATGTCTCTTAAACCATTAACTAAGCCAATACCGCCTAAAGTATTTGGGACTCTCCTCACAAATATAGTCAAGAAGGGTTTGTGCTGTGGATGTGGCAACTGTGTTGCTGCATGTCCAGTTATGGCTTTAACAATGAAGGAGGAAGCACCAGCAATAACGGGTATTTGTGTATCATGTGAGATATGTTATTATCAGTGTCCTAAGGTAGATTTTCCACGTGAAGAATATGAGGAGGCTTTATTTGGACGTAAACGTAGAGGTGATGAACCAATAGGAATAGTTAGAGGAGTATATACAGCCAGGGCTGCTAGTGAAGAATTTAGAAGTAGAGGTACTGATGGAGGAGTTGTAACAGCTCTACTTTCATATCTACTTAAAAGTAGAATTGTAGATGGGGCTGTAGTTTGTGGCGTAGATCCTAAAGATTATTGGAAAGCTACCCCTATCCTAGCCGTAAGCGACAAAGACCTAATTGAAGCTGCAGGTACTAAGTATACTTCAGCACCAATGATGATTGGCTTAGCTGAAGCTGTAAGAGATTATGGTAAGGAGTCGCTAGCATTTGTAGGTACAGGATGCAGAATTGAAGCATTAAGGAAGAGCCAGCTTGAGGAAAAGAACTATTACTGGTGGGGTAAACGGGTGAAGGTAGCTATTGGTTTATTCTGCTTTGAAAGCTTCCATGATAAAATATTGAGGGAGTATTTGCCGGGTAAAGGGATTAATTTAAGTGAAGTTTCAAAGTTTCACATAACTAAGGGAAGATTTCTCGTATATTCAGGGAATAAAATATTGCTTAAAGCACCGTTAAAGGAAGTAGCTCAGTATGCGTTTTCATCATGCTCTACATGTACAAATGTAACAAATGAATATGCAGATATATCTGTAGGTGGCGCTGGAAGCCCTGATGGATGGAATACAGTAATATTAAGAAGCGAAACCGGTGAAAAACTGTTTAAAGCAGCTGTTGAAGCAGGATTTATTGAGGCATCAATAATATCTAATGAAGGACTTGAAGCAGTAATAAAATTAGCTGGATTAAAGAGGAAAAAGGAGCATTGATTGAAATATGTAGACTGTATGCCGGATAATTAACTTTTATAGATATCCGTTACACCTCAATAAATGCTTCATAGTGGAGACAGTATATATGAGTTTTGCTTTAAGCTTATACCTATCTTGCCGCACACTAAGAAATCGCTAAGCTTGAACTAAAATGGACAATGACTTCTATTTAGCTATGACTAATCTCTATTTTGGTTGCATACATGTTGGTGGTTTATCATCCATCTTTCTCGTTTTTGCAGGCTTTTTCTAGGCTTAGAAGCTTTAAGGATGATTCCGACTGGATTGAGAGTTTGGAAGCCTAAACGTCTACAAAGATGTAGGAATTTAGGTTTCACGTTATTCATATGTCCTCCTCTTAAAACATATCTTCCAGCATTAACATCTCGAGATGAATAGTTACCATTAAATGGCAAACCATTATTCTAACCGGTTCACAAACACAACAGTATAAATCATCCTAAAAACATCAACGATTTTAGATTAAATATCTAAATATATAACAAGAGAATGAACAATATGGACTAAAATCTATTTTATCCGAATTCAGCAAGCCAGTATACGAAGTAGCTCATTAAGCAGATTCATCATTGGTTTTCTTTTCTACATTCCTCACACCATAGTATATTCCTCCAGGTACATGCCAAGCATTATAATGGCTCTCTAAATCCTCAGTGGATAGGAAGAAACATTTACACTTAGGACATTTAATTAGTTTTGCCTCCACATCCATCCCTATAGCAACATCCATTCATCCTTATAAATTTAACCCAGAAAGAAATCGTCTTGTAAACTTAAGCATGTTTGATCATCTCTATTATTGGTATTGTATTTTCTATGAATTCTTTTGCTTTAACTCTTCTATTTATCCATGTTTCGTTCAGCATTATCATTATTGATTTTAGAAGCATTTTTGCATGCTCCTCATCGCATCCATCCTTAATGCATGGTATGTAGTTATCGAATAGTTTAGTCCTATCCTTAACGTATTCTATTATCCTCTCCATTAAATTCCTAACTTCAATACTGCATACTCCATGCCTTAGATTGAGAATCTTGCATGAAGCCCTATAATAGGGAGCACCGTCAATCAATATAATTATATTTGAGCCGTAGATAGCCTTAACCCTCTTAATGAATATCATTGATGTTAGTATGTTAGCAGTATCGAAAGTCATCATGTATACGATCCTCCTCAAGTAGGGCTCGAAGGCAATATACAATACCCTCTCTCTGGAACCTATCTTAATCCTAATATCATCAACCAGCAATACTCTAGCATTCCTACAAATACTCCTATCAGGAAATAGAAAACATAAAGATCTAAACCATGATAGTATAAATGTGTGACTCCTACATATTATAAGCTTAAAATATCTAAGGCAGCTCTCGAAGAGTACGAACGAAAATATATAAGCACCATAAATAATTAGGATAAATGGGTTTTCTCCCTAATAAATCTAACAACTTTGGACATGGTTTCACCATAGATAAGGAGAGAACCCCCAAATAAAGCTTAAGCCCAATTGACTGGTCAAATAAGAGAATTAAACCACAAGCTTAAGTTTACAAGACGAAAGAAATTGCCTGTAAACTTAATCTCTACCTAGAAGTTAATCAGCAACGCTTAAGTTTGCAGAGCCAGAGAAACTGCAGCTAATTGGGTTTCTCTTAGCCTCTAATTGTAGTTGGGAAATTCATGAGGTATAGGAACAGCTTTATCAATACTGTTAAGTCCTAATGGGTCCACTATGTATTAACTTAGCGGCATCGCCTCTATGAACCTGGCAACTTAACATATTGAACTCATCTCAAAACTATTTAAGCTTCTCTTTCCTTGTTTTCTTTATGGAGTTTCGTGAGCTTAGTAATTTTGAGTGGGAGGTGATTAAGCCTCTTCCTCCTATGTCTAGGGTTTGTAGGCCTAGGGCTGATGATAGGCGTGTAATAAATGGCATACTCTACGTCTTCACCACAGGATGTAGGTGGATGGATATGCCTCCAGAGCATATTCGTATAAGACTGCTGGAGGAGGCTTAAGAGATGGCGGGATGAAGGAGTATGGGATAGGATACTTAAGGCATTAGCATCTATTAGAATGGAATGGTTTCTGTAGATAGCACGACTGTCGAGGCTAAAAGGGGACTTGTAGGATATGATGGTTTCAAGCATAAGAAGGGGACGAAGATACATGCATACGTAAACAGGGATTCTATGCCTCTAAGAATAGTTATAGGCTGGGGAATGAGCATGACTCTAGAAGGCTTCTAGAGCTTGTAGAAGGATTGGAGGCTGATCAGCTCTACGTAGATGCATCATAAGATACGAACCCATAAGGCTTAGAATCCATAGGTATAGAGCCTAATATACCAGTGAATACTAGGAATGGTAGGAAGCCTACATACAATATTAAGCTATATAGGAGGATGAGGAGCGCTGTAGAGAGATTCTTCGATGGCTGAAATCATTCAGGAGGATAATAATAAGATATGAGAAGCTAGCATCAACATACAAAGCCCTAGTAACAATAACATCAATAATCATCCACCTAAGATACGGAATTTTGAGATGAGTTCATATTGTATCTAGCGTCTTAAGTTGCCACATCTGCCTCTATTTAGCTTATTAATTTAGCATTCATTACCAATATGGTAAGCTCGAATGCCTATAGACAGTATTTGGGTACAAGATTGATGTGCTTCACCGTTCACAGCGGAAACCTCCTATGAAAGAGGGGGAAATAAAGGTTTATGCTAGATCAGAATGGCTAAATAATGGTTGAGCATATTCACTTCAGATATTGAGATGCTTTAATTAACATGTATTAAACTCATAGAGCTTAAGGCTGACAGCGCTATGCTGAAGTATAAAAGATGGTAATATTGCTGTGTTAATAAACATGTTTAGAATTGTATTGATGTGCAGAAGAGAGGTGGAAATGTAGGCTTTAGTATTGGAGACTTCATATTTCCAATTCTACTATTAATAGTGCTGCTTATTGTTAGGAAGTCAGCTGTACAGCTACCAAGTATTCCGTTTGAATTCTTAAATCTATCTATAGCAGCTTTGCTAATTGCTATTTTGGCTTTAGCTGTTAAGGTTAAAGATATGGTTTTCATAGGGTTTAACGGGTTTAAGCCTGTATTCATTAGGCTCATCACACCCATAGTAATTACTGGGGTAACTGGAACTGGTAAAACATGTTTTACAAAGTACTTAATAAAGAAGCTGATGAAAAAGTTTAAGATTATAGTTTTTGATTGGAATAATGAATATTCTAATGTGTTACTATCCACGACAGTTAATGTCGGCAACTATAAGTTTAGAATACTGAATAGAAGAGATGCTGTTGAAGCTAGGGATTTAATTGCTGCCTCACTTAATCTAACAGATCCTCAGACAAATCTACTTGGGAAAATTTTAACTAGCCTAATTGGTAGTGAAGTATATGTTAGGGATTTAGTAAAACATATAAGTAAGTATCCAGTAGATGATAGTGCTACATTAACTGTTCGGGAGGCATTATTGAGGAAAATATCTCCATTTATTGGAGATGAAGATGCATTTAATCCCCAAGACATTGATGATGGAGCTATAGTTATTGATGGGGGTGAGGTTGAGAGAAAGGTAGGTTATGCATTAATACTGAAGGATATATGGCAGAGGAGAGTTAGAGAGGGTAGAAGAGGGAATTTTGACACAATCCTAATTATTGAAGAGGCACATAACCTAGTACCGTGTACGGACAATTTGGAGTTTAACGTATTTGAAAGATGGATTCTTGAAATACGGAAGTATGGTGTAATAACAATACTTGTTTCCCCATCAATAAGCCTGTTAAGTAATGTTGTATCTGCAAATACATCTATGTACATAAACTTTACGGAGCCGAGAAAGGCAAAAATCAAGCTATACGGTAAAGAACTCAATATTAGCATACCGTTTTATAAGGATGAAGTAAATATTGAACCAATTAGTTAATAAAAAGGCTAATATAAGCCAACCCAATCCGTTTTTAAACTTAAATATTGCATATCGTCTTCCAGGTAGACTTAAGCTTACAGCACATTTAAGCTGTGGAAACTGTTATTTAGGTACTTAATAGTGAAGACTTCATCTCTACTCTGCATCAAGCTTAATCAATTATAGAATTTTTAATATGGTTTAAATTCTTATTTACCAATTCTAACAGTAATTCCCTGCGTTTCAGCCATATCCTCTATCTTTTCGTTGATTCACAGGCTTAAATTATTCTAATTATTCTGATAATGCTAAGTCGACATGCAGTGGACTCATAAAGTTTAGGATTTACTTAAATAATCAATAGCTTAGTGTATTACGTTTTACCTCTAAGTTGCTATGTCTATGGATCCAGCAAGAAAGTTTATAAGCTATTACAAATTCACTATACGGTGTCTTCATGGTTTATTTTGCAATTGAGTTTGTACCTATGGAGCCTATTAAAAGCATTGTTGAATATGTTAAGCTAGCTGAGGAGAATGGTTTTCAATATACGTGGATAACTGACCACTACAATAATAGAGATGTTTATGCAACACTTACAGCCCTAGCACTAAATACCGTGAAGATAAAGCTTGGAACAGGAGTAACAAACCCCTATACTAGATCAGTAGCTCAGACAGCTGCTTCAATAGCTACAATAGATGAATTATCTAACGGTAGAGCAGTTTTAGGTATTGGACCTGGTGATAAGGCAACATTTGAGAGTTTAGGTGTAAGCTGGATAAAGCCAGTAAAAGCCATTACTGAAGCTGTATCCGTAATTAGGAGGCTTCTAGCTGGTGAAAAGGTTGAGTTTAAAGGTGAGGTTATAAAGATTGGCGGCGCAAAACTATCTTTTAAGCCTAAGGCATCTATACCTATATATATTGGTGCTCAAGGACCATTAATGCTTAAAACAGCAGGTCAAATCGGTGATGGAGTATTAATAAATGCATCCCATCCGGAAGATTTTAAGTATGCTATAAGTCAGATAAGGAGTGGTGCTGAGGAAGCTGGAAGAAGTATTAGTAGTATAGACATCGCTGCTTATGCTGCATTTTCAGTTGATGAGGATAAAGAAAAGGCTTTAAAAGCAGCTAAGATTGTAGTTGCATTCATAGTTGCAGGCTCACCTGAAACGGTACTTCAAAGACACTCTATAAGTATTGAATCAGCTAAGACTGTAAGTGACTTCTTAAGAAAGGGGGACTTTAAAGCAGCATCAAAAGCGGTAACAGATGATATGATGTCCGCATTCTCAATAAGCGGCTCTCCACAGGACTGCATTAGAAGAATTGAAGAACTTCTTAAAACAGGCGTTACCCAAATTGTTGTAGGCTCACCTATAGGGCCTGATAAGAAAACATCTATAAAACTAATTGGAGAAAAAATACTACCATCGTTCCAGTAAGTCATAGTTAATTCAATAAACTATTCTTTACATTAAAATTAATAAAGCCTTAATCATAGAATTTCCCACAAACCTGTAAAGTTCCCGTTATAGCGGCCGGATCTGTAAATTTTGGTTTAGCATTTTAGAGCTAACTGGTAAATGCTTAGGAATACTAAATAGCTAAGTGGGAAATACTTGACTGTAGTATTTCACATAACTTTTTTCTACTATGTTTCTTAAGTATATGTTGTGGTCGATCTGCTCAAGGCTTTGAGAATGGAGAGGGATTACAGATTCAACATAAAGCAGGCGGATACCTAACATGGAAAAACAGTGGTGGAAAGAACTTTAGCGAAATACTATGGTCAGAACCTGAAGCTTCGGAATGATTCTATGCTTAGGTTTACGGGGACCGGCAGCTTAACATGTTGTATCTAACATCCTAAGTTGCCATGTTCGATCTGCTAGCGAAAAATATTTTAATCTCTAATGCATCAGGATTAAATTAAGAGGTGAATGGAATTCTCCTACAATCCATTGGAAATTGAAAAAAGGCAGCAGAGAAGATGGATTGAAGCTAGAGTTTTTGAATCTGATCCTAATCCTAATAAACCTAAGTATTTTATAACAGTAGCCTATCCATATCCTAACTCCCCGCAGCATATTGGTCATTTGAGAACGTATGCTTTAGCTGATGTTCATGCTAGGTATATGAGGCAGAAGGGATATGAGGTTTTACTACCGTTAGGATTTCATTATACTGGTACCCCCATACTCTCCATGGCTAAGCGCTTAAAGAGTGGGGATGAGGAGCTTAAAAGAGATTTTATCAATATTTATAAGGTTCCACCTGAGGTTTTAGAAACTTTTACTGAGCCTATCAATATTGCTAAGTATTTCCATTATGAAATCAAGCAAGGCATGATTGAGGCAGGATACTCTATAGATTGGAGGAGGGAGTTTACAACAATTGATCCTGCATACAATAAATTTATTGAGTGGCAGTTTAGAAGGCTTCATAAGCTCGGCTATATAACTAAGGGCTCCCATCCTGTTGGATGGTGTCCAAGTTGTGGTAATCCTGTAGGTCAACATGATACTAAAGGGGATGTTGAACCTGAAGTTTCAGAGTTTACATTGATAAAGTTTATACATGGTGAATCATATTTACCCACAGCTACCCTTAGACCTGAAACTGTTTTTGGTGTTACTAACATATGGGTTCATCCTGAATCTAAATATGTTAAAGCTAGAGTTGATGGTGAGCTTTGGATTGTAAGTAGGGATGCTGTTGAGAAGCTTAAGCTATTAGGTAAGGAGGTTAATGTATTAGAGGAGTTTAACGGTGAAGCTCTTATCGGTAAGTATGCTTTAAATCCTGTTACAGGTTTAAGAATACCTATTCTACCGGGGTTTTTTGTTGATCCTAAGGCTGGTAGCGGTGTTGTTATGAGTGTACCTGCGCATGCCCCATACGACTACATAGCCTTGGAGGAGTTGAAGAGAAATATTAATCTAATTAAACGATATGGTTTAGATCTGGGAGATGTTGAGTCTATTAAGCCTATACCTGTCATAAGACTTGAGGGCTATTCAGACATTCCTGCTGAGGATGTCATTAAAAAGTTCAATATAAAGGACCAGAGAGATTCTAAACTTGAAGATGCGACAGCAGAAATTTATGGTAGTGAATTCCATAAGGGCTTTATGAGAGGGAATACCGGTACGTACTCGAACCTACCAGTATCTGAAGCTAGGGAAGCTGTGAAAAGGGATCTGATTAATGAGGGTAAAGCAGAGGTGATGTTTGAGCTTATAAATAGACCAATATACTGTAGGTGTGGCGCTGAAATCACTGTTAAGGTGTTTAGGGATCAATGGTTTATTAACTATAACGATGAGAGATGGAAGGCTATGGTTAGGGAATGTATAAACGGTATGAGTATTATTCCTGAAGCTTTAAGATTAGAGTTTCTTAACGTTGTTGATTGGCTTAGGGAGAAGGCTTGTGCAAGAAGAAGCGGATTAGGAACAAAGCTACCATGGGATCCGGAGTGGATTATTGAATCTCTATCGGACTCCACCATATATATGGCCTACTACATCATTGCTAAATACATAAACATCCACAATCTAGATCCAAGCAAGCTTAAGGATGAATTCTTCGATTATGTATTCCTAGGTATTGGCGATGCTAATAATGTAGCTAGAGAGTTAGGGGTAGATCCTGATTTACTTAGAAGCATTAGGAATGAATTTCTATACTATTATCCATTAGACAGCCGCCATTCAGGTAGGGATCTTGTATGGAACCATTTAACATACTTTATATTTAATCATGTAGCGATATTTCCTAGGGAGCTTTGGCCCCGCCAGATCGTTGTTAATGGTAGTGTATTGATGATGGGCCAGAAGATGAGTAAGTCCATGGGAAACATAATACCCTTAAGAGATGCTATTAGGGAGTATGGCGCAGATGTATTGAGAATGGCTATTTTAAGTGTTGCTGGGCTTCTGCAGGATGTTGACTTCAGCCCAGCACTTGCTAAATCTGTTCGTGAATGGATTGATGGATTCTTTAGGGAGGCTGTTGAGCTTATCGAAGCTTATAGAAATTTAAGAGTTAAACCTAGATTTGAAGGTATTGATGAATGGATGATTAGTAGACTTCAGAAACACATAATTGAAGCTTCAAAATCTATGGAGCTCCTTGAAGTTCGGGACTCTATTCTTCATGCAGCCTATTTACTAGATAAAGACATTCAATGGTATAAGAAGAGGGCAATGTTGGATGATGCTGACGAGGAGAGAAAGGCAGCTATCATAACTACTCTGTATCAGGTTCTTCACGCTAGAGTAAGAATGCTTGCCCCCATTATCCCGCATGTATGTGAGGAGCTGTGGAGCTTAATGGGTGAAGAAGGTTTTGTCTCGCTAGCTAGATGGCCTGAACCTGATGAGTCGAAGATTAATATTGTAGCTGAGCTTACTGAAAACTATATTATGAAGGTTATTGAGGATACCTACAAGATTCTTGAAATCTTTAAAGCAAGGCCTAGCAGAATATACTACTATACCACCCATAAGTGGAGGCAGAGAATGTTTATAAAGGTTCTTGAAATGGTTGATGGAGGTGTAAAGTCTAAAGGTGATGTTATTAGGTGTATTTTAAAAGATTCGATGTTTAGAGAGTGGGTTAAGGATATTCCTAAGCTTATTGATAAAATGATGGATATAGCATTAACAACCGTTGATAGAGGAGTAATTGTTAAAAATCAAATAGATGAGTATAAGATACTTAGTGAAGCACTCAGATTCCTGGAGAAAGAGTTTGGATGTGAAGTAAGGGTTTATAGAGCTGACGATATTGAAAAATACGATCCTCAAAATAAAGCTGAGCAAGCAATACCGCTTAGACCAGCAATCTACATTGAATAGCTACATTTCAATACACTTACCCAATCTATACATATAGTTAACCACAAACACGGCTTGATTCTCAATAATTATACCTTGTTTGAGTTAAGAGTAAATGTTAAAGTTTGCTGTTTTCTCTACGGATGAATTTAGGATTTAAAATTAAGCTGAAAAATAAAGCTGTACTCTCTACGGCGGGGAAGAGGAGATCGATATTTTATTGATAGTCTTTTAACTAGGAGGGAGTTAGACTATAAGCATAGCTGGAAGTTCTTTACTTTATATTTTCCTTAGATCCACCTTAACTTCTCCATCTTTAACCTCCGCTATTAAGTAATATCCCTTGAACGCTGGACCTGGATTAACAATTACTGTCTTATTAATTTTATCGATTCCTCTAGCCTCATGTATGTGCCCACTAAAGCTTGCTATAGGCTGTTTATCCTCTATAATCCTCCTTAACTCAATACTTCCACCATGAACTCCAAACCTTGTTTTATCAATAGCTGTGTTTCTTGGTGGGCAATGCGTAATTAAGATCGTATTACTTGATGATTGTGGGAACATCTTATCTAACAGATTTCTAAACTCCGCTTCAGATAATTCAAACGGCGTATTGAATGGGCCTATTACAGCACCTCCAACACCGGCAAATACTAAATCATTAAATGTAATGTATGTTCCATGTATGCATTTTACGTTTGGAATGTCTGTGATTAATGTAAGGCTTGGAGAATCCATGTTTCCAGGCACGTAAAATACTGGAACATTAGATTCTGCAATATATGTTAGAATACGAGAGGCTACAGGTATGAATGGACCATCAGCGATATCACCACAAACAATTACAGCATCGCAACTTTCATCTCTAGCTATCCTTGATATTGATATTGCTGGAAGCTCTCTACCATGGAAATCCGATGAAACTAGAAGCTTCATAATCTATCATGTATAGGAACCTAATAAATATTGCCGTTAATGAAGTAATTTAATACTTATAGATCAAATCTTAGACTCCACATCTAGACCTTAAAGCACATCATTATCTTTAAATTTCTATCTGCATGGTTTTACTACAACTTCTGATCCAACCTTTAATCTTAGGGTTTTCGAAGCGTTTCCCTGATTAACCGATAACTCGATGTAGTTAAAGCTATTAGTAATTATAAGTAGCTTACCCTGTTTAACATCGCTATATGCTTTAACCCATGGAATCTTATACTGTACTCCATTAACTTCAACGTTAACCAGATCTCCTTCATCAATACTTAATGATCTAAGGTTGTTAGGATGAATATTTGTTACAGCATTACCGAAGCTATCAATATAGATTACTCTTCCAACAACTTCCCCATCACGAACCTCTGCACCACCAATTTCAACAGTGACAATTCCATTAACATCGATTTCCTCCCCAATATCCTTTATCAATCCCCCTTTAGATATATATGCAGCAGCAGGTGCAAAAATGTCTCTACCATGGAAGGTTCTTGAAACTACTGGTAACAAGTATTTCTTAATTTCATAAACATCAACAACACCATCATCAAATGCTGCAGGAGTAAGAACACCATTATCAGGACCGATAAAAACATAGTTACTAGCCCTAATAATTATAGCTCTCCTCACCGATCCTACACCAGGATCAACAACAACAGTAAATATCGTTCCCTTAGGAAAGTATTTATAACAACTTTTCAATATTAATGCGCCTTGAAGAACCTGATACTTGCCTACACCATGCGTAATATCAATAATTACAGCATTAGGATCGATCGATAATATAACCCCCTTCATAACACCAACGTAAGGATCCTTAACACCAAAATCCGTTAAAAGAGCAATAATACCCATAAATACATTATTACAACATACTTAATAAATCTTTAAGCTTAAATACCTGTAGGAAAATAAAGTATCTGCGGGGGTCGCCAAGCCTGGTCAATGATGACTAGAGGCGACGGGTTCAGGACCCGTTGACGTAGGTCTTCGTGGGTTCAAATCCCACCCCCCGCACTAACTTACCAGTAAGAGCTTTGCAGCTTAATTCTTTAGTTTGTTTCCACAATTTAGATACCTGCTCCTACATTAGTTTCATGTTTAGAGCCGTATATGTATGCTTAGCCATCATTCTCTAGAGATAATCTTCATGTCTTAGTATAATAGTATATGATGAATCATAACCTAACCATATACGAATTGTTAAGCGCTAATCGTAATACAGCTGCTACTGGTAACTGACGATAGCGAAGTAGTGACACCAAACTACGTAAAGATATATAGACGGCACCTCACTAAACCTCTTAATGCTTAGATCACAGAATCCTTTTTAATCATTAATACATTCTTAAACTGAATTGCTCAAAAGCTCCATCATCTTAGAGGAGTGAAGGCTTATCTTACGGCTTATTCCTTGATGAATTATATTCTCATCATCCTAATTTTAAGTATGGGATTACCGGATAATTATTAGTAATGAAATAAACATCCTCTATCCTGTATCATCTAAGAATTCATCATTCAAAACTAGAAACCACATCTATTCAAACCCATTCATCTTGAAACTGTTAACCATGACGTACTTAAGTTTAAGGTCTGTTCTAGTAAAACTTATAAATAACTTAGGTAAAGCAATGATGTGATTTCTTCATGAAGTCTAGGGAAAGACTTTTAACTGCTTTAAGACATGAGGAGGCTGATAGAATCCCAATAGATTTAGGTTCAACTGATGTTACAGGAATGAATTGTCTCGTGTATAAAGGATTTAGGAAGCTTCTCAACTTACCTGATAAACCTATTAGACCCATGGTTACTAGCGGCTCGGATCCGTCACTCTTTACGTTTTATAATATGGTTGCTGAAGTGGAAAGAGAAGTTTTAGATATACTACATATTGATGTTATCTCAATCAATAGAACTTTAGAACCTACATTAAGTGCTAAAAAACTTTCTAAAGCCTTCATTAATGGTGGATGGCGAATTGTTGAGTTTGGATTTAAGCAATGGTATTGGAGGGAGTGGGATTTAACTATAGAGATACCGGATTATATAGATGTGATTGAAGGTGAAGGTCGCTATATAGCTAGTCTAGGAGGTCGGGAACACGCTATAGCGCCTAAAAAAAGCTTCTACTTCAATTCAAGACGGTTTAGTACGCCGTTAAAGAATGCTAAAGACGTTAATGATATTAAAGACTTCAACTGGGACTTCTATAAGATTTCAGATATAGTTCTTGAAGACCTTAAAAGAAGAGCGGAGTACCTATATAAGAGTACAGATTATGGATTAATATATTTTAGAATAGGAAGCATACATGCCTGGCCGCAGGATTTAAGAGGATGGTCTCAATGGCTAGCTGATTTAAGATTAAGAAGAGCTCTAGCAGAAGCTGTACTAGACCATGTTATGGATGTTGTTATGTATAACACTAGGAAAATTGTTGATGCTCTAGGACACTATGTGCAGGTATTGGGTTTAGCGGATGATCTTGGAACAGAAGAAATCCCCCAAATATCAGTTCAAGTGTTTAGGGATATTTACAAGCATAGATATGAGGAAATATTTACATATATAAAGAAGTATAGTAAGGCATATACATTTCTTCATAGCGATGGAGCTATATATCCGCTTATAAGAGAACTTATTAATACAGGTTTAGACATATTGAATCCTATTCAAATATCTGCTAGGGGTATGGAGGCTGAAAGGCTTAAAAAGGAGTTCGGGGAGGAGTTAACGTTTTGGGGTGGTGGTGTAGATACGCAGCATATACTACCGTTTAGAAAAGAGGAGGAGATTGTAGAGCATGTTAAAAAGCTTATAAAGATATTTGCTCCTGGAGGAGGCTACGTATTCGCTCCCGTACACAACATTCAGCCAAATACGCCTCCGGAAAATATAGCTGCGGTGTTTAAAACAGCATATTACTATGGAAAATATCCAATACTAGATATGGAGTCTAAGGTGCTGTAATATGAGTCTCCTAGAATTTATTAGAAATTCTTTAGTTAACCTTGATTTAAGCTCAACTCTAAAATATGTTGGTGAGGCTTTAAAGCATAATGTATCGATTATAGATGTTATCAATAGCCTAGCTGACGGCATGAAGCTTATTGGTAAAAAATATGAGGAGAACGAATATTTTATTGCTGACCTAATAGCAGCTGTAGAAATATTTAATGAATCTATGAATATTCTAAAGCCGAAGATTTTGGAGAAGAAAGAAACTAAGCTAATTGGAAAAGTTGTTATAGGGACTGTTGAGGGAGATATTCATGATGTAGGGAAGAATCTTGTTAAAATTCTACTAGAAGTAAACGGATTTGAAGTTGTGGATTTAGGAGTGGATGTATCGGTGGAGAGATTTGTTGAGGCAGTAAAACGGTATAAGCCAGATATTGTCGGTATGAGTGCTCTACTCACATCAACGATGATGAATATGAGGAATACAATAGAGATGTTGGAGAGAGAGGGATTGAGAGATAATGTTAAAATCGTTATTGGTGGAGCACCAGCAACACAGCAATTTGCAGAAAGTATTGGAGCTGATGCTTATGGAGAAAATGCGTTTAAAGCGGTTGAAATATGTAAAAACTTATTAAAGAAATAGTTTCCCATTTAGATTACAGCTTACCTTTAAACCTTATAAATCCACCTAGCAGTAGAAGTAAATCTCAACGTTATTTCCTAATCTATAAACATTGTATCTAACAGCTATCATCAAGGTTTCGCTAGAAAGCCGGTATTGAAGAAATGTGTGAAATAAGAATTGTAAACTTCTAAATCAATAAATGGATTAAAGGCTTAAATCCAAGCTTAATGCTACAAGCTTCAACTATAGTAAAATCTGTTACTTATAGTTATGGCATCGATTGAGAAGTAATAAGCAATTAATGAAATAATAACCTTAGTTCCCGTTAAATTCTACATTTACTATGATAATAATGCTATTCTTATAGAGGTAATTTCAAAATATTTAAGTTTATCATATTCCACATCTCATTGTATTATTATGTTTGAATGTTATGATCATTGGAGCATTATGGCTATTCTTCATATCTTATTAATGACTCTTCTGTTTAAGCTATGAGTTGAATCTCTATAGCTGCCTTCATCACTTTATATTCTCCCTCATCGTATGTTATTCGCTTCCCCCATTCCTAGGGTTTACAGGTATGTTGCTTGATCATCATCCCCTCTAACCCCTCACACCTCATATGTACCGTATGCCGAATTCCATAAAACCCTCAGGCTTACTTTCATTTTATCGTTAGGTTGAGCATTTTGAGTTGTGGATGTTTCCCGGGCTAATAGCTACGGAAATAGGCTTCAATCCTTCATCAACTATTACATAAGTCTCCATCTCTCCTATGCTGAATCCATCATATCCTCCCCTAGCCTTAACCGTTGGAACATATACCGTTAATCAATGATCCATCATCGCTTAAAGCACCCTAAGCTTAGATGGAAGAAAAGATGAAATAACATCCACCATCAGTCAACTTATGAAACTCCATAACAAAATAAGCACAGAAAATTAAAATTTTGAAACTACCTTTATAATTTGTACTAAATAGAGCTTTGTGGCTTAATTTCGAATCTCGTAAATTCACACGTATAATAGAAACGGAAGAAACTCAATATTTTCCTTTCATACCAACTCAATATGAAAAGTACGAATATCGAATTAAGCTACAAAACCCTAAATAGTTGAGATAAACCTAGCTTGATGAGGAGTATAACTTCATCACTAATATATAAGATTAAAAATAAACCCTAAATAATGCTTAAATTAACTGTAGAGAATTCCAAGTCCTACTAGGGTAGATTATAGCTGCATAGCTTCAGCTACATATTTAAAGATCCATGTGAAATCTACATTTGCCCCGTATTTTCTTTCAGCTTGCTTCCAAATATCGAGTAAGCGATCACTTATAATAGGTTTTAGTTTTTCTCTTATTTCCTCACTATATAGCTCTAAATCCTTAATCATTAATCCCATTTTAAAACCATAGTCGAAGGTTCCTGGTATTATACTCTTCGGGAATTTATCTTGTGTTGCACTGTTTCTACCACTACTTACATTTAGAATATCGATCATTGTCTTAATATCTAACCCCTCCCTTAACCCTAATACTATACCTTCTGAAGTGGCAACTAGGGCTATTGCTGAAAGCATATTGTTGATGAGTTTCATTGCTTGAGCTAAGCCTGGCTTCTCACCAACATAGTAGATGTTTTTACCTATTATGTTTAGAATAGGTAGGTATTTTGTGTAGGTATCTTTACTCCCTGAAACCATGATTGTAAGGGTTCCATTCCTCGCCCCTTCCACACCACCACTTACAGGTGCATCTAACATATCTATTCCTTTCTCCTTTAATGCTTTAGAAACCTCTTTAGCTACTCTTACCCCCGTTGTTGAGAGATCTATGAATGTATCTATCTTCCCACCATGAATTAGCCCATTAGCACCTACCGTAACCTCTTTAACCTCCTTAGGCCCTGGGAGACTGGCTAAAACAACATTAGCTAGCTGAGCAACTTCTTTAGGGCTTTTTAAACATATAATACCTTTACTTTGAAACTCAATCATAGCTTCCTCTCTAACATCATGAACCACAATTTTAAATCCTGCATTTATAAGTCTTTTCGCTATGGGGTTGCCCATATTGCCTAGGCCAATAAATCCTACTGTAACCTCTCTGCTATACATGCCATCCCTCCTCCTCCATTTCCCTTATAGCTTCCCGAGCTATTCTAAACCCCTCAACTCCTACTGGAACACCAGCATAAATCATTGCCTGCAGTAATGCCTCCTTTATTTCCTCCTTTGAGCATCCATTTCTAATAGCTCCCTTAACATGAATCTTTAATTCATTACTTTTTCCAAGAGCAGCCAGTAATGCAACGTTTATGAGGCTTTTATATTTTCTCGGAATTGCATTCTTAGCCCAGATAAGTCCCCAACAATATTCGGTTATTATTTCCTGAAGTTCTCTATCGAAATCTGTAACGTTTTTCAATATATTCTCTACATATAAGCTTCCTAAAACCTCCTTACGTATCTTTAAGCCATCCTCATATCTTGTCATAACATCTATATTTATAGATGCTTAAAAACTTAATCCCTAACTTATGAATGCAGTATTTTAAGAAGTTAAGTACATGCTAATTTGCTAGGTTTACTTACCATATCAGCTAATGATGTCAAGTTAAACCTTGGTCTTTCCTAATTTACATGCCGGCTTCAGTATTTCGCATAACTTTTCTGCTGTTTCTTGAGTATATGTTATAGTTGATTTGTTTGAGGCTTAAGAATGGAGGAGAATTACAAATTTAACATAAAAGCAAGCAGATACCCAACGTGGAAACAATAGTGAAAGAACTTTAGCGAAATACTAGGGTCATCCATCTTACCGAAAGCTTTAAATGTATACCTTACTGAGATGTACGGTATGAAGTTATTTGAACCTACTTATATAGGCAATATGGAGCTTAAAAATAGAATTGTTATGGCTCCTATGACTCTTAATCTATGTAAGGATGGATTTGTAACGGAGCGTATGATTAGATTCTTTGAGGAGAGAGCAAGAGGGGGGGTGGGCCTAATAGTAATTGGGGATGGAATAGTGGACTTCCCTATCGGGAACAATTCAAAGGAGGCCTTAGCTATAGATAATGATAAGTATATACCTGGATTAAGAAAGCTTGTTGAAGCTGTGAAAGCATATGATGTGAAGATTGTCATGCAGCTATCTCACGGTGGAAGAAGAGCTGGAAGAGTATCTAAAGCTACTGGTAGATTGGAGGTAACGCGTGGATTAATACCTGTAGCTCCCTCAAGTATTCCCCATCCCGTTCCAGGATACGTTGTTCCCAGAGAGCTAACAGTAGATGAAATAGAGGAAATAGTGGAGAAGTTCGGCGAAGCTGCAAGAAGAGCTGTGGAAGCCGGATTTGATGGTGTTGGACTACATTGTGCACATATGTATCTATGCGGGCAATTCCTATCTCCATGGGCAAATAAGAGGATGGATGAGTATGGCGGAGACCTTAATGGTAGACTTAAGTTTGTTGTTGACGTCTTAAGAAGAATAAGGGAGAACATAGGTGATAAGCCTATTATATGTAGAATAAATGGCGAAGAGCCTGAAGGAGGAAATACTCTTGAGGATATTAAGAAGATTGCAAGAAGACTTGAGGAAATAGGGGTTAATGCTATTAGTGTCTCCGTAGGTTTTGGCGCTGCAATAAAGACTCGGGGTTTTATCCCATCTGTTGCACCTATGCGTTTCCCACAGGGATGTATTGTGCATCTAGCTGAAAACATTAAGAAGGAAGTATCAATACCAGTAATAGTTGCTAACAAGATTAGGGATGTAGATTTCGCTGAGAAAATTTTAGAGGATGGTAAAGCGGACCTTATAGCTTTAGGAAGACCGTTAATTGCGGATCCTGAGTATCCGAGGAAGGCTCTAGAAGGTAAAGTTTACGATATTGTGCCATGTACATCATGTTGCAGATGCATACAATACGTTTTGGAGAAGGAGGAGCCTATTTGCTGTGAGGTAAACCCTATAGCTGGAAAGGAGGGGGAATATGTAGTTAGCCCAGCAAGTAGACGTAGAAAAGTCTTAATTATTGGTGGTGGACCGGCTGGAATGGAGGCAGCTATAGTATTAGCTAGGAGGGGTCATGAAGTCCACATTATTGAGAGGGAGAAGGAGCTTGGTGGACGAATGCTGCTAGCAGCTATACCACCGGGAAAATCAGATATCCAGAAACTAATAAAATATATGAGAGAGCAGGTTAAGAAGCTAAATGTAAATGTAGAGCTAGGCTTAGAGGCAACACCAGAAATTATTGAGAAGATAAATCCTGAAGTTGTGGTTGTAGCTATTGGGGGGAAACCGTATATTCCATGCATTCCCGGAGTTGATGATAAGCATGTTGTATTAGCTGAAGATATATTAAAGGGAAATGTTAAAATTGGGGAGGAGGCTGTAGTTATAGGGGGAGGACAGGTCGGTTTAGAGGTAGCTGAATATTTAGCCGAAATTGGGAAGAAAGTAACCATTGTTGAGATGCTGGAGGATGTAGGTGGTGATATGCCAAACGTCTCAAAACTCCCACTTATACAAAGCCTGGAGAATCATGGAGTAACAATATTCACCAAAACAGTACCTATACAGATAACTAAGGATGGAGTAATAGTAAGTAGAAGGAGAGGGAAGCAGATCATAAAGGCTGATACTATAGTATTAGCTACAGGATTTAGGGCGAACAGCGATCTCGTCGATAAGTTGAAGGGGAGGGTTAAGGAGGTATACGCTATTGGGGATTGTAGAGAGCCTGGAAACATATTATCAGCAATTCATGATGGATTTAAGATTGCGCTTAAAATCTAGGTGTTGATATGAAGGTAACTGAAACCCTTTCCAGGTTTGTTGTTGAAACAGAGTTTGAAGATATACCTGAAGACATTGTTAATAAAGTGAAGGAGTGTTTTCTCGATGCTTTGGGTGTTGGTATAGCCGGCTTCACATTAGAAAGGGAAATGCTGAAACCAATCCTAGAACTTGTAAAGGAGGCTGGAGTGGGTGAGTCAACAGTTATAGTTGATGGGTTTAAAACAGATTTTCTACATGCAGCTCTAGCTAATGGATGCTTTATACACTCAATAGATTTCGACGATACTCATCCAGCAGCCTTAACTCATACAAGCTCAGTTCTTGTTCCGGCAGCTTTAGCCCTAGGAGAAAAGCTAGGCTCAAATGGTAGGGAGATGATAACAGCTTTCACCCTAGGTTTTGAGGTTGCAGCAAAAGTTGGTCGAAGCGTTATGCCTGATCTTGCAAGATTTTGGCACTCAACAGCTCTAAACGGAGCTATAGGAGCTGCAGCTCTAGGTGGAAAGCTTCTTGAACTAGATGTTGAGCAAATGAATATGGCTCTTGGAATAGCTGCTGACATAGCGTCAGGAACGTATGCCTGTATCGAGTTTGGAGATATTACTAAGAGTTTACATTCAGGAATGGCTGCTATGAAGGGTTTACTTGCTGCATGGCTTGTTAAGAAGGGAGGGATAGGCCCAAAAAACATATTTGAATATAAGAAGGGATATTGTAGAATATATTCAAATAATCCTAGGATAGAAAGAATATCGGAAAATCTAGGTAAGCCTTTTGAAGTAGCTTTCAACGGTATTAAAGCTTTTCCATCAATTCTAGCCAGCCATACTCCAATACAAGCATTAATGAAGATTATGAGATCGAGAAACGTAAAAGCTGAGGAAATTGAGGAAATAAGCTTGAAAACCTATAGCCTAGCAGCTTCATCCTTCTGTAATTACAATCCTCAAACACTAATGGCTGCAAGATTAAGTATACCGTTCTGTCTAGCGTTTACAGCTGTAGATGGATATATAACAATCCAAAACTTCACTAAGGAGAGAGTATTTGATCCTAAAATTAGAGAGGTTATGAGGAAAATCAAGGTGGAGGGCTATTCTGAATTTGATAAACTTTATCCTGAAATGTTTCCAGCTGAAGTGAAGGTTACTCTTAGGAATGGTGTAAGCTACTCGGAGGTTGAGTATTTCCCAAAGGGCTCCTATAAAAACCCACTAACTAAGGAAGAACTTCAAAATAAATTTCTAAGCTTAGCTACAATTACGTTTACAATAGAGCAGGCACAGGAGATTGTAAATACTATAAACAAGCTTGAAAAACTTAATAAAGCCTCTGAGCTAACCAACCTCCTAATTAAAAAAGAGCTCTAAATCCTCACTATTCTTGTTAGAAGCTCAAAACACTTTAGCAAGATGAACTATCTTAGCTTTATGGCTTAATTAAATTTTCCGTAATTCTATGGATGTGATAACTTAGGGTTTATATTCTCTGTTGTAGTTGTTTCACGTTGGGTATTAGGTTTCTGATTGAGAGTTTGGTTTTTGAGAGGAGTAAGGTTCCATTAAAGCTTAAGGTTCTTTATCATTCTATATTCAGCTTCAAGCCTTAGAAGGGCCTCTAAGCATTACCCAGATTCATAAGATTTCTAAAACTGCTTAGGGGATTAGCGTTAATTCATTTAGATGGTTAGGAGGCTTACAGCATTGGATGAGATATACGTTAAGGTTAATGAATTAGTTGGGTTTATGCTGGATGCTGATAGAGGCAAAATCTATGAGGGTTTATCCATCAAGAAATGCCATAGAGTAATTCATACGGAACTCCTAAATTAATGTGATAGTAAGCCTGATTCTAGTTGATAACACATCCCAGCCTAGAGGGTCTAGACCTACCATACAATACAAAGTCTCTTCAGATAGAAACCTAATAGAATCATATATTCATCATCCGGTGGAGCAAGTACTCTCAACAATATCAAACTCACCAAGGAAGTAAGAGGTTCAGAAGGTCAGCACTATGCTGGAGCTTACTCATAAAGCTACTCATACTATACTACAACCACCTAAGAAGGTGGGCTTAAACTCTGTCCGTAGAGCTGCAGTTTATGTCTAGCTGTAAGAGATATGTAGATGTCTTCAGCTTAGCTGCTAGTATTGTGAAGCTACCAACACTTGCATGTAAGTCCTTAGCTAGCTTTATAGCAGCTAACTTGTATGTAAGAATTTTACCCTATGCTAGTTATCGTACCTGGAATTATAGCAGCTATCCCTTCAATAATACCCATAATTACAGCTTTTACTCTTACCTATAGTTAATCATATCATATTTCTATTAACTACACTGCTGAAGCTTATATTGGCTTTACGCTGTCCTCCTCCATGAATGCGCATCATTAAGTTTAAAGCTGGTTTAATTATTAAAGTGTTGATGGTGATTAGATGGATAAGGTATTGTTTACTGTGAAGAATAGGTCTGCATGGATAGTTTTAAATAGACCTGAAAAACTTAACTCGCTTGATAGAGAAAGCTGGATTCTTGTTCAGGAGTATATTAGGAAGGCTGATGATAATCCTAACGTTAAACTAATAGTTCTTACTGGTAGTGGAAATGTATTTTGTGCTGGTGAGGATTTAAATGATATACTTTCATCATCAACAATAAGTGAATCTCTAAATTTGTTCTATAGGTATGTACTAGAAACTTTTGAGTTAATAATTAAATCATCAAAGCCTGTTCTTACAGTTGTTAATGGTCCAGCTTACGGCGTTGGAGTAGAGTTAGTGCTTGTCTCCGACTTAGCTATTGCTGTTGAGAACTCCTACTTTGCACTTTCACAGGGAAGGTTAGGTGTTGGTCCAGCGATTGCTTTAGGTATTGGGTTAACATCGGTTTCCCGCAAGAAACTTTTAGAAATGGTTTTAACAGGTAGACCTATAACAGCTGTAAAGGCTGTTGAAGCTGGAATCATCAATGAGGTTGTGAATAGGAATGACGTTGAAAGCTATGTAGAGAAGCTTGTAGAGGATCTATCGCTAATTCCAGATTCCTTGATTAGATTAATAAAGAATATAAGTAGTAAATATATGGAGCTATTAGACTACAAAACAGTTTTTAGAGAGTTAGCTTTATACATAGTAAATGAGGAGACAAGAAGTAGAATAAAACGTTTTCTAGAGAGGAAAACCTCTAGTATGTTATCAATATTCTAGAATTATGTGATACTGCTGACGGAGGGTTTATATATGTAAAACTCCTTAAACCCTATGGATTTCAACTTTATCATTAAAGTTGTTACTATAAGTGCTTCAGGAGCTCTTGCTCCAGGTCCTTTAACAGCATCTTCTATAGCTTTAGGAGCTAGAGGTAGCTGGAGAACGGGGGTTAGTATTGCACTTGGACATACAATTGTGGAGTTCCCTCTTGTATTAATAATAGCTTACGGTATTGGTGTATTTTTAACACAGCAATGGATATTGTTAGCGTTAGAGTTGGTGGGTGGATTATTCCTAGTGTTTTTTGCAATACTTACATTTAGAGATGCATTAAATCCTAAGTTATCGTTTAGCTTAAAGAGTGGAGGATATAAGTCAGCTATGCTTATAGGTGTAGGTTTATCGCTATTTAATCCATATTTTATAGCTTGGTGGATCGGTATAGGTTCACCTCTTATTCTCGAGGTCTTTAAGGAATTAAGCCTTATAAGCTTAGTACTGTTTTACATAGCTCACGTATGGATTGACTATGCATGGCTAATATTTACATCTTCAATAGGTTCAGCAAGTAGAATAAATATTAGAATATATAAGATAATTTTACTGGTTTTAGCAATAGTAGTTTTATACTTTGGCGTGGATATGATTGCTAAGTTTTTAACTTCAATCTAGTTGAAATGGGTCATAAACGGCTTTACCCACGCCGCTAACTCTTAGCATCACTGTTGAGCATACGCTCAACCTCAGCTAAGCTCTCTACACGGCGGGTTTACGCCGTCTCCCCTTATTGATATGCTTACTCTATATAAAAACATTTATGCTAAACTGTACGTTTTGTAAACTTAAGCTTATGGCTTAATTCTCTTGACTATAATGTTTCGCTAAAGCTCTTCACTATTGTCTTCATTAAGTATTTGCTTGCTTATGTTGAACTTGTATTCTCTATTCTTAAGGTTTGTAAGTTTTGGTCGTTGTTTTAATTGATGGATTATGTGTAGCTTATGTGGACAAAGTTAAATCAAAACATGAATACATAGCTAAAATATATTCAAGACTATTGGCCAGCATTAGCTAGCTAAATCTTAACAATAGTTGGATGTAGCTTCTGCTTAAGATTATAAGGCGAAACTATATGAGTGATTCTAATAGTAATAATGTTTTCAATTAAGTTTTTATTTAGCTTAACTATAGCTTCGCTATGAATGATCAGACGGTAGCTATACATGGACATGGCTTCTTTGATGAGAAGCTTGGCGTATTTATACCTCCAATATATCAAACAGCTATATTTGAGCAGCCCGGCTATACTAGACAGTCCGATAGAGGTCTAGATCTTAAATACTCTAGGGAGGAAAACCCTACTGTTAGATGTGTTGAACATGTAATTACGAAGCTTGAGCATGGTGGAGATACATTGTGTTTTTCAAGCGGTATGGCTGCGATATCCTGTCTTCTCATTTCAACTCTTAGATCGGGATGTGTGGTGCTCCTCCCTAAGGAAGCTTACGGATCAACGATTCAGCTAGTTCAGGACCTTTGTAGATTTAATATAAAAGCTGTGTTTGCGGAGCCTAATACTGAAAGATTTATTGAAATGATCAGTAAGGATGTCTCACTAGTATTTGTTGAGACGATAACTAATCCCATGCTGAGGGTTTTAGATATACCTGAAATAGTTAAGAAGTGTAGGGATTTCGAAATACCTGTTGCTGTTGATAACACCTTTACAACACCCATACTTTACAAGCCCTTAATGGATGGAGTGGATTATGTTGTACATAGCATGACGAAGTATCTTGCAGGACATAATGATGTAGTAGCTGGATGTATTACTGGATCTAAAGATTTTATAAATGATATGTGGCATTGGAGGAGGAAGCTTGGAACAATAGCTTCACCCTTTGATGCATATCTAGTTTTAAGGGGGTTAAAGACGTTGAAGCTTAGAGTTGAGAAGCATTGTGAAAATGCAAAGATTATAGCTGAGTTTTTAAGCAATCACCCTAAGATCAGTAAGGTATATTATCCAGGTTTACCTGATAATGAGTATCACAGTATAGCTAGAAGACTATTCAATAATCGTTATGGAGGTGTGGTAAGCTTTAAGATAAGAGGTGGTAGGGAGGAGGTTGTAAAGATTATGAAATCTCTTAAAATAATAAGGCCCTCACCTAGTTTAGGTGGTGTGGAGAGTTTATTAACGTATCCAATTATAAGTGCGGCTATGGGAATAGATGAAAGTATAAGGAGAAGTCTTGGAATAACTGAGGATTTACTTAGGCTTTCAGTTGGTCTTGAAGATGTAAATGACTTAATAGAAGATCTTGATAGAGCATTATCTAACATTTAGGCTTATTTATGCTAGTTTAAATGTAGCTTAGGGATTATGTTATCTTAAATGTATATTTAGCTCCTATGTTGGTTTTATCTTCTAATCGCTACTCTAGGATATTCGATAAACGCTTTACACTTTCTTCTTTTTGTTGATAGGATAATTGATGCGAAGTATGTGGCTACAGCCATTAATCCTATAGTTGCGCTTGCTGATATGTTAAGTAAAATTGATAGTATAAGACCGGCTGTAGATGATGATATAGCTATCATTACCGAAAGCATTTTCATTTTTTCAATGCTGTGAGCAAACTGGTAGGCTGCAGCTGCAGGCGCTACAAGTAAAACCTCTGTTAATATTGAGCCGACAACTTTTAGACAGATAACAGCTGTTAAAGCTATGAGTATTACTATTAGATAACTGTAAAACCTAACTCTTAAACCTATTGCTTCAGCTGCTTCAGGATCGAATGTTGTATACTTAAACTCCTTATAGAAAACATACATAACTGTTAGGATAATAATACTGAAGAGGCTCATGATATATACCTCCCATTCAGATACTCCTAATACGTCGCCTATAAGAAACCTCCATGCTGAAGCTGTGTATGCACTTATAAGTGATATAAATAGAATTGCAAGAGCAGCTGAGAAGCCGAATAATACTCCAATTGTTATATCCATTCTTCCCCTATTCTTCTCACCACTATAGGCTAGCAGTAATGCAAATACTATACTTATAGTAAAGGCTCCAACTACAGGATCAAAACCTAGAAATATAGCCATAACAGCTCCTGCCAGTGCTGAGTGGGCAATAGCTGCGCCAATAGTCGATAACCCCCTCAACACTACATAAACACCAATAACTGATGAAACTATGCTTGTAATTATACATGCTATAAATGCACGTAGGATAAATGGATAAATTAGGACCTCAAGCATTACCATCATCAGGCATGATGGTCTGTACCCATAACATAGTGTTTACCGTCAATGTGGAATATCTTAACCTCCCTTAAAAATGTTTTTACCAGTAAGTCTTCCCTTAGGACTTCCTTAGGATAGCCGTATGCTATTACCGTCTTATTTAGCAGCATTAAGACATCTATATGGTCTAGTAATGGGTTTAAGTCATGTGTAACCATTATTGCTGTTACACCATTATCTACAGCTCTTCTAATTGTCGATATTATGACTTCCTGTGATGCAGCGTCTACACCTGAAAGCGGCTCGTCAAGCATTAAAATCTTAGGGTTTGAAGCTAATGCGCGGGCTATAAGTACACGTTGCTGCTGGCCACTTGATAGATGGGAGAAGGGTTCATTTAGAAGATTACGTAGACCGACAGTATCTATAGCATTTAGTACTGAATCTATATCAGCCTTCCTAAACCATCTAAATGGCCCTACTTGGTTTAAACGTCCCATTAAAACAACATCTCTAACGAGCGCAGGCATCGATGAGTTTATACGTTCTCTTTGTGGAACATATCCAATAAGCTTTCTCACATCAACATCTCTAGATGGATCTAATCCTAAAACCTTAACATAGCCCTTTATAGGTTTAAGAATGCCGATTAAAGCCTTTATAAGTGTTGTTTTACCAGCACCGTTAGGTCCAATAATACATAGAAATGATGGCTTAGCGATATTGAAGCTTACATTATATAGTGCTGCCTCACCATTGTATGAAATAGTTAAATCACGTACTTCAACAATATTCATCTAGATGCCCTCTGAAGCATCATTATTAGTATAATAACGGCTATTGCCAGTAGTGCTGTAGATAATGTAAGATATAGGCCTTTAATACTTGTTTCTTGGGATGTTTTAGCTTTAGAGCTTAATGATGCTGTTAAAGCTCCCGTGATTATTGCAGTGTTATACTTTATAAACTCAATGTAGTTATCACTACTTGATCTTGGCGATGGATAAAGATAAACGATCGGTATACCTGTATCTTCTGAAAGCTGAGCTGCAAGTCTTCCCTCATCTCCTTCTCTTTCAACTATTGATGTAACTATAAGCTTAACATTAAATTTTCTTAAGGATTCTTCAACCCTAACAATATCTGTAGGTCCTATAGCTTTTCCCTCCCCTCTAATTAAAACATCTATAATAGGTAGTTTTAGATATTCTACTAATGGCTCAAAATGGGAAGCTGCTAGAACTATATTGTTGTTGTTTACATTCATTTCGTAGATTATTTCCTTAGTCCAACTGTTTAAATCATCGATTTTTCTATTAAATTCAACAGCTTTACTGATGTAGTACTCCATGTTTATAGGGTCAATTGTAGCTAATGCTTTTGCAATTACTTCAGCAACTATTTTTGCATTTGGTGGGTAGAGCCATATGTAGTGTGGGTTTTCATTTTTAACCTCTACACCTGCATTAATCCAGTCATTCCATTCAAGCCTAATTCTCCCCCCTTCACCGAGCATATTGATAAATTCCTCTTTACCAATACATATAAATAGGTCACAGCTTCTAACAAGCTCAATATCGCTTGGCTTTGGGGAGTATTGATGGGGGTCACTATCTATTGGGACTATTGCTGTAACGCTAACTCTATCTCCTCCTATCTCACGTGCAATTGATGCTAAAGCCCAAATCGTTGCAGTAACCTTTACTTTATCTTGAGCTATAGTACTAGTAGCTTCTAGCTGTGGGAAAATCATTAGGGCTAGAAGTGGAATAACTACTATTTTCCAATTCATAAATTCACCTATTGTGAGGATGTGGGATATGTTTACCGCATGGACAAACATTGGGTTTGGAAAGTAGGATACATAGTTTTTCAATTGTTTTTTCGGAGAAGTTTAGCTGAATATTTATTGATTCTCTACAAGCTTCTCTAGGCGTCATTTTCAGATAGTCTACTAGAAACCTCTCCAATACTCTATGTCTATGTATAATGCTTTCAGCAACATTTCTACCTATTTCGGTTAGAAAAGCTCCTCCTCTCGGCTTATATGTGATTAGTCCTTTCTCCCTAAGTCTATGTAAAATGCTGATTGATGATGATTGCTTTACACCCATAATCCTAGCTAGATCATCACTATAAACAGCTCCTCCACTTTCTATGCTGAGATTGTATATATGCATGAGGTATTGGAATTCCCTATTTGTAAGCTTGATGTTCAAGCTTAACATAAATTAGATATATTCAAACTAATATATATGTTTTTGGATTATTCAAAAATAAGGAATGAATCTGCATTTCAAAATTAAGCCGCAAAGCTAAATAGATTGTTGTCTAAATATTCTTATTTTCACGATTACAATATCTTGATAGCTAACTTGTTAAAGTATGTTATAGTTGTTTTTAATGAATTCCTCTATTTCCTCTCTTCTAGGTATGTTTCGGGCACCGCTAAGCCTTACCTTAAGTGCTGACGCTACTGATGCATATTTAGCTGATTGAATTGGGTTTTTGCCTTTAAGAGTCTGAACTATAAAGGCTGCAGCATAGATATCACCTGCGCCTGTCGTATCAATAATTGGCTCAACCTTCACGGCTGGTATATGATGTATGTTGTTGTTGAACGCTATATATGATCCTCTCGCTCCAGCTTTTACAGCTACAATCTTAACCCCTACATCTAGAATTTTCAATATCGCCTCATTAATACTACTAGCTCCAGTTAGTATTTTAGACTCTGTCTCACTTATAAATAGCATTGATGTTTTACTTAGGGTTTCAGCTAGATTGCTTAACTTCTCTCTTACAGCTATCAATCCTGGATCCCAGCAGAAAGTAAGCTTATACTTACTACATAGATTAGCTATACTGTAAGCAATGTTGGCTTTCACTCCTGAGGCATGTATTACCTTAGCTTTCCTAACGTATTCCTCATCTATATCTAGAGGTGATAGATTAAGGTTAACTCCTGGCCATCTAATTATTCTTCTTACACCACTTTTATCTACAAGCACTATTACAAATCCTGTATTACCAGTATTATCTATCACTATATGTGATGTATCCACCCCCTCATCTATGAGGGATTTAATTAGGAGCTGACTATATGGATCAGCTCCAACTCTCCCAATAAATCCTGATTTTAAACCTAATCTAGCTATGCCTACTGCTGTGTTTGCAGCGGATCCTCCAGGGGATATTGTTAAGTTTGAGGCATATATGGACTCATCTAAATCCGGTATATGGTTAATGTATGCTGTAACATCAATGTTTAAATTACCGATGCATATAACATCTAGACTCATAGCTTAATACATTGGCAGGTTAATCTCTCTACATATATTATTAACATTATAGACTCCACGGTAAAGCCAGCTTTCCGATCTGTACTTATCCACTAGTCTGCCAGCTAGCTTCAGCTCGAAGTCTGTAAGGCTTGACTCTATAAACTCTGTTTTAAATGCTTTCCTAAACCCTTCAATTAGAGCTTCAGCGACATCGTTAATGCTGAGATTCGTGTTCGATATCTGCTTTATACATGTAAGCTTTCTACCTGCAACCTCAATAATATCATCTATTCTCTTAGCCCATGAAACTTTAAGATATGTAAACATTTTTCTTAAATCTAGATCGTAAAGTATTGTGCCATGTTGTAGTATGTAGGGTCCTCTTATAAGTTGAGCATTACCTGAAATTTTTAAGCCATTAACTGTTATGTTTGGGCATTCACGTATGTTTCCAGGGTTAAAATCTGCTTTAACCCCAAGAATTTCTAGAGCATAAACTATTCCACCACATATTTTCTGATATGTTGAAATTATGCTATCCGCTCCTATTGACTGTTTATCAGTAATAACCGAATATGTTAGCTCCCCTGTTGAGTCATGGTATACAGCTCCTCCACCACTACTTCTCCTCACAATATCAACACCGTATGTACGGCAAGCATCTACGTTAACCTCTAAGTTTATATCCTGGAAGTAGCCAATAGATACTGCTGAAGGATTCCACATGTAGAGTCTAAGGGTGTTCTGTACCCTACCCTCCATTCTAGCTATAAGGATAGCCTCATCAATAGCCATGTTCACATATGCATTATTAGTACTTATTGGAATTAGACGCCACATAGTAAATAGTTGATAATCCGGGATTTAAGCTTTAATCATTAAGCTTAGGCTTAAATCCAATAGAAGTTAAGTATATTATTTCGTAAGCTTAAGAAATGCTGTAGCTTAATTTCTGATAGCTATACCTATTAGATTAGGGAGAATAGGTCTTCATCATTTAATATACGAGTCTTCTATTAGGAAGCTAACCCAGAGTTAAGCTATGCAGACTAGGAATAGGAATGAGTAAACTATCCCTAATATTAGCTCTAAGTAGTGAGGTATGCTTCAATCTTTAGTGTTTCGCATAGCTTTTCTACTGCTTCTTTAAGTATACGTATGGTTGATCTGTTAAGTCTTGAGGATGGAGGGAATTACAAATTCAACATAAGCAGATATCTGACATTGAAGACAATAGTGAAGAATTTTAGCGAAATACTACTGTCGTTAACATCTCTGTAGGTCTTGCAGAAGTAGTGTTTAAATCCATACTTATAGCTCTATTCTCAAGAACTATGCTTGAAGAGCAAGCCATAAATTTATATATTGCGGTGTATTTTAGGTAACCGGTGGTAAATATTAAGTTACCTGGTGTTCTCCTTGAGGTTTCTAGGTATTGATCCTGGTACAAGAAGTTTTGATGTATGCTGTTTTGAGGATGATGTTGATAATGTCGTCTTAGATATTAGTATTCCAAGTGAAGATGTTGCTAAAGATCCTTACGGGATTTTTGAAGTTATAAAGCTGGCTGATGCTGATTTTATTGTCGGACCCTCAGGCTACGGTTTAGAGTTTAAGCATATTTCTAAGCTTACGGAGAGGGATATTGCTTTAACAACTCTTGATAAAATCGATGATGTCGATATTCCAGTATTGAAGGGTTTACGTAGGCTTCTACGGCTTATGAAGGAAGCTAATTTAAATGCTTACTCGATTCCAGGAGTTATTCAACTCCCCACAATTCCCATTCATCGTAAGCTTAACAAGATCGATATGGGAACTGCTGATAAGACATGCGTTGCCGCATTAGCTGTTTGGGATCAAGCTAGGGAGTATGGTATTAGCTATTCAGATGTGGATCTTATCTGTGTTGAAATCGGCTTCGGATATAATGCTGCTATAGCTGTTGAAAACGGGAAGATTATTGATGGCATTGGAGGTACAATATTTCCAGGTCCAGGATACTTAACCCTCAGCCTTATGGATGGTGAGCTTGCATATCTGCTAGGAAGCTTCTCAAAGCTTAAACTATTTCAGGGCGGTGCTGTATGGTTTGCATCTGGAAATATTATTGACCCAATAGATTTCTCCATGAGGATAGATTTGGATGAAAGATTTAGGCTTGCATGGAATGCTATGCTTGAAGGTATTCTAAAAGCCATATCCATGGAGCTTACAGTCTTAAGCAGGAGGCCTAGAGAAATTATCATTACCGGTCGTCTTTCGAGAGTTAATAGGCTTTTCGAAGATATTGAAGCCGCTATATCTAAAAAGTTTAATTTAAATACTCGTAGACCAAAAGCATTTGCTAAAGTGGCGAAGGATGTAGCTCAGGGAGCTGCTCTAATAGCTAACGGTATTGGGAATGGTAAATATAGGGATTTAACTGATTGCCTAGATATTAAGAATGCTAGAGGAACTGTTCTGGACTACATTACCATCCCTGATTTCAACGTCGACTATATAGTTAAAAACTTAAGAAGTAACTAGGTGTTTTAATGAATCTATATTTTCTCGAGGAAAACATAATCTATGAGGGAATCCTCCTAACGAGAAGTATGGATGGGGTTATTAATGCTGCAGCTATGGGCTACATGAAGATCGATGACGATCATGTAATGATTAAGCCATATGTAAATACGAAAACCTACAGAAACCTTACTGAAACTAGATCAGGTGTTTTATGTATTGTTAATGATGTTAAGCTTATTACAGGTATAGTGTTAAAGAAGCTGGATGTTAATAGTATTGTTGAGACTGCTTCAGGCTTCCCTATTGTTTCAGGGTCGAATGCTGCCTTAATGTTAAGTGTTGAGGATGAAAGACGGATTGGGGAATTGGCTGAAATTAGATGTAGAGTAAATAACGTACTTATACGTGGAACCCCTAATCCATACTCTAGGGCTAAGCCAGCTATTATTGAAATGCTTATATACTATACGAAGATTAAATCATATGTAGAATCTAAAATGCTTCATGAAGCTCTAAGCCTTATCGATATTGTTAAGCATAACTTTAACATAGTTAAGAAAACATCTTCTGGAACTGTCTATGAAGATATTGCTGAAAGTATTTTAAGTGAGGTTTTAGAGGTGGTTAAGTGAAGGTAGTGGTGAGAACTCCTTCAAGACTACATCTAGGAATAATTGATCCAGCAGGTCTGTATGGTAGGAGATATGGAAGTATAGGGTTAACCATTAATGAACCCAGCTTTGAAATTGAGGCTGAACCATCGAGTAATCTTGAAATATCATGTAGTGAACAGTACTATAATAATGTTTTAGAAGTCTTAAATATCGTTTCTAATAGGTATGGTGTTGATAAAGGAGTTTACGTTAAGATTTCTAGAGGTATTCCAGTGCACGTCGGTCTTGGATCTACAACCCAGCTAAAGCTCGGTGTTGCTACTGCATACTTAATATCTAAAGGGTTAAGCGTTAGCGTTAGGGAGCTGTCTGAAGCTCTCGGTAGAGGGGTTTTTTCAGGTATAGGTACCTATGCTTTTGCTCATGGGGGATTTATTGTTGATGGAGGTGTGAAAATGGGTAAACAGCCTAAACCGATAGTATCCCTCAGCTTTCCTGAAGACTGGAAAGTTATTGTAGTAATACCTGGTGTTGAAAGGGGATATGATGAGGAGGCCGAGAAGCCTATAATGATGGAGGTTAGAGGAAATCCAAGCCTAATAATGGAGGTAGCATATTTAACACTTATGAGGCTAATACCTGGTATAGTTGATAGGGATATTGTAGAGTTTGGAGAAGCTCTCTCAAGCATTCAGGTTCTTGTCGGTAGGGCTTTCTCAAAATATCAGGGAGGAGTATTTCGTAGTGGGGTTGTAGATGGTCTTGTTAAGAAGCTTAAGGAGGCTGGAGGGCTTGGCGTTGGCCAAAGCTCATGGGGTCCTACAGTATATGCATTTACGGATAGTGACGTAGATTGTTTACGTGAAGCTGCGCTTGAATGTCTAAGAGACTACGGTATTGATGGAAGTATTATAGTAACAAACGCTAGGAATAGAGGTGCAGATATTAGGGTGATTGATTGATTCCAGATATACAGAATGAGAAGCCTAGATATGGATTCAGCCTTATAAGTGTTGGATTAGGAGGGTTAAAAATTCCTAGAAGCATGTTGGAAAATAGTAGTAATACTGAGTTTTCGGATATTAAGGTATCAATCTACATATCACTCCCCCACAATCAGCGGGGTATTCATGTATCTAGAGGCTATGAAGCTATTGAAAGCATGTTAAGGGAGGCTCCCCTAAACATTTGGGATTTACCAAGAAGGATTGCTGAATCCGCTCTAAAACTTAATAGCTACTCTGAAAAGGCTATCGTGAAGCTTTCAGGAAGAATTGTTGAGTTTAATGATGTGTCTGTTGAGGATGAGGACTTCGTGCTAACGTATGTTTTGGAAAGGAATGGCGGAGGCTTTTACATTCTATCAGTTCAAGCCTACGGTATGACTGCATGTCCATGTGCATACGAGGTTTCAAAAAAGTTAACAGATAGCAGCTCAATAGTAACACATACGCAGAGAGCTATTGGTATTGTAAAGCTGAAAACCAGAAATATAATACCTAACGGTATTCATGAAATTGCTGAGCTTATCAGATCATCAATGAGCATGCGTCTACATGTAAAGCTTAAACGGGATGAGGAGGCTAGGGAGCTTATTAAGTTAAGTGGGAATCTAAAGTTTACTGAAGATGTTGTTAGGGAGATTCTATATAAGCTTACCTTAATGGAGAGTTTAAGCGATGACGTAAAGGTTATGGTTAAAGTAGTAAGTTTTGAAAGTATACATCCATACAATGTGGAGGCTAAACATATAGCTACTCTAGGCCAGCTTAGAAGACTTTCCAGCAGCTGTGATATGGTATGAATATAGCATGGGGGATAACTGGGTCTGGATGTATGCTTGAGGAGAGTGTAGTAGCTATTGGTGAGCTTGTTAATCTTGGAGTGAATGTAACATGCTTTATCTCCAAGGCTGGATTTGAGGTTTTAAGAATGTATGGCTTACTTAATATAGTTAGAAAGTATTGTCCCGGAGGGTATTTGCGTGAGATATTTACGGATTATGATGAAGGTGCTTCAAGCCCACATGCAGCTAGACTTGCTTTAAAAATCTATAATCTACTTGTAATATCCCCAGCATCTTCAAACACTATTGCTAAAATAGTTAACGGCATCTCCGATACGCTAGTTACAAATGCATTTATGAATGCATGTAAAGCCGGCGTTAAAATTCTAATTGTCCCCTCTGAGTTTTCACGTAAACCCATAAAGTCTAAAATACCCGTATCAGTTAATAGAACTTTATGTATGTCATGTAGTGCTAAGTGTCCTCCATCAGCTAAATGCCCTACAGGAGCGTTTACTCTAGATAGCATAGATAAGCTACCTAGCTTAAAGCTTACACTATGTGATGGATGTAAAATATGTGTTAAGACATGTCCTCACGGCGCAGTATCCTTCGGATTAACTGTGAGGACTAGAGCGAGGGAAATCGATATTGAAAATATTGGGAGATTAAGGTCTATGAGGAATGTCAGGGTATTCAACAATCCCTCTAAAGTTTTAAACTTCATTAAGAATTATAGATAGTATGAGACTACTTCTTGTTACAGGTAGACTTGCACAGAGGGATGTTGAGAAAGTTGCTGTGGAGGCTAAAAGATATGGTTTGAAGTGTGATGTACTTACTCTACCGATTTCTGTTGCAGCCTTCATAACACCTAAAATCCTATACAATAGCCTTAAGGATAAATGTTTAGATTACGATATGATCATAGTTCCCGGAATGGCTAGGGGGAGTTATGAGGAATTAGGAGGTCTGCTTAAGATAAGAATTGTTAAGGGTACAAGATACATTGGAGATATGGTCTCACTATTACCGATTCTTAATAAAGCTGCTAATAAGCTTTCGCCAGTAAATCCGGCAGATGAACTTATTAAGTATCAGCCAATACAGCCGGTAGTGGAGGAGCAGCCTAAGGAATGTATTGCCATAGATAATTTATCTATTTACAGAGGATGTAGGCCGAGAATTGTTGCTGAGATCGTTGATGCTCCCCTGCTTAGTATTGATGAAGTTATTAGTAAAGCTTTTAAATTTGCCTCCGTAGGAGCTGATATAATTGATATAGGGATGACTGTTGGTGGGGGTAATCCAGACCTAGCCTTTAAGCTTGTGTATGAGGTAGGTAGGAAGGTGTTGAAGCCTATAAGCATCGACAGTATGGATCCTGAGGAGATAAAAATGGGTGTTAAGGCAGGTGCTAAGTTGGTTTTAAGTATTGATATGGGTAATATGTCTAGGCTGCCAGAACATATTAAAAACATACCGGTTGTAGTTACCCCTACAAATATGGAGGAGGGGATATATCCCAAAACGTTTAAAGACTCCTTAGAGATGTTGGAAGTAAATGTTAGGAGGGCGGAGGAGCTTGGATATAAAAAGCTAATTATTGACCCTATGCTCCATCCGCCAATTATCGGATTATCAGATTCAATAGTTGCATATAGAGCTGCCTTAGAAAAGTTCAGTAATCCGGTTTTTATGGGTGTTGGTAATGTAACGGAGATGATTGATGCCGATAGCCTAGGTGTAAACGCTTTAATGGCTTGCTTAGCTGTGGAGCTTAATGTAAGCTTAGTACTTACCGCTGAGTCAAGCGTAAAAACAAGATACTCTGTTAAAGAACTAGCTAAGGCTATAGATCTTGCATGGATAGCTAAGCTTAGAAATCAGCCGCCAAAAGACTTGGAAGTATCATTACTGAAACTGAAAAGTAAGCGTATAAGAGATGTAAAAACATATAGAGGTTTCGAGGGGAAAATACCTATACTTAATGGACTTGAAAAGATAGAGTTTAAGCTTGACCCTAAGGGATGTTTTAGAATTGAGGTTGACCATGATGCTGGAGAAATAGTTATTATACATTACCCGCTTAAATCCGAAAACCCTGATTGGATGGTGAAGGGAAAATCCTACTATGAAATAAAAAGTAAGCTACTAGCATTAAACGCCATCTCCAGAATCGACCATGCATTCTATTTAGGGTATGAGCTTGCAAAAGCTGAAAATGCATTAGAAAATGGGGGTGAGTATGCTCAAGCCTAGAAATAGAATTCAAACTACATTAGCATACGGGAATTAGTTGAAAACCTAATGAGATTTACCTTATAAACTTAAGCACGTCAATTATCCTATTATTGGTTTGAACCAAGTGTAGACTTCATACTTAATTCTTAAGCTTCACTACTCTCATTTTTCCGGATTCGTTAAGGCTTCAACTTGGCTTAGTTCCTTCAGGGCAAGTCTTGCCTCCACATCTCAAAAAGACTCTAATCCTATCTTCTCGATGTATCCCCATATAATCCATTATACAAACCTTTATTCACATCTAGAGCAGGTTTTAATGCTAGTTTGGCTTTAAAATGTATTGTTAGAAGCTCACTCCATATAGATCTATTCTAATAAACAACAGCTTTGGACGTATTTATTATAGATAAGGGAATTGGATAAAGCTTAAATTTGCAGGAGGCTAAGTTTTATTTATAGCTTAAATTAGTAGTTTTATGGTGTTGGTTTGAAGTTTAGAGTTGCTGATAGGGCATTGATGGTTGAGTTATCGCCTGTTGAGGAGGTTTCAAGGATTGCTAGACAGGCTAGAGTAATTAATTTCGCTAGTGGAAATCCTGACCTTAAATTAATACCTGTTCATGATGTAGTAGGTCTTGTAGAAAGTGCTGTGGCTAAGTGGGGTGTTAAACCTCTTACATATCCAGGTATGGGCGGTATTGATGATTTAAAAGCTGAGATTAAGAGGTTTGCTGGGAGGATTGGTGTTGATGTTGATGGTGATGATATTGTTGTGACCTCTGGTGCTCAGCATGCATTTAGAATTCTTTCAGATGTGCTTGTAGACCATGATGTAACAATATTCTGCGAGAATCCTACATTTTATGAGACTCTTACACCATTAAGAATTAATGCTAAACGTGTAGTTGGTGTTCCAATAGATTCTAATGGTATTGTAACTTATGAGTTGGAGAAGCTTTTAAAGAGTTTTAAATCTAAATACAATATACTATATCTCATTCCTACATGTCATAATCCTACTGGTATAACAATGAGTATTGAGAGGCGGAAACATGTTCTTGAGATTGCCTCAACCTACGATCTAATTATACTGGAGGATGATCCATATAGGCCAATAGCTAGCAATATTCCTCCACCGCTTAAAAGTCTAGATAGTGAGGGTAGGGTTATTTATGTTGGAAGTCTTAGTAAGGTATTTGCTCCAGGATTAAGAATTGGATGGATTGCCTCATCTAGTGAGCTAGCATATAGAATAGCGTTGTTAGAACAGCTGGATTTTGCGACATCTACATTTACTCAATACATTGCTTTAGAAGCTTTTAAATCAGGATTTATATACAATTACATGTTGAAGTTAGCGGACCATTATGAAAGGAAGATGAATACAATGCTTAAAGCATTAAGCGACTTTATGCCATACAATGTGGAGTGGACGAAGCCTCGCGGTGGATTTTTCCTTATGCTGACAGCTCATGGGTTTGATGCTGAGCTCAGCCTAACTGAAGCTATTAGAAGTGGGGTAATATATGTTCCAACAAGGAAGTTTTACGTTAGTGATGAGCAGAGAGATACGTTAAGGCTTAGTATAACTCAGCCAACAGTTGAGGAAATAGTTAAAGGTGTAGAAATACTTTCACACATTATAGGGAAATGTTGATATATACTAGGGAAATGGTATGATTCAGTTTAGGGAAGGGGATTTTGTTGAATCTGTTGAGGGGTTAATCTTCGATGTTAAGGGCTTTATTCATCCTGAAGATAGAGTTATAGCCTATGTACGTTATGTTCCAGATCCTTTAGGTGATAGGGTTAGGGGAGATTTAAGATATAGAAAGATTTATGAACTTAATGAAAGATTTCGTTTTCTAAGTGAGAATTATCCTCAATACCTATTTTATGATCCCTTTATAGGGGAGGTTGTTGAGGCTATACCTAGATTAATGATTAAATCATTCTATAAGCCTGAATTTAAGTTAGCAGAAATGATTAGAGAACGTAAAAAGCTTAACAGTATTGAAGATCTAGCTTTAAAACTAGCCTTTACATTAAGAGATGAGGCAAATATACCCCTTGATAAAATCGGTATTTCAGGCTCTATACTTTTAGGATTACATAATCAGTTCTCAGACCTCGACATAATGGTTTACGGCTATGTAAACTGCTTAAAAGTTTATGAAGTATTAAAAACCCTACGTCAACTAAACATCTTAGAAAGCTGTACTAAAATAATTGATAAGCTATATAGATTTAGGTCTAGAGAAACGCCAATACCGTTTAGTGTTTTTAGAAGTATAGAAGAGGGTAAATTACTTCAAGGATTATTTCATGGTAGAGAATATTTTATAAGGCTTATTAAAGACTATGATGAGATAGATGAAAAATATGGAGATAGAAAATATAGAAATCTTGGAGAAATAATTTTAAAGGCAACAATCACTAATGATTCGGAATCGATGTTTACACCATGCAAGTATATTATAGATGATGTAGAGATTATTAAAGGCCCCCATTATCCTGTTAAGGAAATAACCTCCTTTAGAGGAAGATTTTGTGAGCAAGCTAAAATAGGGAATAGAGTTGTAGTAAGAGGAAAGTTGGAGGAAGTTAAATTTAAAGAAGAAAAATACTATAGAGTTGTTTTAGGTGGGAAGGGGGATTATCTAATTCCCATAGAATAGATTATGACCTAAATATTATAAGCTTAAAATATCTGAAGTAACTCTCGAGAATATGAATGAAATATTTAAGCACCATAAATAACTAAGATAAATGAAGCTCCCTCCCCAACAAACTTAACAACCTTAAACATGGAATCACCATAGATAAGGAGAGAACCCCCAGATAAAGCTTAAGCCCAATTGACTGATCAAATAGGAGAATTAAACCACAAGCTTAAGTTTACAAGACGCCTCAAAACACCATAAAGCTTATAAATTTTTCCCTAAGTATTTGTAGTGGTAATATGCCACGTGAAGTCTATAATGTTGATGATTTCTTAAAACTCTCCAACAATGCTATTGAGTGTCGTGTTAAAAGACTTAAAGATATTGCAAAACTTAAGCTCAGAACCAAAAAGTATCTATATACATATAAGGTTAGCTTAGCTGAAGCTGATGGAGTAATTAAGATGTTAAGATGCCCTGTAAAGGAGATAAACTAGCTAAATTCATATCAACTCCGAAACCAATGTTAAAGTTTCATGTTTTACTGTATAGATGAATTCACGAATTTCAAAATTAAGCCACAAAGCTAAACAGGTAGAGATTAGTTTGGTAATGAATCTGTAGTATTTCGCTAAAGTTTTTCATTAATGTTTTAACTCTAGCCAAAAAAGGGTGATCATTAACAATAAGGTTTAACAAATAAAATCCTCTTTTAACATGAATATTCCTCATCCTTCTTAAATCTCAGGCAAATCAGCCGTTTATAGTAGAAAAGTTACATGAAATACTGCATTATAAACTTAAGTGAAAACTTCCAGTTTACTTGACTCTTAATCATTCATGTTGGGAGGATTGTTGTGTTAATGGTTAAAAGAAGTGTATTGATATTAGGATTAGGGCTTGCTAGGAGATATAGTTTAATTATCAGTGATTGTTAGAAAGATCATCATTGAATCATCTATTCAGCTATCTGAAAGAATTGATAGCCAAGTAAACTGGATATTGTTGCTTAAGTTTATAGAGTGCGAATACTGTAGACACGCTTTAAATCGACGCTAGCTACATACATGAAATTTAGTAAACTAAGGCCTTAAGCTTTATTAGCTTTTACTTATAGCGATCATCGTTACTGTTGATCTTACTTTATCAAGCCTTCGGATTTTCCATGTAACTATCTCCTTAATTTTATCTACATTTTCAGCCTCGATTTTAACAACAATATCATAAACGCCATAGACGAAGTACACCTCTTTAACTTCATTTATTAATGCGAGCTTATCTAGAACCTCATTTTCACTTCCACTTTCAATATTAACTAGAACGTAAGCAATAGCCAATCATAACACCAAGCTAGCTCTTACTTATCTGCCTTTTAAGTTTAACTCTAACGTCTTGTAGACTTAGGCATGTTTCATCGTCTCCATAATGGACGTCGTATTTCCATGAATTCCTTGCCTTAACTTTACCATTCATTCATGCTTCGTTTATCATTATTGGTTTTAGAAGCATTTTTGCACATCACTCGCTATACTAATTCTTAATGTATGATATGTAGTTATCGAATAGTTTAGTTCCATCCTACTGTATTACTCCTTCCGTTAAGTTTCTAGTCTCTAAACTTAATATTTCATGATCTAAATTAGGATTTTGATGAAGCCCTATAATAATGGGGATCAGTAAATTAAGTTATTTTAAGCTGAAGTAGACTTAATTTTTAATAGGATGTTGATGTATCAGCAGCATCAAGATCGATGTAAATAATCTTTCTAGCAGAGTTTGGAAGAAGGATTTTTTCTTAAAGTTCATCCTAATTAGCATCATCAATACTTAACATCTTCACAACCATCTTCATCATCAAAATAGAAGCTTAAGGTTAAACCGTTAGGTGGATTTATGAATTTTACAAATCATGAGCTTAAAATATCTTAAGCTGTTCTTTAAGTAACAAATAGTAGTTAGGATTATGGCTTCCCTAGTAACTTAGACTTTAGGTTTTCAACTAGTGTTGTTGAATATCTTAATTAATGATTTAATGTATCGGAACTGTTAGCTTCGATTTATCTCCGTCTTTAATTCATTAATGAGTATATAGATATCTTCCTCACTAAGTTTACCGAAACTTATTCTAAACTGTCTCTCTCCACCCATGAATGGTGGGCCGGGTACTATGCCGACGTTTACTTTTCGATTTTCCATTATAAGATTCTGCGCTAGCGTTACGCTACTATCTATTTTTTGATGTTCTGGAAATATGTAGAATGCTCCTCTAGGATTTGGAAAGGTAAAACCTTCTTCTTTAAGTAGTTTAACTATTATGTCTCTTTTCGGCTTATAGTAGCTACGAATATACTCAAAATAGCTACTATCCAGGGTTTTCAACATTTCCAGTATTATGCTTTGGGAGACATCGCTTACACCTGATGTTGTCCAGTAAACCATTCTACCTGCTTCATCATAGTTTTCAGCACCCCAGTAAAGATAACCTACACGAAGCCCTGGTAGTGATAGTGTCTTAGAAAATGTATCTATAAGTATATCGCCGACAGGTGCAGGTTTCTCCTCATAGTATATGTGGTAATAGGCAATATCATTAGCTAATAATATTCCTCTATTCCTTAACTCCTCATAGAGCTGTTTAAGCTCACCACCACCGGGATAGTAGCCTGTTGGGTTATTGGGATAGTTTATCATAACAAGCTTGGTTTTATCATTTAATCTACTAAGTACCTCATCAACAATATTCTTTGAACATACATTGTAATATTCTACACTAACATTGTTTAGCTTAGCCTGCGTAGAATAGTGTGGAAAATGAGGTTTAGGAAGGACGGCATGCAAGTTACTAAATATTTTGAAGACTATGTACAAACCATGAACACCACCACTAGTAATAATAACTCTATTAGGATCTGCATTAATTCCAATCCATTTCTTAATATATCTTGCAATCTCCTCCCTTAGCTCTGGAATACCGGTAAAAGGCTTATACTCTCTACCAGAATCACTACTAAGTCTCTCAATAGCTTGCCTAACCGGTAGTGGAGGTTCATGTGATGGAGCACCGATATGCGCATCCACAACTCTTCTCCCCATTCTTCTCAATACACTACATCTATCAAATATATCTCTAATTAAGATGCTTTGAGACAAACAATCACCAACTATTTTCTGGCATTATGGTATTTGAATATTTCTGAATATTACCATGCCTTGTAAGCCTTAAGCTTTATCCACGATTATCTCCTTATCTATGGTGAGCAGTCTAAAGTTATTAGGTTTATTAT
>Ga0272445_1000118_pt1 | contig 77810 bp, 73 predicted proteins | sample YNPCB0031_FD_194404 | JGI IMG/M metagenome (GOLD analysis project Ga0272445, IMG submission 194404) | Hot spring sediment microbial communities from Yellowstone National Park, WY, United States - YNP-CB-003-1 | ecosystem: Environmental > Aquatic > Thermal springs > Hot (42-90C) > Sediment...
ATTATTTAATAAAAGAATTCATGCTAAATGATAAAAATATAATAGTGAGATTTATAACTCAAAGCACTATCATTACATATGTATGATATCAAATATAAGATTACTCTATGCAGAGATAAGCACGTTTTCTCACGCTACAGAAGATGAAAATAAGGTAAAAATGGCGCTAATGAACATTATTCCAGAAAAATATCATCAAATAATTGAAATTAACAGAGAGCGATTAAGTGGACATTGGGGTAATGATATAATACACTTATGGGTTGAATTAAAAGGACAGAATCAGGTGGCAGATCTAATTAAACTATTAGCATCAAAAATGAGTGATACAGATAAATCTATAATTAGTTCGCAATTACAACTCTTTCTAGATCAGGAATACCATCTTCACATGCGCTTCAATAAACAAAAAGCATACAAATCAACCTTAGTTTTAGATGATGAAGGCGATGATATAATTCGGGTAAAAATTGCAATTGCAGGAATAAAGAAATTATCAGAAGCACGCAACGTATACAAAACACTAGAACTCATTAGTTAGGAGTCTTCTTGGGTGATTTTGATGAGGATATTTATAGACTTTAACATAAAACCAACAAACTATTCTAAAGATTCTTTATTAGAATTCATCAACATGGCTTTACACTTAGGATATAGAGCTCTAGTAATAGAAATCAGCTCAAATGAAGAAGCTGAATTAATTAAAAGTCTAAGCGGAAAAAGAGTAAAATTATATACACGGTATACAATACTAGCACACTCACCTAGTGAACTTAAAAAAACATCGCGTAAAGTACGATGGACCGACCTAATAATAGCAGAATGCTTTAATCAAGAAACAGCAAGGATAGCCGCAAAATTAGAGAATATTCATGCAATTTTAATTCCACCTGAAAAATTATCATTAATCAATGAGAGACAAATAAACTCAATGAAAATGAAAGAACGTCCACTAGAAATAAAATTTATGGACATTTTTTATACACAAAATTTGCAAAACACAATTAGATTAATCGCTAAATACTTAATTAGCGCATCATCAAAAATACCAATAATAATCAGCTCCGGTGCAAAAGAACCATCCGAAATGCGCAGCCCAAGAGATATGATTGCATTATTCTCAATCCTTGGACTCAATCAAGAAAAAACATTAGATATGATCTCTAAAAATCCATACTCACTCATAAGGCGATTAGCATGAAAAAAACATTTAGAGTAAGATACATAGCAATACATATACACGCTAACATAAATAAACAAACCTTTGAAAACATACTACTAGATACATTAAAACACCTTTATGGCGAGATTGGGCTCGGCACCATATGGTTAAAAATCATATCATATGATGAAAAATCAAATATAGCAATAATAAGAGTTGATCATAAACATGTTAACCACATACGATCAGCCATATCATTATTTTCATATTCGGGAACAAAACTGCAAGCACATGTAATAAGAATATCAGGAACAATCAAGACACTCCACAAAACATTAAAAATTAAAATGCAAACCCTTAAATCATAGTACAAATTAATAATATAAGGGATGATGTAGCCGTCCCAGGCTAAAGAACTAAGATGACTGCCTCGCGACGAACTGACCATATTAACTTAAAACCCTTTATTATGAAAAGGCACTCGAAAAATACCAGTTTACTTTTAATATCAACGCATGCAGTTTCATTATAAGAATGTTACAATGAGTTCAAAGATAATTATTAAGTATAATCACAGAAGCTATTTGAAACACAGCACCTAAAAGAAACACAGCTTCATAACCAATAATTACTACGACAATACCTGCAACTAGTGAAGCAATAGCGACAGAAATCTCCTTAGCAAATTCCACAATACCTATCTCACGACCATATTTTTTATCATCAAGCATCTCAGTTAGCAAAGATAATGTTATAGGACCCTCAATAGCATAAGCTACACCACTCATAAACTCTATAATAATTAAATGAAAAACATTATTTGCAAATATGTAAGAAATAAAAGTTAACGTGTTTAAAAAAGCACCAAAAACATAAAGCTTTTTTCTATCAATAACCTCAATAATATAACCAATAATACCCTTAAAAATCGCAGAAACAATATTAAACTCCATGTAAATAAGTCCCAAATCAATTATACTGATTGATATTCGGTTAACTAGGTAAACGCTGTAAACTGGGGCCAAAAGCCCCAGACTCATCATTCCCATTGACTCTATTAACGCTAACGCTAATATCTTTTTCCTTATCATATTTCTCCACCCTTGATAACCAACTCACATACATGTCACAATATTTAGTAACAACATTCTCTCCTTCGCTAGTCAATTCATAGACTTTCTGAGGTGGTGCTGTTTTAGTCTTTATAACCATTTTGCGTTTGATTAGCGTCATGCGCTCCAATTCATTGAGATGATGATATACATTACGCAGATCTAGTGTATTATGGAATTTAGTCAGCATTTTCCATATTCTATATCCATATGCATTTTCTCCATGAGTGCTAATGTACCATATTATACTTAGTATCTTCAGCTTAGTATCACCAATATGAGATTTTGACATTTACCTTTTACCTATTGGTAAAAATACCTATTGGTAATATAAACTTATCGCCATTATTTTAAATACTGTTAAAATCTTAACACTTCTAATTGAGAATAAAATTTTAAAGATTAAGTTTTCATAAAGAAAAGCAGAATATATTTATATTGATAAGCACATATTAAATTAGAAAAGTTATGAATTTTTGTCAATTAAGATTTATATACTTGTAATCTGAAAATATGTTTAACTAATAATGTTTCCATCAGTTAACACTCTCATTGTAGAACATTGGATAATACTTGTATGGCTAGTTATATATACATTTTTCACGATCATCTCCATAAGGACATTAATCAATATTATTGCTTCATTAAAACATAAAGCACGAAGAGAAGATAGTATAAAAATGACAAATGGAGGTTATGCTCCGTTCGTCACTATAATACTTCCCACATATAATGAACCAAAAGTTATTAATAGACTCTTAAAAGCCTGCACTAATATAGATTATACAAATTATGAGATCATTGTTGCTGACGATTCTACCGATGAGGAAACATTATTAAACCTTAAAAAATGGCGAAATAATCCCAAAGTAAAAATTATTCACAGGGATACACGTAAGGGATTCAAAGCAGGAGCTATAAATAATGCTTTAAAATATATAAATCCATTAACAGAATACATTCTAATCTTTGATGCAGACTATATACCACCTCGTAATATAATTAAGAGAATGCTAGAACACTTTAATAATGAAGAAATAGCTGCTGTACAAGGTTATACACAACACACACTAAATGAAAATAAAAATTACATCACGAAAAGTGTTAGGCTTATGTTCTCATACTATTGCATGACAGAAATACCAGGAAGAAGCGCAATCAATGGATTCATACCCTTAATGGGTAGCGTATTCATGATAAGACGAGACATACTAGAGAAAATAGGGTATTTCAATGAATCATCAATAACAGAGGATTGGGATTTAGCGGCTGCAATAAGAATGCTTGGATATAAAATAATTTATGATGAAAACATAAAAGTTCCTGCTGAATGCCCCAGCAACTTCAAAAGCCTATTAAGACAACAAATAAGATGGTCTGAAGGTATAACACGAGATACAAGAAAACGCTTAATACATATAATTAAAAATAAAAACATGAACATAATTTCAAAAATAGATTTCATAATCAGTGGATTTTACGGCGTACAAAGCATATTAGGCATACTCTCATATATTTTCGGCCAATACCATATAAATGTGAACTTTTTATTTGCACTAGGGCCTATCGGATATTACTATGCATATATTGCTCCAAATATTTATCCACTCACGCTTATAATAGGAGTAGTAGTAGGTCTTTACAGAGAAAAAGAATTATCAAAAATCCCATGGATTCCATATTTAATTATTGTCATCTCAGCATTAACACCATTCATAGCATATGGAACTATAAGAGGATTACTATTAAATGAGGGATCATGGATACGCACACCCAAAACAGGCGAAATCACATACAAAGGAGACCTAGCCGGTGAAGAAGAGCCAAAAGAAAAAGAACCAGAATTACCAGTTTATATAAGACCCATACTCTTATGGACATTATCTTATTAATTCATATTAAGCCACTCTTTAATAAATCATTATATGCTGTTAAAGCTGCCTTGGCACCCTCACCAGCCGCAATAACAATTTGCTGAAAACCACCAGTTATATCACCAGCAGCATAAACAAATGGTACTGTTGTACGCTGAAAACGATCAACAACTATGAAACCCTCAGGTGTTAACTCACAACCTAATTGTCTAGCTAAATAATTATCTGGCTCTTGACCTATTGACACAAAAACCCCATCTATTGGCAATATTGTCGTAGTGCCATCTTTTACATTCTCCAAAACAACACGCTCTACAGTACGTGAACCCTCTATCCGCTTAACAACAGTATTCCAAATAATTTTTATACCCGATTGGAAAAGTCTATCCTGATATATTTTACTTGCTCGAAGCTGATCCCGCCTATGAACAAGCGTTACATCAACTCCTACCTTATGCAAATAAAGCGCGTCATCAACAGCACCATCACCTCCCCCAACAACTATTACACGCTTTCCAATGAAAAATTGAGCATCACATACAGCACAATAAGATACGCCCTTACCAGCAAATTCATTTTCACCAGGCACATTTAATTTTCTCCTTTTAGAACCAGTTGTAAGTATAATAGCTTTTGATAAATATTCACCCTTATTTGTAATAACTTTAAAGAAATTACCATCCTTTACTATACGCTTCACTAGCTCAGGAACACGCACTTTTACATATTGTTCTGCATGTTCCCAAAAAAGTTTTGCAAGTTCAGGGCCTTCAATATATTTAAAACCTGGATAATCTTCTACTGGAGGGGCTATTGCTACAATACCTCCAACAGCATTACCTTCAAATATTGTAGTTTTTAAGCCGGCTCGAGCAGCATAAATACCAGCTGTTAATCCAGCAGGACCACCACCAACTATAATAACATCAAATGGTTCTGTAGGTTTTTCCTCAACCTCTTCCCCCAATTCTATAACCTCAAAACTAATCTTATTACTCATAAAACTCACCCATTTATCCATGGTTTTGAAGCTAATAAGCATATTGATGTAAATGCTGGATCAGGCAAACCAGTTAATGGACTTGACAAACTTCCATATTCAGTATAAGCTATAAAACCTCTCCATCTAAGAAACATCATAGTATACTCCTGAAGCGCACATTTATTAACATTAACCTGAATAATCTTATGCACAGTAGAATTAAAAAATTGAGAAGAAAACACTTTACTACTTTTTAACCCTCTTAAAGCTAACTCAATTAATTCCTTTCCAGATATGATTTTATCCCTAATCACAGCTAATAATTTATTCCCGCTTCTATCAAATAATAATCCTATATCAGCTTCCCAAGATTTTGTAGCATTCACAATATCATTCACGGCATCATCAAAAGTTCTATCATCCTCTACACTCTCTGGAACAGCATTAAGAGTTGTCACACGAGATCCCGCCAAACGTAATATTTCAGGAACAATCTTAGAAAGCCCCCCACCATAAAGGTCCACTACAATATTAGCCGTAAGATTTGATGAAGTTAGCAATTGAAAACTACTATTAAGCAAATCTTCTACATAATATGGATCCACATCAAATGATAACTGTTTACCAACTTTATCCCAACTTACTAATTCAGGACTAGTTTTAAGCAGATCTTTCTCACATAATGGTATGCCAAAACGATCAATAAAAGTCACATTATCTGACACCATAACACCACCATCAAGATTAAGCTTTCTAATAGCATAAGAAATGGTTGATAAAGACCCCAATCCTAAACTGACCGTAGATACTCCAAAAGAATTTAATGTTGCTATTATAAAATTCATTTTTAACTGACCACGTTTACTTCCATCATAAGCAACTACAATCTTAGAACCTCTACCAAAAGAAGCGCCAAAAACTTCTATCTCATCACTATCTTCGATTGTACTCACATGTATCACCTAGATTATTTTTTGAAGCTCTTTAACTATCACAGGTGTTGCATCAACTCTAGTTATGGGGCTTGGTATTGTATTTGATGATACTAAATCTTTTAATTGCAAAGCTCGAAGCTTATCAAGTGCACCTTCAACCAATAATGCATGTGCAACAGCTACGTAAATATTCCTTGCATTGAATTGTTTAAGCAGATTTACAGCAGTCATTATAGTACCACCAGTACTAATTATATCATCTACAATCAGCACATCCTTACCACTAAAATCAATATTTTTATCAGCAATAATATTAACTTCGCGATCACCCAATCTCATCTTTGAAAAATTAGTATACTTACCATTATACTTACTAGCGGCAGCCTTTGCAAACTCTATAGCTTCATCATCAGGACCCACAACTATACCTTTCTCTACCACATCCTTAAATAACTCTCCAAAAAGAGGCATTACACTAACATTACTCACGGGTATTCTAAATATACTTTCTAGCTCTGAACCCCTAACTCTATGCAAATGCATATCAACCACAACTAAATGATCAGTACCAGCATTATGAATGAGATCAGCAACAATTCTTAAACTTACTGCTTCACCAGGCTTAAAACGACGATCCTGCCTAGCATAAGATAGATATGGCACTACACCAATAACCTTACGAGCTCCCAGATCCTTAGCTGTATTAACAGCAAAAATATATTCTACTAATTTATTATTAGGTTGATTATACATTGATTGAACAATCACAACATCTTCTCCATTAAAATTGTCAACTGGCAATCGAAGATACAATTCTCCATCAGGGAAAAACCTTGTTTCAGCCTTAACACTCTTAGCACCTATTCCATCGGCAATTTTTTGGTAAAGGTGGTCTCCACCACTAAGTCCTATGACAATAGCCATTAAACAACCCCCTTTAGTCAAGTATTAAAAAACGAAAAAATAATATAAAACTGTGCCTATTAACAAATTGATAACGATGGGCATTAATACAGGTATCACATTTGACAAATGCATACCTATATGTCCACATTTCAGATGCGCAAAAAAAGCCTTAATAATAAAAAGAGCCAACCAACTCTTTAATGGAAATAATTACCTTGAAACACAAAAAAGAATGTATGGACCAACAATAGGAGATCTCGTATACTTCTGCACATGGGTCAACGATGTATGCATAGGATACAAATGCAATTACGCCATTTGTGAAAAAAGAGCATTTACACAAAATGGATTATGCGGACTAGGACAAAGACCAATAACAAAATTCCAAGACATAGAGCAACTTGCCAAGCAACAAGACAGAGAAATATCACGTGCAGCAACACTACTTAAGAGAAAAGGATTAAAATATGAAGAATAATCAACGCAGTGGTCTCAAAAACCTAACCTCACCCGCAGAATCCAAAATACTATAAATTAATGATAACGGCCGTTCACTATCAGACGAAAAACCTGCAATACTTATCCTACCATCTTCATAAATATGAACATAATGATCTAAATCAAACCTAATCTCTACATCTTTTTTAATAAATATTACCTTAAAAGATATCTTATTATCCATAAGAACCTTACAAATCTCCCTAACAATCTTAACCAACTTAGGATCAACTTTACTTTTACTCTTCTTAAAACCCTTTAACTCATCCTTACTTACAATAGTTTTAGAAACCCCTTTATAACTCTGCACCATAGGTACATCATTAGAATAAGATACCTCAAAACTTTTACCCTCTAAAATAAATGACTCTACTGTATTCATTAGATCACCCAATTTAGATAATTTTTTACACCTTAAAAACAAATCGTTAATATTGCATTTTTTAACAAACTGAAAGAATGAATCTGCTTTCAGAGAGATCATTAGAAAGCTTAGCATTAATTTTTTAATAAGAAACTATAACTCTCCTATTAATTCTACACCAAGAGGATCTATACGTTTACCATGTAATGAAAGCATTCTTAGTTCTAGAAGCCCAGTACCCTCTTTTGGTTGTGGTAAGGGCCAGTTGTTAAAAGCAATGTGATGATGATAATCTCCGTATGCCATAAAGATAGCACCCATCCAATAACCTGTAGTTTTAAAACCAAGCTCTTTATAGAATTCTTCGGCTTCTTTTAGTCTTGTTGTTCTCATATGAACGTGGCCTAATTCTATTGTTGTGATAGATTGTGAATTAGCTATTTGTAGAAGGTTCTTTATGTCAAGGTAATGAGTATCCATGATTATGTTTCCTTTATCGTCTCTAGGCCATTGTTCTTTAGGTTTATCTACGTATATTTCAACACCAATTCCATCAAAGTCTTTTAAATATATTGCTTCTGATACTAGGTGATCAGCGAAACCTTCTATTATTTCTTCAAAATTTAGAATTCTTTTTAAGAAAGTTCCTAATGCTGGTCTGCTAGACATTTTGAGTGCTACGTGATAGATATAAGTTCCTGGAGGATGTTTTGCTTTACCTTCTACTAATTCTAGGATGTTGTTGACATACAAGCCCCTTTCTGATTCTTGGATGTTTAATCCTAAGATTTCATTGTAGAATTCACGTGCTTTTGATAAGTTAGAGACTGCCAGAACTGCTCTTTTGAATATCATAATATCCACCTTGTACTCTAGAAATCATTTATTAATAAACTTTACTTTGTAAAGTTAAATTTATTAGTTATTTTTATTCAATGTTTAATGATTAATTTTATTTTTATTTACATTTTTCAATTCGTAATAATGTCTTCATTATACTCTATTGATTATGCTTAATGATTCTAATTCTTTGAAGAATTGTGATAAATTTTTTAATATCATAATATTTTAATAATTATTATGGTTTAATTAATGAGCAAATTTTCCATTTATTTTTATAAATGATATAAATGCTTTACTTTATAAAGTTTGATCTTCTTCTGCAATTCAAAGTTTTGTGCATATAATAATGTTAAAATTGAGGAAAACCAGGAAGAGTAATTAATCGTTCGTTCGATGCACTCAGACCTTAGTGTTCATTAAGCATACTAAAAAGGGCTATCGTAAGGAAGCTTTTTGCCTTGCCAACAGTTTCCGAAAAACCGTAAAGTTTACATCATTTAATATCATTTAACATTCCTAAACCTTTTAACGCTATCAAGTAAGCTGATGCAGTATGCCTATCAAAACCCTTTTCCTTCATAACCTTTTCAGTTGATTAAAATTTACTCAGTTAAACAGTTTTGATGTTCATAGTCGTCGTTTGTGGAAAGATTAGTCTTATTGCTTAATAAGGTTACTTGGTTAAAGAAAAGTAAGATTGTTGATCTACCAATCTTGCGTTTCTCCGCTATTAATTTTTCCTATGTATGATAACACTATGTTGGAGTTTAAAATTAAAATAAATAGCTAATTTAGTGGGACATATAAAGGAGAATTTAAATACTTTTAAGACATGTTTTAAAGGATGGATTTATGTTATCAAAACCTGAGATGAAACGAATTTTAAGATTAACGGAAGTAGATAAGGCTTTAGAACTTGCAATAAATAATTTTGATCTCAATTTAACTGTTGAAATTATTAATGTTGAACAAGCTGTGGGTAGAATTTTGGCTGATAATGTAATTTCAGACAAGGATTATCCAGAATTTGATCAAGCATTTTATGATGGTTATGCAATACGTAGCATTGATACAGAGCATGCTAAAGATGGTGTTCCAGTAAAACTGAAAATAGTAGGACGCATGGATACTAATGATAAACCGGAAAAATTTATTCTAAAATCTGGAGAAACTGTTTTTGTAGTAAGTGGAGCACCATTACCAATTGGTGCTGATGCTGTTATAAGGCTTGAAGAAGCTGAAGTGGATAATAATTATGTAATAGTAAAGAGAAGGGTTAGTCCCGGAGAAACAGTAGTCATGAAAGGATATGACTTTAGACACGGAGATATTATTTTAAGTAAAGGAACATTATTAAGACCACAGGATGTAGGCTTAGCAATGGAACTTGGCATAACTAGATTAAAAGTCTACAGAAAAATTAAGATTGGGATAATTTCTGTAGGTTCAGATCTTTTAGAAAGAGCTAGTAACGGTATACCTTATCCAGATAATTATTCCCAGATAGTTGCTTCTTACTTAAAACTATTTGGATTTGATACACAGTACTACGGCATAATAAATGATAATAAAGAAGAAATTAGAAACAACATTTTAAAAACTATAAAAGAAAATGATGCAGTTCTCGTAATTGGTGGTGTATCAGTTTCAAGTAATGATTTAGTACCTGATGTGCTTAATGAAATAGGCAAAATAATCTTTCATGGACTCCGTATAAGTCCTGGAAAAGTAAGTGGATTCGCAATAGTTAATGAAAAACCCGTATTTATGATTCCAGGACACATAGGTTCAACGATAGCAGCCCTATTTTTAATAGTAATACCTACACTATTTTATAAATTAACTGGTATTCGCGACCCATATATGAAAGTAAAGGCAAAATTAATAGGCGATATAGAAGCAAAACCAGGGTCATATGCGTTAAGAACAGTCATACTCAAATATATTGATGGTAGATATGAAGCAAAACCTGTCTACAAACAACTTGGTGGCTCGCCCTTTCTAACACTTTTAACTGAAGCGAATGGCTTTATTATAGTAGAACCAGAAAATAAGCCTTCCATAGGAGATACTGTTGAAGTGAGAATTTTCTCTCATTTAGAAATACCAAAAATATATAATAGTTAACATTAATAGTAAACATGCACATAATAGCAATTACTGGTAGAAAAAATAGCGGAAAGACAACACTAATAGAAGAAATAGTAAAGAAGCTTTCATCCCACATTGAAATTGCAGTAATAAAACATATACATCATGGAGGAGTAGAATTTGATACAGAAGGAACAGACACATGGAGAATAAAGCACGCAGGAACACCAATAGTAATAGGCATAACACCAGACTCACTTTTCCTTAACGCAAGTACAAATAAACAAGATCTAGAACTTGCTCTAAATATTATAAGAGTGATTAATCCAGAAACCAAACTTATACTACTTGAAGGTTTCTACACACAAATAAAAGAACAAAGAGACATACAAAGAATCATCGTAGCAAGAAACCTAGAAGAAATAAATGAATTAATAAGTGATAAAAATAAACCACTAGCAATATTCTGTCCAAATTGTAACAGTAAGGAAATAAATAAAATACCAATATACAATAACATAAATGATATAATCATAAAAATAGAAAAACTCATAAAAGGTGAAAAACAATAGACGTTGGAATCATAATATTAGCAGGCGGTTACGGTAAAAGATTTCAAACAGGAAAACGATGGAAAGACAAGTTACTCCAACCAATTAATAAAAAGCCAATGCTCCTAAATGTAATCGACACAGCATTACAAATCTCGCAAGATATAATAATAGCAACAAAACCAGAGCGCATCAATAAATACAAAAAAATAATAAATAAACAGATAAAAATAATATCAGATGATCCACCAATAAAAGATTCTATGTTATTAGCAGGAGTAAATGCAGGAATACAACACCTACAAAATGAATATATATTAATCATAGCGGGAGATATGCCTTTCATAAAACCTGAAGTAATAAAAATTCTAATCGACAATATGCACCAAAATGACGTAACAGTACCAATATATCCAAACGGAATAACTCAACCACTCTTAGCAATCTATAAGCGTGAACACATACAAAAAAGCATAAAAACAATATTAAAAAAAGAACAAAACAGAGCAACAGATCTCATAAGAAATGCATACACAATAAAATTCATATCAGCAGATGAAATAAAAAGAGTGGATCCAGAATTAAAATCTCTAACAAGCATAAATAAACCGACCGACATACAAAACCAAACATCAAAACAAATGTTAAACATTGTTAAAACCTATAATATAATATTCAAAGATCCACACCCATATTGGAGAGCATTAAACGCATACCTAAACCATTTCTACCAACAAGCAGGTTTATTATTCACCAAAGAAGCAAAAATATACAAGGAATACGGAATAACACACTTAGAATTACACACTTTATATGACGCGCTAAATGCTTATCAAAAAATTAAAAAAGATCAACCAAGAATACACCAAAGATTACACCAACTTATAAAAATAATATCATAAAATAATCAATAATCAAAACGATATGAGAACATGCTTAAAGTTCAGACTTAATTGGTATTTAGTCTTAAATTCATTAATCCTAATGTTCAGACAAATATCTTTAATGATGTAAATCTCGAAAAATTAGTAAAAATTATGATCCAATTAAGTTTTATGCAATGAATATGACAATTAGCATATTTTACTCCAGGTTGACATACCTAAATATTCAACATAATAACTAAAACTGAAGATTTATCTAAAAAATAAATTATGAAATAATAAAAATAAATAAAAAGTTTTGATAATTTTGTGTTTTAGTAGATTATATTTGGTATTTCAAAAACATGTTTTCTTCCTGTCTTAGATATACGAGCGACATTAAAGTAATAAGATTGTGATCCCCCTATCCAACTTAGCAAAGGCCATCCATTTAATGATGGATCGCTTGCTTCTATTACATTGGGTGTTACTCCATTAAAACGCCATTTATCAACATAAAGACCTTTCTCGTAATATTCTGCAGGGCTCTTTGTGAAAAGAATTCTTTTCACAATTACTGGAAGATCTTTAACAGGATTCACAGCATCATCTGGAATTTCTGTTTTACCAGGAATCGTTTCTATGATATTCTTAAGTGATAAATCTTTAGGTTCAAAATAGTTTGGTTTTACTACAAGTGTATCAGCCCATCTGCCCATACCATATGGAATCATTATTACACCAGGCATAACTGTTGATTCTACTACAGCAGGAACTTCTATTATTCCTTCAGGAGTTTCTACAGTAATAATATCACCAGTTTCTATTCCTAATTTTGAAGCATCGTTAGGATGTATTATTGCAAAATTTTCTGGAGCTACTATTTTTATCCAATAATAAAATTGTGATCTGTGTTTAGTATATAATGGACCCGATTGAAATACCAAAAGCATTGGATACTTATCTTCTGGATATAATTCTCTTATTGGCGTTCCTGGAATTCTACTATCAACCTTTCCTATGATTTGTTTAACCGGAGCATATGTAGCAGGAAGTAAATATGTTGGGCCTCCCCAGAACTTTTGACCAGTTATGCTATTCTTAGTCTTAGCCAATCCATCATTCCATAACATTAAAGTCTTAGATCCTGGCACAGGTCTTTTTGAAATGCCTTTTTCATTAAAAGAGTTTTCATACGATACAAATATTCCTCCTCTTGCTAAACCGTAAGTTATATATTTCCATTCATCTTCAGGAACAATACTCTTAAATCTTGCTATAGGATAATTCTTTTCAACAAAGTCCACATCTTCAAGCGGAATTTCTGATGGAATAAGATTCTTATCTTTCGCATCTAGTGCAGCATTTGCAAATGATCTTAAATTATATTCCCATACACAATGCAGACTAAACCATTTACCCTCGTATTTTTTACCTTTAGTCCCTGGTATAGCGTTATCCCCATATCCTGGCATTCTAAGAGATTTAGCAGTATCTATAAGGAATTCCCACATGCTTGCGTATCTATCATGTCCATTTGGACATGTGCCAATATATTGAGTTAATGGCATTATTACCGGTGTTCGCCATGCTTCAGCGAATGCTACTCCCATTGATGATGCATAAAGATACTGTATGCCATTCGTGCCTGTTTCTAAATATGTAGTATCAGGTATAATGTAGTCAGCATACAACATTGTTTCATTTATAGTTGTAGTTATAGCAATATATAATGGTAATTTATTAGTATCCTTTAATGTCTCTATAAATTTGATGCCATAATTAGCTGCAAGCACAGGATTTGCATAATACAATATGAGAGCACCAATTTTATATGGATATCCATAAAATATACCTGCAAATAATTCCGTGTATATTTCTTCAGGTGGATAAACATACCATGGTCTTTCAGCTGGATATGGATTTTCTTTTTTCTTAATCTTTAGCCAGTATTCTAAGGTATCTTCATAGGCATACTTGTGTCTATCAATGGGAGGACCCCATCGAATTGGTTCATTAAAACCAGAAGCACTTATGTTGTAAACATAATTACTATAACTAGTAGTACTGGCTCTTCCTAACATTCCTCCTTTTATATGAAAGTTCCCAATTAATGTGTCAAGCATTCTATAAGCCCAAACAGAATACTCACCATTAGGATGCATTGCTACCCCTCGATGAATATATGTAGCAGCCATAGGAGCAGCATTTACAAAATCTTTAGCAATTTGTATTATAATATTAGTTGGCACTCCACACTCAGAAGACCATTCTTCAAGGCTTTTCTTCATTGATTCCTCTTTTAGAATATTGAACGGAGTCCTAACTCTTACATTAGATCCATCTACTAACTTTACAATTCCATCATAATCTAACTCAGCACTATCAACTTTATCATAAACAGAAAGTCCCTCTTTAGTCATTACCACAGGCTTATTGCTATTTTCTAATCCTATATCACTAGCCTTTAGAAACTCTCCAAATCTAGAACCTTCAAATATTACTAGCCATGTAGCATTAGTATTTACAGGATAACCCTTAGTATTGGCGCTATTAAGATTTGGTATTGAAAGAAATTCTTTATTATATTGATTATTCTCTATGATCCATCTAATTATTGCCAATGCTAATGCAGCATCAGTTCCAGGTTTTATAGGAACCCATATAATATTATTTCTTGCCTCAGTTCTTGGAGCCACCGGATTTATATAGTATATTTTTAATTCACCATTAGTAGCTCTCTCTATCATAGCTCCTTGACCTGTAGCTCCTGGATGTAATCTGCCCATGGAAGCCCCTGCCATTATTACAACTTTTGCAGACATGAGATCAGCCTGAAGATCAGAATAACCCGCCCAAAGATAATTACCTGTATAGAATCCTAATTGACAAGCAGAGGTATGCCTGAGCCAATTAATACTTCCAAACGCATTAATCCATCTTAAACTAAATAAATCAGCGTTATCCTGCCCACGACCTCTTTGGAAAACAACCATATTACTCTTAGGTCCTAAATCAGGCCTATCAGGATTTATTAAGATGTCTTCAAGCTTTAGTCCTTTCTTTCCTAATTCTTCTGACCACTTACTCTTGAAACTCTCTAAAGCTTTTAGAAGGTCATCATAACTAGTAGCAGGATCTTTTGCAAGCTTCATTAAATTATCAACATCTTTTTTAATACTCGCGAGTATAATATTAGGATCTTCATATCCAGCCTCTTTAAGTTTTCCATACACAAAAAATTCTTTAAGTCCTGGAAGTTTCTCGCCAGTCTCTTCTATCATACCACCATTTACTATTTCATTGATTAACTGTTCCCATGTTATTGTTTTCCATTTTCCGCTTCCTCTCGGACCTGCTCTTTTTAAAGGTTTAATAATTCTATATGGATCATATAGATAATGTATCCCATCTTGTCCTCTTGGGCATAATGTTCCATGCCACTTTTCTGTAGCTTCTTTAATAGGATAAGTATATGGTAGAGGCGCGTATCTTTTCATTTGAGTTTCAAATGAGACTGCTCTATTATATGGATGATATGGGTTGCCTTCTATTCTTTCAACCACATCTACACCATCTTCCTGAATTACTCTAACTCTTAGGCCACATCTTACATTGCATCCTAAGCATGATGTATAAACATACCTGACATTTTTACCATTTTGTAAATCAGGACTTACATTAAGCCATTTAGGTTTTATGATATCGTCAATAACGTTCCAGTATCCTGCTAATCCCCCACCAATAGCTGCAGCAGCTATAAGACTTTTCAGAAAGGCTCTTCTATCTACTTCAGGCATAAACTACACCTCCTGATATTTCTTTCCGATAGGATAAATCATAGAAATCACCGTGAAGATGGCCACAAAAAAGAGAGGAAGTGCTATCATATTCCCTATCAGTCTCCATTCAAAAATAATTCCTGCTTCAAGGTATCCTAGTCCTGTCCTTGAGATTGTCTGGAGATCTATAATTAAAGACCATCTGTTGATTAAAATCCCAATAAGACTTAATATGGATCCAAGTGCGAGTGAGTAAATAGATCTTATAAATGATGATACTATACCCATAATGAGTGCTAGGATCATAAGTAGTAGTACATATAGATTTATTGCTCCAAACCTGTTTATTATCACATCAACAACAGGTTGACCACTAAATTCATAGTATAGTCTAAAGAATTCAAAAGAAATTATTATTATATAAAAAGCTACGCTTCCAAAGAAAATTTTTGTCAGAATCATGAGAACATCATTGGGTATGTTTCTTTTATAAATTACGAAAAGAGCAAGAAGCAATATGAATATTGTTATTATTAATGATTCTATTAGAAAACTAACAGGAAGAAGAGGTAATAAGTTATACAAATACATTATTGGAACAGCTGTAAACAAGAGTCCAGCATAATATGTTGACCAAATTATACCAATAGCCATATAAGGATAACTTAATATTTTAGCTAGAAGTAAATGAATACCTTTAGTTTCTCCAGGTTTAGCACCAAGTGAAAGAATTTTATAGATTAATTTCGAAAATCTAGATCTAGCATTAACTGCTTTTTCAGCAATATCTGGTGCTAAAAATAATAACATAACTAATATTGCAAAGACTGCTAGAAAGATCCAAAGATTTGCCATTAATGCTATTAATGCTATTCCTGGGGTTGTTGATGATGGTACTATATGAGAAGACGTAAATATAAGATATGCTTTTTCTGGATGTCTAAGATCTGCAAGAGGTCCTAACAATATTATAAGAGAGGACGATACTGCTAATATAAGGGTTAAAGGAATTATTTTTATGAGACTTTTTCTCATTGTTATAATAGCATAACTAGAAAGAATCGCAGAACCTGAAGCTATAGAGATGAATATCGTATAGACAATTAATACGGGTAACCATATAATAGGTTCAGCATACTCATTAGGATAGACGTAACCACCTGGATATGTAGAATAACTCATCTATTAGCCACCCCCGGAAGATCTCTGTAATAAATTTGAGGTTTAGTTCCATATTCTTGTTTCAATACAGAAATGATCTCTGAATCAACTAATTTTCTTATCTGAGAATTAGGATCGTTTAAATCACCAAAAATTCTGGCTCCAGTAGGACATGCTTCAACGCATGCCGGTAATTTTCCTTGATATATTCTATGATTACAGAAAGTACACTTATCAGCTACTCCAGTAATAGGATTCATAAATCTAGCTCCATAAGGACATGCTAATACACACGCACCACATCCAATACATTTATCCGCATTAACAAGTACTAAACCATCACTATTTTTGTATGTAGCTCCAGTAGGACAAGGCTTAACACATGGTGGATTATCACAATGGTTACATTGTTTAGGTACAAAAATATTTCTACTATTTTGTACATGTCTTTCTATCCATGTTCTAAATACGCCTACAGGTATATTATTTTCTGCAGCACATGCAACCATGCATGCATAACATCCATAACATTTTGAAACATCTATATACATTGCCCATCTTTTTACTTGCGAACTTTTAACATCTTTAATAAGATATGCTTCAGTTGGAGATATAGTATAAAGAACAGCTCCTAAGCTAGTTATGCTCATAACTTTTAGTATTTCTCGCCTAGAATAATCTGGTGAGTTACGAGACATAGCTACACCTATACAATATTGTGTTACATCTATTTATATTTTTCTTTAAAAAATATAAGATATTTATAAATAATATATATTTCATTTTATCTTACTGATTTATATTGATTTAATCAAATATGTATAATTTACGTATTAATAGCATGAATTAAGGGGTGTTGTCTATAATAGTGAGATTAAGCTTGATAATTAAACAAAAATTGCTTTCTAAAATTATACTATGATTGGTTTATTATATATTACAAAGAACAGTTTCAGATTCTTAAAAGAAATTTTTATTAGAGGGGAATAAATAATCTTAATATGTGCAGTTATACATTACTGCTGCTAGAAAAAATCTCTATTTAAGCATAGTAATAATATTTAAAAGCATTCAAGCTGGTATGTATCCTCCTAATGAAGCTCTAGTAATAATTAGATCTATAGATCCTAATGTTATAATTAACATTGATGCTATAAGTCAATACTTGAATAAACTTTCTGTTAAAGAACTAAAAAAATATGATCTTATAACAAGACAACTTCTTAATCAAACGATTAGAGAGTTTTACAGAAATGCAGGTTATGATGTGAGTGATGCTGAGCCTGGTCATATATTAACTATGATAGCATTTATGGTAAAGTTAATAGATGATGAAATAAAAGCGTTTAATGCTAATGATTTTGAAAAAGTAAATTTTTTACGAAAGATACAACATAGATTTCTTAATACATATCTAATACCACTATTAAAAGAGGTCAATGATGATAATCTTAAAATTATTAAAATAATTAGTGCGCTGATTGAAAATGATATGCTGTATTTAAGGGAATGCTTATTACAAAAATGAAATTAGTGAATTTCTCTTAATCATGCATTAAACAACATGTTAAAATATATCAGGTTCATGATTACTCAATTGTTTGAAATTCTTGCAATCTATTCTTTTTAGTATGCCTGATTCCATTTGGTAACAGTTTTGTGCAAGATTGCAATCTTCGCTATATTGTGTTGTGAATATTAAGTCTATTTTCATTTTTAAAACTTCGTTGAATAAATTTTTCATAAATTGTGATCTATCACTTATATAGGACAAAGCTTCATCTATTAAAATTACTTCTGGATATGAAAATAATGCTGTTGCAATTGCAACACGGATTCTCATACCTGAACTTAATGAATTCAGCTTTTTATTAAAGTCTATACTAAGAACCTCTTTTATTCGTTTTAATTCATCATTAGTTTTGTCATTTTTAAATTTAAGACCCCATGTGATATGCCTATTTACTTTCATGTGAGGTAGGTATGTATCAGGTGTTATAATTGCTACTTTTCTTTTTTCTATAGGCAAGTTAGTAATATCTTTTCCATTTATTTTTATATATCCTGCGTCAGGCTTTATTATACCAGCTATTATGTTTAAGAGTGTTGTTTTCCCTGAGCCATTTCTGCCTGTTATGCATATTATTCCTGAGGCTAAGAATGAGGATTTTAGAAAAAATTTCCCATATTGTTTCTCTACATTTACTTCTATCATGGTTTTTCACCGTTAAATTTTTTGTAGCTCTTTTATTGATAATCGTTCAACTATTCTAGTTGCTAAATTCATAACAAGTCCTATTACAATAAGTATAGAAGAAGACGTTACAGCAACTTGAACACCATAATAATTAAAGTATTCATATATGAGAACTGATGCTGGTGATGAACCCGTGAATGGATAATCTAGAATATAATATGATATTATCGCTACTGAACCAAATTCACTTATTGCTCTGGCCATTGATACTAATGTCGCGTTAAGTAACCCTTTTATTGAGAGTGGTAATACTATGAAAATAAAGGTTTTTAATCTAGATACTCCAAGAGAAAGAGAAAAAATTTCCGGCCATCGACTCATTGAATCAAAGTATGATTTGGCTGTTTTTATATATACCGGCGCAGAAACTATCACTAGTGCAGAAGTCAATCCAAGAAATGTATCAAACAATCTAATCCCCATTGAATTTAAAGCCACTCCTATAGGTGTTACAGGACTTTCAAGTAAAATTAACGCTATACCTACTATTGGATGAGGTATTGATGCTGGTATATCAACTAAGCTGTTTATCAGCGAATCATTTTCTCTAGCTAAATAATATGCTAAAGGAGTAAAAAGAAAGAATATGATTATTATTGCAGCAAAAGAAGAAATAAACGTTAACAGTATTGAATTAAGAAATTGAGAAGAGAAAGCCTGCGGAGATCTATACACAAATAATCCTAAATAAATCAATAGCAGAACTGGTAATGATATTAATAATGCGAGAAATACGGAAATTATTTTTAATATTTTCATACTAACCCCCCACAATACTATGATCAATATATGTTCTTAATTTAAAGTTCCACTCATATCTATGAAGTTTGACATCACAAGGAAATACAGAAAAACTCTTTATCTGATCATTTAATCTCTCAACTTTAACATCACCACTCATAATTAATTCTAATATCCATGTTGGAATTACAGAGTAATTATAAAGATAAGCAGGATGAAATACCTTAAGACCAAACCTTTCTAACGTTTTAGAATTCTTTATTACAAATATTACAAACTTTACTGATACATCATAATTCTTTGCAGTTTTAGGTATAGTTATGAATAAATATATTGGAGAACCATATATAACTCCATTTATTAACGTATAATTTACATTACTGTATAATGAAGAATATCGTGGATCACCAAGATTTATTTGTGGAGGTAAACTGATGTAATTTAGCTTTTTAACAATCGCTGAGGACTTGTATATAAAAAGAAAATTAATATTACCTGATACTAATGAAGGGACTAATTCTGCTGCATGCTGTCCTGTAACATTACCTTTATTTTGGATCATCCTTTTATAAAAGAAATCTGTGTCATTAGCATAAAAATAACTAGCAAGCTTCAATACTAACCATGCTCTAACACCAGCAGGATCAATGTTCGGATTAGATATGCCAACTTTGACCCTACCAGAGGACAATATATAGAAGAAATTATACCAATACCTAGTACCATTTGTTATTATAGCCATCGTAGCATTCTCTAATGCGTACCTTGCGTATTCATTATTTATACTTATATTAGTATAAGCTATTACCATCTCATCAGCCGCAAACGCAATAGCCCAACCAGGACTATACCTATCTAGAAAGGTTGGAAATGTTGCTTCTAATGCTATAGGTATAAATATATCGCCATGACCACTAAGCACTATTTCTCTTGCAAGGCCAAATGAACCACCACTCTTTACTACAAAAGGAACTCCACTAAAATTTTGAAATGCTCTCCCTAGAAAATTTGCCTCCTCAGTATATGCATCGGCAACATATATAGATAATGGAATTACAGTACTTTGATTTATATTAGTATAATATAACATGATAGTTATTACTAAAAAAACAATTGCTATTATAATTAAGACCCTCATTTCAGAATTATTATGATTTATTTTTATTAATTTTTATAGTAGGTAACTATTATTATTTACTTTTAATAGTTATGTAATTAAAATAGTTTACATTAAACGAAAATTTTTTATGATCGTAATTTATAAATATGGTGTGCCCACTAGAAAGTTTGGCTTTTTTACACAGCAACAGCTTGAGATACTAAAACTTAGGAACCAAGGTCTTACACAAAAAGAGATCGCAGAAAGAATAGGCACTACAAGAGAGAATGTAAGTGCTATAGAAAAACGTATAAAAAGAAATATTGAAAAGATAAAAGAATCATTAGAGATTTTGAAGAATTTTGGTTTTTTACTAGAAATAAAAATTGAACCTGGCACTCATATAATTGAAGTACCTAAAATAATATATAAAGAAGCTGACAAACTTAAAGTTAAAGTTAAAGGAAGCTTTATACAAATATACGAGGATGTACGATTCAAAGCCAAAAACAAAATAAAGGGTTCTCAAGTAGCAAAAGAAATCAGAATTCTAATATTACCCAACGGTGATTATATAATTGAATAACCATTCATAAAATTTACAATGAGCTCAGCCAGAAAGCTCAAAACTTTAATTCTGGGATGAATTACAATTTAATTGAGCATATTTTTTAAATAACTTGATTTAAAAACATGTTTATAGTAAACTCAAGATTCATTAATTTTATTTATTGATATAATACTTAATTAGCTTTTAAAACTGTTAAGCAATGCAATATTACTTCTAGTTATCGTGTCTACAAAACTATCTATTTATATAATTTTATTTAATATATAAAAATGATTATCAAGTAAGAGTTTATTAAAATACATTCTAATAAATATAAGAAATAATACAAAAACTTATATACTAGGTACAATACATATATATTAGTGAAAAAATATGAAACAAAAAATTTCTAGAAGGGATTTCTTAAAAATCGCAGCTTCTACTTCTTTATTAATGAGTAATTTTACTCTAAATGATAGTATCATTAGGTCAATTGGTATTAATAATGAAGTAATAACTGATAATATAATTCAAAATATTGAAACACGATTTAGTGCGTGTTTAATATGTGGCCAAGTTTGTCCAATAAAAGTTAATATCTCACCTAATAAATCTATACCAATAGTAGTAAAATATAATACAATTTCTGAAATGGATCAATATTTTGCAGCATGTGGAAGACCAAGAGTATTATTTGAAATGTCAAATCATCCTGATAGAATTAAAAGACCATTAATTAGAGAAGGGAATAAAGGTGATGGAAAGTTTAGAAGTATAACATGGGATGAAGCTCTTGATTATGTAGCCGAGAACTTAAAGAAATATCTTAATAAACCTGAACAAATCGTTGTATTTGCTCATCAAGGTTATGAGGCAGGGTTTATAAAAGCATTTTTTAAAGGAATTATAGGTACACCTAATACTACTGCTCATGATGATACATGTTTTGTAGGCAATGCGCAAGGTAAAAGATTCCTCTTCGGCAAGCCTATAGGACCAGGTGGATTTTATTCAGATTATTTGAATGCACGCCTAATTGTGTTAATGGGTAGAGATCCTGTCAATGGATTAGTCGCAACACCATGGACAAAAAGTCTCTCAGTTGGTAAATCAAATGGTGCTAAAATTATAGTTTTTGATGTAAAACGTCCAAGAATTGCTAATTTAGCTGATGAATTTATATTAGTAGCGCCTGGCACTGACTTAGCTATAGTATTGGCATTTATGAATGTTATAATTAACGAGAACCTGTATAACTCAAACTTTCTTATATCCTATACAAATGCACCTATGTTAATCTATACTGATACTATGGAGCCTGTTAAATTATCAGATCATCCAAAATACTCAGGTAAAAAGACATACATTGTTTATGATGGTTATGATGGAAAATATAAATTTAAAACTGATGCTTATAATCCTCAATTAGAATATTCAGGAGAATATGAAGGTAGACCTGTTAAGACTGTTTTTACATTGTTAAAAGAAAGCATTAATAAATATACTCCCAAATGGGCAGAGGAAATTAGTGGTGTACCAGAAGAGAAAATAAAGCATGTGGCTAGACTTCTTGCAGCTTATGCACCACAAGCTTTTATAGATCATGGATACAAAGGTACTCGCTATAGAAATGAAAGCATGTTTTATAGAGTAGCCGGAATAGTTAATGCGTTAATAGGATCGTATGGAGCTAAAGGTGGTATAGCATGGCCTAGAAGTATAAGCATTCCATCACCATTAGCAATTATGAATATAAAGACCATTAAACCGAGCGCAAAATCAATTGCTGAATATTGGCAGGAAGAATATCCATTAGCAATAGATGATATGACAAGTATGCTTTTTATAAAATCTATCTTAGAAGAAAAACCCTACCCAATAAAAGTTGGTATAATCTATAACCAAAATCTTATATCGCATATACAAGGTTCTAACAAAGTTGAAGAAGCATTAAAAAAGTTAGAATTTACTGTAATGTTTGACGTGATGTGGAATGAAACTGCATCATTTGCAGATGTGATATTACCAATACCATTCTTCTTTGAATACACGCCTCTTACATTAGCTCAGGCTAGCAAAACAAACATCGCACAAATTTCACTTCCAATGAAGGTTATTGATCCTCCCTCAAACGTTGACGTTAGAACGCCAGGGCAGATCATATATGAGCTTGTAAGAAGATTAAAACCAGAAATTGCAGATAGTTTTAAGATATTTGCAGAAAATCCAGAGAGTATCCAAAGAAAGCAAGCTGAAAATCTTAAAATTAACTTTGACGAGCTTAAAACAAAAGGTGTGATTGCACTTTATAAGGAACCACTTTATAAAGTGCCAGTACCATTTGCTACTCTTACAGGTGAAATTGAATTAATAAATATTGATATGCTATCTAAATTTAAGGATCAGCTTAATAAACCAAGTTTAGTAAATCCATTACCGTGCTGGATACCACCATATTATATGGAGGGTAGTGAATTAAGTGATGATGAATTTGTTGCAATAGATTCCATGTATCCGTTAACTGCACCAAATGCATACATTCGTGATTCTAAGCTAATAAATCAAACCATAAAATGGGAGAGAATGGATGGTGTTTATATTAATTTTGATAGAGGTATAAAGCTAGGATTAAAAGATGGAGATAATATAATTATCGAAAACTTAGAGACTGGAGCAAAAATTAAAGCTAAAGTATATCTATCCCATACTGTACATCCATATGTTATTATTGGTGCACATGGATTAAATCCAGGTTCATATGAGAGAGGCGATGTTAAATTTACGTACATGACAAAAACTGGTATAAATACAAATCTCATAGCACCATTTAGAATTGTTGAATATGAAGGACGCGCCGCTCAATGTGATTTTAGAGTAAGGATTAGAAAGGAGGTGATCTAATGACCCGTTTAGCCATGATCATTAATTTGAATAAATGTGTTAGATGTTATGCGTGTGTTTATGCATGTATACAAGAAAATGTTTTAAGGTATGGTGATAATGGACAAATATATTATCCTCCAGTAGAGGATATAATTCGTTATTCTAGAACAAAACCTTTTAATACTTACAATGATGATGGGGATCCTATAGGAACTATTTTAACACAATGTGAACACTGTGATGATGCACCATGTGTAAGTGTTTGTCCAACAGGCGCATCATATATTACTAAAGATAGAGCAGTATTAGTTGATAGTGACAAATGTATTCAGTGTCTTTTATGCATGGACGCATGCCCATATGGAGCTAGAACAAGATTAACAATGCATTTTGATGGCAAGCCTCTCAACAATCTAGCATTAAAAATAGGAATACCTGATAAATGCACATTCTGCTACCATAGAAAAACTGATGATAAATCATTATGGACTCCTGCATGTGTAGAGGCATGTGCATTTAATGCAAGAGTATTTGGCGATCTAGATAATCCTCAAGATCCGATTAATGAAATAATTAGTTCAGGAAATGTTATAGTACCAAGAAGTGATTTCGGAACTAGACCTAAAGTATTCTATGTGACAGACAAACCTCTTGCCATTGAGAGATATCCAGTACATAAACCTACTTTACAACAAACTGTTAATTTTGACTTCTGGAGTTATGCAAAGAAAAAAATTATAGAACCTATAGTTATAGCTGGAGCATCTTTAGCCGTTATATTTGGGGCAGTACACATTGTGAGGGAGCACCTTCGTGAGAAAAAGAAAAAGGAGGAGGTGAAATAAATGAACGAAGAAAAGAAAGTTGTAAGATGGGATAAAACAGCAAGAATTATACATTGGCTTTTTATAATAGGTGTAACAGCAGGATTGCTTTCCGGATTACCAGTTTTTGATGGAAGGATTTTTGGAATATTATTTAATTTGATTGGAGGATCTAATAATCGTATTATATTACATTATTACGTCACAACCATAGTTCTTGGAATAGCAGTTCCACTGGTAATATATAGATTAATATGTCTTACTAGGCAGTGTGATATAGTTTTAAAACGTGGAGAGGATTGGTTGCCATGCACTGCTGATATAAAGAAGTCATTATTAATAACTCTTGGATGGTTTGGAATATGTAAAGAGAGGCCTATTATAGAATATCATCATCCTTTAGAGAAATTTGCCTTAATTGGTATTCATATTGGATTAATATTACTTGGCATATCAGGCATACTAATGGCTTTCTTTAATGTAGAGCAATATAAAGCTTTATTGCTTATTACGCATGATATTGGTTTTCTATTAGTTGCAGTAATAGTAGTGGGTCATGTGATGTTAGCTATAAATCCGGCAAACTGGGAAACATTAAAAGCAATGCTAACTAACGGTAAAGTATCTGTGATATGGGCAAGAAAACACCATCCTGGATGGAAAATCGACGAATAAAATATTAAATCTAATGAAAAAGCATTTCTAAAATTCACTAATTGATTCATTGACATGGTTTTAGAACTTAATAAAAATGGTTACCAAAGAAAAACACTTAAATTTTTTACAACCTTAATTAAAGTAAATAGAGTAGATTTGTGCTATGTTGCACGATTCTCTAATGTGCTCCTCCTAACTAAGTATTTTTTGGCACTAACTTAAATCAACACTATAAAGTATTGTACAAACACGCCCTTATATAGTGGTATAAGGGCGTGACAGAAACACGTTCAACCTAACTTACTCTCTCGACGACATATTTAAATATCGGAACACTCACTAATCGTATTAACAAACTTCTCGTCAACACACCATTTCTTGGTAGATGGTGGTTCATGGTCTTTTATGTTTATTAGTTTCAGACTCCCTACCATTTACTTCCCCACAGTCTCTCTGATCACCGCAGTGACTCAGCCTCTGTCGCCAGAGGCTTCATAGCTCTACGGGTCTCGGAAACCCAGAGTCACTAAAAATATATAAGCTACACAATCTATAAATCTTTTTAAAAGAACAAAAGATAAACATATTCTCATAACACTTTGATGAAATAAATACATGCAAACAACACAAACATCAATCAAAACTGAAACAGCCCAAATACACCTCACAGAGAAAAACTCTCAACTCTTTATAAGCATTCTAGATAGCAGCAAAGTTGATGATCTTACTATCATTTAGTTCTTTAAGTTCCTGCCGTACTCAAGGAGTCAAAAAAGATCATCTCCTAATAAGCTCTTCATTATACTCTAATTTCTATTGTCAGAGACTATTTCACTACATAAATATAAGAAAGCTTGAGCTATACATGTTCATGCGTAATACAATTAGAAATGCTCATAGTTAGTATATATTAAATACAATAAATGATATTTAGATTTGAAATACGTTTATATACTACATAAAATAATATTTAGAGAGTGATTCCTATGAAAGGTATCTCTAATAAAATTAAGACACTTTATAGTCAAACTTTGAATGTTTTTGGATTATCCCATAAAGTTGGACAACTAGAAAGACTTTCAATACAAGCAATGCTATCGCAGAAAGAATACGTCACTAAACAATACGCCTTCTTAATGAACATAATATTCTTCATAATACATTAAACCTGTAAAAGGTGAACAAATTGGTGCGCAAGGAGGAATACTCCAGCGAGAATCCTCAACATAAGCAGAACTTTAGACAAACCAATCTAAGAGAAGGGCAATCACGACGGAAATTCTTAAGAACAGCAATCATCACAGCTGCCGGTGTAGCTGTTCTTACGTCTGCTAAGAAAGTAATCGCCAACAGCAAAATAACGGATATGCCTAAGGAAGTGCCTGCCAATTTACCTGCACCGAGCGAAAACGAGAGTGCAGTCTTAAGAATGCAAAGAGAACTCCAAGAATCCTTGCAAAAGCCCATCACAGAAAGAAAGTGGGTCATGGTCATTGATCTCAGGAAGTGCGTGGGGTGCCACTCCTGCACTGTCGCTTGCATAGCCGAGAACAGGACTCCTCCAGGTATCACATATAGGCCGGTCCTCGAGTGGGAGACTGGTGAGTATCCTAATGTTTCCCGTGCATTTCTGCCACGTCCTTGCTTTCACTGTGATAACCCCCCATGTGTGTCAGTCTGTCCAGTTGGGGCCACGTGGAAGAGAGAGGACGGCATAGTCGTTATAGACTACAATAAGTGCATAGGTTGTAGATATTGCGTTGTCGCTTGCCCATATGGCGCACGGGCAACAGACTTTGGATTTGATTGGGAGCCAACTCCAGCTGGACCTATGAATGATGCTCCTCTGATGAACATGGAAGCTAAAAGTTTAGTAGACGATTTGCCAAACATAGAATACGAATCAACTTCATGGTACAACCAGTGGCAAAGAGGCGATTTAGTAGGTGTAACTAGGAAGTGCCATTTTTGTACGCAAAGGATAGATAATGGCATACTTCCAGCGTGTGTTACGACGTGTATAGGCGGCGCCACTTACTTTGGGGACATAAAGAATCCTAAAAGCCTAGTGAATGAACTGCTTAGAGAGAACAGAGCCATTAGACTGAAAGAGGAACTAGGTACCGAACCTTCGGTGTATTACATTGTAGGCCCTGGTGCTGGAGGGACTGATGTTGATGTCAAGAGCATAGAGACAGCTTTAAATGACTATAAGCAGAAATTGCTTCAACGGGAGCTTCAAGTCCCGCTAGGGGTGTCGCTAAAATGACTAAAAAGTATCCTTTCTTAGTGATCCTTCTCACAATCCTTACTGCATGCACCAGCTATGGATGGTATATCAGGGCAACTGAAGGACTCAAGGTAACGGCTCTTTCTCCCTCCTTTGGTACTTGGGGTCTTTGGATATCTTTTTACATATTTTTTGTAGGTCTCAGCGCTGGCGCTTTCCTTGTTTCTTCCTTGGTTTACGGCTTCGGCTTCAAAGACCTAGAGAGTATGGGCAGGTATGCATTGATAGTTGCTATTCTCTCCCTTCTCGGTGTTTTCCTTAGTGTTCTTCCAGATTTAGGCAGGATGGACCGTTTTATCTACCTGTATACCAGTCCCAATTTCTCTTCATGGATGGCTATAGAAGCTTGGATGTATGTGGTTTATATTGCGATTCTATTATCAGAGCTTTATTTTGCCAGTCGGATTGATTTAGTGAAGCTGAAGTCAACAACGGCAGGTGTAAAGAGGATCCTATATCGAATTATATCCTTAGGCTCATCAGATTTGAGCAATAAGGGACGGCTAAGAGATAGGAAAATTGTGCGAATCCTAGCCATTAGTGGGATTCCGGTCGCGGCAATAGGTGTCCATGGAGGAACAGGTGCTATCTTCGGCGTCCTTGGATGGAGAGCAATGTGGTTTGGGGGGTATACTCCAATCTACTTTGTACTCTCAGCTATGCTAAGTGGAGCTGCCTTCCTTCTATCTGCTTATATCATCACTAATAAGGCTTTAGGAATAAAAGTTGATTCAGTTGCTACGGACAAACTGAGAATTGTTGTCCTTCTTCTACTCTTCATTGAATGGTTCTTCATGTTTTGGGAGCTCGTTACCTCCTTCTGGCCAACTGCACCAAAAGACAATGCTTTTGTAACTTCTTTACTGGTTTTTGGCCCATACTGGTATGTATTCTGGATAATTGAACTTTTAATAGGGTTCTTGATCCCGGCAGGTTTGCTCCTGTACAAGCCGCCTAGCAAAGCACCTATCATGGCTAGCATAGCAGGACTCATGATAGTGCTAGGAATAATAGGTATCAGATTTAACATAGTCCTTCCTCAACTTAATGTGCTTCCATTACCTAATATGCCATTGGATTGGAATATCAAGTGGTCGCCTTGGGATTCAATACCAGGAGTTAATGGGGAATGGTGGCCCAACTTCGGTGTAGGTATCCCATATTTCCCCTCGTTATGGGAGATACTAGTTGAAGCTTCGATTATATCTCTGTTGCTTCTCCTTTACGTTTTGTTGGTGAGAATTATCCCTCTTGAGGAGGTGATGACAAAATGAAATATGATGGAAATAGAGAGAATAATGAACAGCATGAGAAAGGAAATAAACCCGATTTGACACGCAGAGAATTCCTGAAATCAACTGCGATCCTAGGCGCTGGTATCCTATCTCTGGTCGCATTGAATGACATGTCAGTGTTGCAAGTTGGTGGTGAAAACTCTCAAGCATCCTCTGGATACAGCTTAAATTCTCCTGAGAATATCATCTATAGTGTATGTCTACAGTGTAATACGACATGCGCGATAAAGGTAAAACACCGTTCAGATGGAAAAATATCAAAGATTGACGGTAATCCTTACAGTCCGCAAACAATGCTGCCGTGGCTTAATTATGATATTAACCCGCAATTAGCTGCTTCCGTGGATGGGAAACTCTGCCCTAAGGGACAATCAGGTATTCAATCTTATGCTGATCCCTACAGGATTGTCAAGGTTCTCAAGCGTGCTGGCCCTCGTGGCTCGAATAAATGGCAAGTAATCTCTTTCGAACAGGCGATTAAGGAGATAGTCAATGGAGGAAAGCTATTCGCCCACCTAGGAGAAGACCGCGAAGTGCCTGGATTCAAAGACGTCTTTGTACTTAGAGACGCGAAACTCTCTGCTGCAATGGCTGCTGATGTTGCCTTAATACAGCAGGGCAAAATGAGTGTAGCTGATTTCAAGACTAAATATTCTTCGAATTTGAACGTTCTGATTGATCCTGATCATCCAGATCTCGGGCCAAAAAATAACCAGTTCGTCTTCTTAGCAGGCCGAATTCAACCAGGCCGAGCTGCTTTTGCACAGAGGTTCACATATGGAGCTCTAGGTTCAGTGAATTGGTTTAATCATACCTCAATCTGCGAGCTCAGTCATCACATTGCTTATCAATGGTCAACAGCCCAGTACGTGAACGGTAAATGGCTACCTGGTATAATGACTGCGCAACCGAACTATCTAGAGTCTGAATTCCTTATCTTCTGGGGAGCCGGCGTTTTCGAGGCAACTTTTGGACCAACACCCATCTCTGAACAAATTACTTCCTCTTTGACAAGTGAGCCTATCTCTTCTTTGTCAGAAGCTCGGAGTTTCAAGTTCGCAGTAATAGATCCGAGATTTAGCAAACTAGCATCAAAAGCGTGGCGTTGGATTCCAGTGGTTCCTGGAGGCGACCTACCCCTCGCCTTGGCTATGATCCAATGGATTATAGAGAACAATCGTTACAATCGTGATTTTTTGCAGAATGCAAATAAGGCAGCAGCTATAGCTAGTGGACAGAAGAGCTGGACGAATGCAACTTGGCTGGTGAAAATAGAAGCAGATGGAACACCAGGGTCATTCCTAAGGGCCGCAGATATTGGTCTGCAGGTCCCTGAAGGGAAGAATCCACAAGATTATTTTGTAGTTCTCTCTAATGGTGTTCCTATTGCGTTCGACCCATATGATTCAGTTAATAAAGTAGTAGGGGATTTACTAGTTGACACGATAATCTCAGGAATACATGTCAAAAGCGCACTACAGATCATAAGAGAAGCAGCTAAAGAGAAAACCATCGAAGACTGGGCCAAGATGGCTGGTGTGGATCCAAAAGCGATTGTTGAACTCGCAGCTGAGTTCACAAATCATGGACCGAGAGCGGCTATTGAGTTCTATCGGGGAGCAGTTAAGCACTGGAACGGATACTATACAGCACAGGCTATAATCATCCTGAACTTACTCATCGGGAATCCAGACTGGAAGGGAGGACTTTCAGTAGGGGGAGGCTCATGGAATGCGTTAGGGACGAATCCAGGACAACCTTTTAATCTTCTGAAGCTACATCCAGATAAGTTAACTCCATTCGGAGTAAAGATTACGCGGGAAGGATCGTTCTATGAAAATTCAACGCTCTTCAAAGGCTATCCAGCCAAACGTCCCTGGTATCCGTTTACAAGCAATCTTTACCAGGAAGTTCTACCATCCGCTAAAGATGCTTATCCTTATGGTATCAAAATCCTCTGGCTACATATGAGCAATCTTGCACAACTTACTCCAGCTGGTACTGAGCAGATTGCAATCTTGAGAGATACTAATGCAATACCACTCATAATAGCTACTGATATAGTTATTGGTGATACATCAATGTATGCAGACTACATCTTCCCTGACTTGAGTTACCTTGAATGTTGGGATTTCATGGAACCTCCTCCAAGTATAATCACAAAGACATCATTAGTGAGGCAGCCTGCCGCTATTCCCGTACCAGAAATCGTGACAATTGACGGGGAAGACATGCCAATTAGCATGGAAGCAGTGATGATAGCTATTGCTAAGGCACTTAATGCACCAGGTTACGGCCCAAATGGTTTTGCTCCTGGTTTACCATTTAATAGGCCAGAGGATTTCTACTTGAAAGCAGTAGCAAACATAGCTTATGGGGACTCAGCAGATGACCATGTGCCGGACGCAGATCCTGATGAGATTTCGCTCTTCTTGAAAGCACGGCGTTATCTACCACCTGCTGTTTTCAACCCTCAGAAATGGCAAATGAGTGTTGGAGCCGAAAACTGGGCTCGTGTTATTTACGTGCTGAACCGCGGAGGGAGATTTGAGTCGCCAAATAAAGCATATAATGGACCTTACCTTAACCATACATGGAGCAAACTGTGGAACATTTATGTTGAACCCGTAGCATTGGGCATTAATAGCATTACTGGTAAGCGCTTTAGTGGTGTTCCTCGTTATACACCACCATCATTTAGTGATGGAAGCCCGTTGCCCAACGATGCTTATGACTTTTTCCTAAGCACGTTTAAGGAAATATTCGGTGCTAAACGTACCGTATCAAACTATTGGTCGCAGCTGTTAATTTTGCCCTCTAACTTTATACTCATGAATGTAGAAGATGCAAAGAGGTTAGGATTAAAAGATGGTGACACAGTTCGGTTGGTCTCGGCATCTAATCCGACCGGTAGCTTTGATCTAGGTCCTGCACTAGGAAGACGTTTCGTTGAAGGTAAGCTCAAATTGATACAGGGCATACGTCCCGGAGTTATCGCTGTTTCTCTCTCATATGGACACTGGAACTATGGTGCTGCTGACGTAACTATTGATGGAATCATAATTCGCGGCGATAAACGGCGGGGAGCAGGCTTGATAGGTAACCCGGTTCTTTTCTTGGATAAAGTAACAGGTACAAGCTTGACAGATCCAATTGGTGGGAGCGTCAGCTTCTTTGATACGAAGGTAAAAGTTATAAAAGTAGGGTAAGAGCTTTTACCTGGTAAGATAATAGGTTTTTTTATCTATACTTAATTAAATGAAAGTATTCCAGCTATGTCTGAAGTAAAGATATATTGTAGGCCTACTATGGTTATTGATATCATTAGATTTCTCATGAGAAACTATGAAATATTTCGGAATAAGAAAAAATTTAATAGCGCTTTTAATTATAATATTCAGAAAGCAGCTGAGGTGAAAGGCATGAGTGAAAAAATTAAATCTAAAGAAGAACAAATTACAAAAACATCTGTAGAAAAATTCATAGAAAATGCAGTCCTAATTGGTTCTAAACCTATAATAACTTACATAGTAGCAACATTAACACAATTTAATAAAGGTAATGAGAAAATTGTCTTGAAAGCGAGGGGACGAGCAATTTCAAGAGCTGTAAGTGTTGCTGAAATTTTAGAAAAGAAAATTCTGCCAGGGCAGGTGAAGGTTGGTAATATTTCAATTAGTACTGAGAGAGTTGGTGAAGGCGAACAAGCTAGAGACGTATCAACAATAGAAATAGTACTAGAACGCGCAAAATAATCTATTATGACCTAATTAACTTTATTTATACTTTGATTCATAAAATCCACTCAAAATTAGCTATAATGCACAGAATCATGAAGAACATATACATATTTTTCAAAATTAAATATAAAGTATTTTTTATTTTTTATATTCATGAATCTATATCTTTCAGATCCTTTACTATTAGTAGCGCATTTAAAGTGTTGTATAAGCTGTTATTAATAATTGGATTTTAGTTGTTTATGATAAAACAGATGATGAACCTCGTTTTAAACGGTAGATTTAAAATTTATTTACAAAAATATTTCTTAACTAGAATTAATGATTTTTATAAAATTTGAAAAACTTTAGAAGATTTAAAAAATCATATAAGGGTTATTTTTTATAAAAAGAGGGAAAGATTTAGATTCTATTTTTCGTAATCATTTGGGACGTCCTCAATTCCTTGTTCTGTTATTATGAAATTGGCTGATGTGATGGGGTGTTTTGGTGAGTCTATTATTCGTGCGGTTCTTATGTTGGCGCGTTTTTCTAGCATGATGCGTATTGATGATGTATGTGCAAGAACGTTGCCTCCTGCTGGATGTTTGGGTTGAGTGAATGTGTCTGGTGAGGATATTATTTGGTTTGTTATTATGACTGGTATTGAGAAGATTTCTGCTAGTCTCATAAGGTCATGTAGGTGTGTGTTTAATTTTTGTTGTCTTATTGCTAGTGTTTCTCTACCTGGATATTCGCTTCTAAAATGGTTTATTATTGAATCTACTATGACGATTTTTATGTTGTCTTTTTTGATTTTTGATCTAGCTTGTTGAATGATGTATATTTGATGTTCTGTATTAAAAGCTTTAGCGACGAAGATTTTATCTAGTACTTTGTTTGGATCTAGTTCGAATCTTTTGGCTATGCTTTCGATTCTTGTATAGCTGAATGTATTCTCTGTATCTACATAAAGTGCGGCTCCGTCTAAACCTTTTTTTCCAGTAGGTAATTGAACTGTGACTGCTAGTTGGTGACAAAGTTGTGTTTTGCCTGAGCCGTATTCTCCTGCAATTTCTGTTAGTATTCCACTTTCTATACCGCCAAGAAGCATGTTATCCAGGCTTTGTACACCTGTTGTTAGTATTGGTTTTTTCTGATCTCTAGCTTTTATCTCGTTTGCTGTGATGAAAAATTCTTCTACTAATTTTCTTGCGTTTATTGAGATTTGTAGTGCTTTACTTTCGGGGATTTCTGCGATTTCTGCTAGTAGTTTTGGTGGCATATGAGCTATTTCTTTTATTGTAGTTATTCCAGCCATTGATAATTTCTTTAATGTTGCTGGTCCAATACCCTCGATTTCATCTATTTCATGTTTTTCACTCATTTTTGTTCACCTCATTTTCTAATGCTTCTAATAATCCCTTAATGGAAATTATAAATGATAATATTCTGGCTTTTTTGGGATGTTGATTATTCTTAGATATTGATAAGATTGTATTAATGCTGGATGCTAATTCTGAAAATTCTTCGAGTGTATATGTTGTTTTTACTAATTCTTTTCTGGTATTGTACTTATTATGTGCATATATTGTTTTTGTGAAGAAAAATTTATCATCTTTATTTGTAACGTATATTTCCTCGAAAACTATTCCATATGAATTCACGCCTAAGTAGTGGCGTATTTTGTTTGGTCCTAACCATTCTATATGGCTCATGTTAAGGTTCACCTCTCTTAAGTTTATATTCGCTTAAGATGATGGAGCCTTGATGTGTAATATGTAATAATCGTCTACCAGAAATTAATAATTCTTTAAGGAGATTGTGCATTATTATTTCATCTATTATTGTTTCACACTCTTCGAGTTGAATTTCATGCTTTTTCAATATATTAATAGCTTCTGACCTAGTAATTAGCATTGATGAAGCATGTTCTAGTAAATCTGCTATAGCGTTGCTTTTATCTTTAAACATTGTTTCTAAAGTTGTCGTAATTAAAAGCTTATTTATGATAATTTCATGCTCAAGTTCATATCCAAGTGTTTTCATATGTTGTAAAACTTCATCATCATTTACATCGCTAAGCATCCACGGACTAGGGTCTAAGCTTATAATTATAGGTTCGGGTAATCTATTAGATATTAAAAGCCACTCATTCTTTTTTAATTGATATTCTTTATTAATATTTGCATGTGAAAATGTATTTTCGGCTACAATTAATGTTGATAGTCTATTAATGAATCTTAAATCAACGTCAACTATTGATGAGGCTGTAATACCTACAGTCGTGTTCTCATTTACAAGCTGATCGATTAAGTTTAAAACTGATAATGCTTGCTTAGATGCTCTAGGAACTAATTGGTTAATTGAATCAATTAAAATTATAGTTCTTTCCATATTGTAAAGATAAAATGTAAGTATTGCTAGGGATGCCAAATTCTTTGCTTCAATACTTTTTAGATATGATAAATCTAAAATTATTGGTTTAGAAAGGTTTATGTTGGTTAATGAGTATTTACACCCTTTATCAAATGCAAGTACACCATTGTTAAGGTAAAGTGGATAAAGCAGTCTGATCATAGAAGTGATTTTTGCTGATTCATAAGCATTTGCGAAAGATTGACGTGTTTTGAGACTATTAATGAGAAGAGAAAGAGACGTATCATATTTATTTGAATATAAATCCAGCAATGCCTCTATTAAAATACTTACTTGATCGTCAGTAAGATTTAATGTTTGTTGAAACATTTCAGCAAGAGTTATAACATGTTCTTCATAATTTTTATTATTAAAATGGAATATGTTTAATGATATATCAATACCAACTCTAAAGAATATTACATCGTCCACTTTTATTAAATTCTTATAATATCCAGATCTGTCAATAATCATGTATGGCATGTTATTACGTTCATATAGATTATGTAAAATTTTCATTGCAACAATATTATTATGGAATCCAAAGATGCCAAAAGTATTTCCTATATCATAATCAGTAAGATCATGAGATTTAACATATATTTTAGAGTTCATTTCATACACCTCCAAAATCATAGAGTGGTGTTTCAAGAATCTTGCTGGCTTCATTAATTGATGGAACTAAATCTATTATGTTCTTTAATGTTGATGATGATTCCATAACCAGCTCATTCACCATCTCTTGAGTAAGCTGTAATCCATTTCTGCTGGATTCTGCAATAATTCTTATCTCCATATTATGTGTTATTATTAAAATGATAGGATAACCATTAAGAGATTTTTCAGAGAACCATTGTAATATTTCGTTAATCTTTTTTATTCCAAGCATCTTACCATCAACTCTAATTCCTGTATAACATTTTATTGATATGCCCTTACGAAAAATGAACGAGGGTAAGTTATCCGTCTTAAAAATTTCCACACCATCAACCTCACCTAGTAACATTAATTTTCTTGGCTTTTGTCCAAACGCATACTTAATAATATCCCTTACAACAGTTTTTGAAACTCTTTTTTTAGGTTTTGAATACTTTCTGATAACAAAGTATCCCATTATTACTACTAGTAATATTAAGAATGCTTGTGGAAGCAAAACAAATAGTCCTGCCATTCCTATTATTAATATAATTTTTGTAATTTTCATGGGAGGCTCACGAAATAAAGATAAAATTCCTGAAAGAAAAGCATCTACCAACTAGGGAGGAGTCTCACATTTAGTTCCTCTTATCGCATTTTTAGGAGAGATCATATCAAAATTCATCCCATATTTATGAGATATACAACATTCTTTAGCAGATTAATTATTTCATGATTTTACTGTGCTAAATAATAAATAAATGTCAAACTAAAATGTGTATGTGTCAGATGCTCAGAAACTATTAGAAATTTTAGGTGAAGAAAGCCGATATAAAATCGTAAAGTTACTACTAACCTCCACGAATGGCCTTACAGTCGCGGATATAGCAAATAGACTTAATAAAGATAAACGAACAATAGATAAACATTTAAAATTACTCCTAGATGCAGGACTTGTTGAAAGATCATCACAAACTAGTGATATATACACATACTATGCTACGCAAAAAGCTGCCATGCTCATTGAACTTGCAGAGAAATTAGTAAAAATGCAACCATTAACTGGACAATTTACTATAAGCACAAAGGAAGAACCTATAAAAATAGTAAGAAAACGCTTTAACAAAATATACTCATTATTACCAAGCATCATACTTCTAATACTTGGACTTCTTATAGGGTATGGCAGTCGATTTGGAATTATAACCCCTGGAAATGAAGGGGTTAAACTTTTAGGTATGGTATTTTTTATTATATTGTCAATAATAGTATATCTGATCATAAGGAGAGGATATAAGTGAACAATCAACTGCTCCTGATTTTGGTCGGAAGCTTACAGTGGTGGTAGCAATGCGAAAGCTGACTAGCCTAAGTCCCTCGAGGACTATGCTCGCGGGGCTAGAAACACTACAAAATGTCTCTTTAACACTACTGAGAACGTTGGTGAGGCACGGGTTATACTATATGGGTGGTTTTCTGAGTGGTGAGAGTTATGCGGAATACTAGGAAAGGGGGAGTTCAAAATTTTGACTAGGATAATTTTTAGGATCCGATTCCTCTTTATGCTAAGGTTGAATGTCTTATTGGGTGATTTTTGTGAGTAATGAAAAACAAACATATCAGTATCTCAAAAAGAAGAGTATAATAAAAAATATTATAATATTAATCATAATATTAATCATAGCTCTTAGCTTTAAAGAAATACTAAGTTTAATACTTCACACTAGTGTGCCTATAGCTGTAGTTGAAAGTGGAAGTATGATACCTACTTTAGAAAAAGGTGATTTGATATTTTCAATAGGTGTTGCACCTTCATCCCTTAAAGTTGGTGATATTATACTTTTTAAAAGTCCTCAAAATCCAAACATAATAATAGTTCATAGGATCATAAAGATATATCCAAATGGGAATAATATATTAATTCAAACGAAAGGTGATAATAATCCAGTTCCTGATCCATGGATTATTAATGGTGACCAAGTACTTGGTAAAGTAATATTCAAAATCCCTTATTTAGGATGGCCTTCAATAATTTCAAATCAAATTTCATGGTTTCTACCACTCACACTCCTAGTAATTATAATAGTTATAATACTCTGGCCAGAGAAAAGTGAGAATTCTTAAAAATATTCATAAAAATCAATATCATTCTATGATTTGCAATAAAGATATTCATCATTTTGAAAAAAAGGTTTATATGTAAAGATATATAAATATTTTATTTAGGTGCATGAGATGTTTAAATTTAACCTACCAGAGAAGAGAAAAGGTTATCATTATAAAATAGAAAACGTGGTAGCATCAGTATCGTTAAATCAATCAATAGATCTTGTAACAATTGCAAGAGCAATGGGTGATGAGGTTGACTATAAACCTGAACAATTCCCAGGGCTTGTCTTTAGATTAAAAAGACCAAGAACTGCAACACTCATATTCAGTTCTGGTAAAATGGTATGCACTGGAGCCAAATCCGAAAAAGAAGTCTTTAAGGCTGTAGAAACCATAATAAACAAGCTCAAATCAAAAGGTGTTGAACTAGTATCAGAACCACGAGTACAAATACAAAATGTGGTAGCATCAGCTAGCCTTAATGCAGAGGTGAACTTGGAAAAAGCAGCTTTCCTATTAGATAATGCGATGTATGAACCTGAACAGTTCCCAGGACTCATATATAGAATGGATTCACCAAGAGTAGTATTACTTATATTCAGTTCTGGTAACATGGTATGCACAGGCGCAAAACATGAAGAGGATGTAAAAATTGCTGTTGAAAGGATTTATAACCAGCTTAAAGAATTGGGAGTACTTCTAGAAGCTTAACATCTATTTTATTTTTAATAATGCTTTAATTCAGCATAATATATCATCTTTAAATCATAATAGCTATAGAAAGTATCCATATTATTATTGAAAAAACTGGTAATAGCAATCCTATACCACGTGGCTTACTAACATCATTTAATGCGCCAGGATTCTCCATTATAAATAAACCAATAACAGCCATTCCCCAATATCCTAATACTATTAGCAAAAGTATGAATATGAAAGAGATCATTCTAAACATGCGTTTACTAAGAAATGATCTAAATACATGACCACCATCAAGTTGTCCTATTGGTGTCAGATTTAAAGCTGTTATTAAAAGACCAATATATCCTGCAAATGCAATAGGGTGTAACAAAATAACAGAATTTTTAGGCAACTGACCAAACACTAATCCTCCTAAAATCTCTAGAATAAGTGATGACGGTAAAGTTTGTCCTTGTGGAACTTGAGAAGCTGGTACTACAGATGATAGTGAGAGACCTATGTATGTTATTATTGTTGAGAGGATGAAACTAACTAATGGACCACTAAAGCCTACAAATAAAAGAGATTTCGAATCAACTATTGGTTCACGTAACCTTATTACAGCACCAAAAGTACCCCCAGTTTGAGGTAAACCAGGTATGAATATTGGTGTGGATATTCTGACACCCATCATCCTACCAGTTAAAAAATGTCCCATTTCATGTAATCCGATTATAAGTATCATGGACATTGTATAAAATAATGCTGTAGATAATTCATTATTACTCAATAACATACCAGTGTAAAATATTGTTCCTAATGAAAAAGCCAACGAAACAAGTGTTATGATAATATCACGTTTCCAAACATTAGTTTGGGACCATACGTATGGCGCAACATCCAATCTTATATTTCCTTCATCATTTTTAAGTACTGCAATATAATTCATACCCTTTAACACTTTCACAAGCTCTTTAAAGCGCGCATCTAAATCATCACTTCGTGTTATGTTAAATCTTAATACATTATTCTCAATATAAATGGACTCTATACTAAAACGACTTTTCACTTCATTAACTATATTTTCGTTAATGTTTTCCACGATATTAACCTCAAAATAAATTTATAACTATCTTACTAATAACTTTGTTTAAAAGCGTGACCCAGTGTGATAAAAATTGGGGATTATATTATTAGGAGAGCAACACCCGATGACATGAGGGCTGTAATGGACATAAACCTAAGAACATTACCAGAGAATTACACACCAGAATTTTTTTATATACATCTTAGAGATTACCCGGATCTCTTCTATGTTGCAGAAATTAATGGAATAATAGTAGGTTATATAATGTGTAGAGTAGAATATGGAATTTCAGATTTCTCTAAATATATACCTAAACCAGCAAGAAAAGGACATGTAATATCCATAGCAGTATTACCAGAGCATAGACGTAAAGGTTTGGGAAGAATGTTAATGAAGATGTCAATAGATGGAATGATAAAGAGAAGCCTTGATGAAGTTTATCTAGAAGTAAGAATCTCAAACGAACCAGCAATCACGCTCTATAAATCATTAGGATTTATTATTATACGTCGCATACCTGGTTATTACTCTGATGGTGAAGATGCGTATGTAATGTCACTTAACCTTAAAACAATAACAAACAAAAAATAAATTTTTAAACTATTAACCTAGAGAACGCTTATACAACAATAAAGTAGTTATGAGCATTATTAATAGCGGTAATAATAAAACTAAGAATATAAACATTTTATCTAAAAGATTCAAAAAGAACTGAAAAGATATAAGAGTGACTAGTAACGCTATAATTAATGCATACACCATAGCCTTTAGATCCACATTATCATACATACTTTTATAATATGGGTAAACGTTATATATTCCTTTGCTTTTTACAAATTTAGGTTTTAGAGGTGATAAACATGGCAGAAGCTGCATCCGTATCTGGGATTCCTGTCTTAATATTGAAAGAAGGAACCAAAAGGACAATAGGTAGAGAAGCACATGATGTTAACATAGCAGCCGCAAAAGCACTAGCAGAAGCATTAAAAACATCACTAGGACCAAGAGGAATGGATAAAATGCTTGTAGATAGCCTAGGTGATATTACAATAACAGGAGACGGAGCAACCATACTAAAAGAAATGGAAGTCCAACACCCAGCCGCAAAAATGCTAGTAGAAGTTGCAAAAGCACAGGATAGTGAAGTAGGAGATGGAACAACAACTGTTGTGATACTAGCTGGAGAGTTACTGAAAAAAGCTGAAGAACTCCTAGCGCAAAACATCCATCCAACTACAATCATAGACGGTTACAGAAAAACAATGGAATACGTGCTTTCTGAACTAGAAAAAATAGCTATAAAAGTAAATCCAGAGGATATTGAGACATTAAAGAAAGTAGCAATCACATCAATCTATAGTAAATCATTAGGTGAATATAGAGATAAAATAGCTGAAATCGCTGCAAAAGCAGTATTGAAGGTAGCAGAAAAAGAAGTTGATGAAAAGGGTAATGTTAAATACAAAGTTGATCTAGATAATATAAAAGTTGAAAAACGAAAAGGCAAATCCATAGAAGAAACAGAGTTAATTGATGGAATAGTACTTGATAAAGAGGTTGTTCATCCAGGCATGCCAAAGCTCATCAGAAATGCAAAAATTGCAGTAATTAATGCACCATTAGAGATAGAAAAACCAGAAATGAGTGCTAAAATTAACATCACAAGCCCAGAACAAATGAAAGCCTTCTTGGACGAGGAGACTAAAGTACTACAAAAAATGGTTGAGAAAATTGCCTCAAGCGGTGCTAACGTATTAATTTGCCAGAAAGGCATTGATGATATTGCTCAATACATGCTGAAAAAGAAAGGTATAATGGCAGTGAGAAGAGTTAAAGAATCTGATATGGAGAAGGTTGCTAAAGCTACTGGCGCAAGAATAGTTACGAACATTGATGATTTATCACCAGCGGATTTAGGTGAAGCAGGATTAGTAGAAGAAAGAATTGTTGCTGAGGAAAAAATGCTCTTTATAGAGCAATGCAAGAATCCAAAAGCAGTAACGATATTAATAAGAGGTGCATCAGAACTAATAATTGATGAAGCAGAAAGAGCATTACATGACGCACTTTCAGTGTGTAAAAACATTGTTCAGACTGGTAAACTTGTGACCGGTGGAGGTTCAACAGAAATAGAACTTGCCATGCGTGCACGCGAGTTTGCAAACAAATTAAGCGGAAAAGAACAATTAGCAGCACAAAAATTCGCAGATGCTCTAGAAATTATACCAACAATATTAGCTGAAACTTCAGGTATAGAACCAATTGATGCAATAGTTGAATTAAGAGCATTACATGCTAAGAACCAAATAGCATACGGTGTTGACGCACTAAAAGGTAAAATCGATGATATGTCAAAGCTAAATATTTTAGATCCAATGAATGTCAAGGCGCAAGCAATTAAATCAGCAACTGAAGCAGCAATAATGATATTGAGAATTGATGATATAATAGCGGCCTCACCAAAGAAAGAAGAGAAGAAAGAGGGCGAAGGTAAGACTCCTAGCCCAGGTGAATACGGCGGTCTTGACTAAATATTGAGGGTTAAGAATGAATAGTACACAAGTATCTCAAGCGACAACTGAGAATAAGGAAGAAATGCAGAAAAAATCAAGCAAAGTAAAAGCAACTAAAAAAGAGAGCAAAATAATTGGGCCACCATGGCTTACTCGATTTGAAAAAGCAAGAATTTTAGGAGCACGTGCAACACAATTAGCAATGGGAGCTCCACCACTAATAGAAGTACCTCCAAATGTAAAAGATCCATTAGAAATTGCAAAATTAGAACTCGAAAAAGGAGTTCTCCCTTTAGTTATAAAACGTAAACTACCAAACGGAGAAACAATGTACATACGTGCAATTGAATTACTAAAGATAAGAGAAGCATGGAAGCCTTTTGTTTATAAAATAATTGAGAGCGAAACATCTAAAGAATAAACATTTCTCATATTTTTTAACGAATAATTTTTATAATATATAGAAAACTTTTTGTTAATTATTTTTCTAATAATATAAGGTGAATCTTTTGGAGGATATTTTAAAATATGTTGTTGAGTATGCTTTGCGACAGGGCGCATCGTTCGTTGAAGTAAGATTTGAAAATAATATAGAAAATAGCATACTTTTACGAAATGGTGTGATTGAAGGAATAGCAATAGGTTCTAGTAGAGGAGTTGGAATAAGAACATTAGTTGATGGAGCATTAGGTTTTTCATCAACAAACATGCTTGATAAAGTAAACTTAAGAAAAACTGTTAGAAATGCTATAAAACTTGCTAAAGCCTCTGCTAAAACTAGGAAACAACCAATAAAACTATCTGAAGAGAAAACCGTTAAAACATCTTGGAATGTTCAGCAGAATATAGATATTAGAAACATAAATATTGAGGAGAAAATTAGCATGCTTCAAGAAATGGATAAGGCAATATTATCTGAGGAATCTAACATTAAATTTCCCTCTCGCTTCATTTCATATACTGACCGATTAACATTTAAATATTATATCAATTCTGAAGGTACAGAAATAAGGTCTGAAGTTCCTAGAATCAGCATCTTTTATAATGTATCCGCTTTCGAAGGCTCAAAGGGTGTTATACAAAGAACAAACCAAATTGGTGGGTCTGGTGGTTGGGAGCTCACAAAAAATTGGAAACTTATTGAAGAAATTAATAATGAAGCACAAACCTTAAAACGTATACTTTTAGAGAGTAAACCATTAAATAAAAATCGCATGGATGTTATTTTAGGTAGTGAAGTAGTAGGATTAATCTGTCATGAATCATCAGGGCATCCAAGTGAAGCGGATAGAATACTCGGAAGAGAAGGAGCCCAAGCTGGAGAATCCTATATAACACTTGATAAAATTGGCACCCGAATTGGTAGTGAACATGTTACAATAGTAGAAGATCCAACATTACCAAATTCATATGGTTTCTATTTGTATGATGACGAAGGTGTACAAGCGCGAAGACGTTATTTAATCAAAGAAGGCATTATAAATGAATTACTTACTAATAGAGAGACTGCAGCGATACTTGGAACAAAAAGTAATGGGGCTGCAAGAGCAATGGATTATAATTATGAACCAATCATTAGGATGAGCAATACTTTCTTCCAACCAGGCGATTATAGTTTCGAAGAACTTCTTGAGGACATAAAATTAGGTATATACATAAAGAGCTTTATGGAGTGGAATATAGATGATAGAAGATGGAATCAAAGATATGTTGGTCTTGAAGCATATCTTATAGAAAATGGAGAAATAAAAGGATTAGTAAAAAATCCAGTTATAGAAGTTACAACACAAGGACTTTTCAGTAGTGTTGATGCAGTAGGTAAAGAACTAAGATTTGATGCAGCTACATGCGGTAAAGGTGATCCAATGCAAGGAGTTCCAGTTTGGACTGGTGGCCCAGATATAAGAGTAAGAGATTTAATAGTGGGGATGAGATGAATGAGTTTACAAGAAATACCTAAAAAACTTACTGATATGCTTATGAAAAAAGGAGCAAACGATGTAGTTACACTTCTTTTAATTGAAGAGAGTAAGACAATTAGATATGCTAATAATCAAACAACAACAATCTACAATATTAATAGAGCTGAAATTGATACGTACGTGAGTGTTGAGAAGAAAATATTCGTTGGAGGATTTGAAGATCTTTCCGAGAAAGGATTGGAAAACATTACTGAACAAATTATGACAACAATAAAATATTCAAAACCATCAGAAAGTTATGCGCCATTGCCAAGCGGTACTTTTAAGTATCGACAAAAACTAAGACCTGATAAAAGATTTCTTAATTTAAATCAAGAATTAGTGGAGTTCGTTGAGAGAACTATTAATACAAGCTTAGAATATGGTGCGAAAAGAAATGCAGGGATTTTAAACTTAAAGCATTTTAAAATCTTTTTAAATACAAGCACGGGTATTCATGCTACAGATGAAATATGGAGAATAGAGTTAAGTAACAGGGCATTTGCAGATTCTGATGCAACAGGCCATTGGGTATCGTGCGCGTCATCGTTAGATCATTTTAATCCTGAAGAAGTGGGTAGAATTTCTGCTGAGTTAGCTAAGATGTCTGTAAATGCAAAAAGTATAGAACCAGGAAAATATGATACATTGTTAGGTCCAATGATATTTGCAAATCTGGTTTCAGACTATGGTTCTGCTGCATCAGCCTTCGTTGTGGATGCAGGTTTTTCATTTTTTGTAAATAAGATAGGACAAAAAGTAGCTTCAGAAATATTTACACTCATAGATGATGGAACATTAACATCACCAATAATTACTCGACGATTTGATGATGAAGGTCTTCCTACAAGAAAAAACATAATAGTTGAGAATGGTATATTAAAAACATATTTACATAATACTAAAACTGGAACAAAATATAAGACAGGGTCAACAGGAAATGCTGGATGGATTTCACCTCATGCATGGAGTTATATAGTAAAGAGTGGTGATCTTAAAGAAGAAGAAGCTATTAAAGAATTAAGAAGGGGTATTTATGTAACTAATAGTTGGTATCATAGGTATCAGAATTATATAGAAGGTGACTTTTCAGCTATAATAAGAGATGCAGCGTTTTATATTGAAAATGGGGAAATAAAGTATCCCGTTAAAGGATTGCGATTAAGTGATAACATGCTAAGAATATTCACCAATATTCAAGCATTAGGTAATAAGCAACACATGATAATGTGGTGGGAAGTACAAACACCAACATTAGTACCAATTGCAATAGTCAAAGATGTGAACTATACAAAATCTGTTAAATAACAGTTTAGAATGAACTTCTTAATCTTAAAATATTAAAATAACCTTTTTTCATCAAATTCTCTTTATTAACTCGTGGTGTTGGGATAAATTATTCTTTGCATGCAATATAAAAGGTTAAACAAAAATGCTTACCTGATGGAAACTATTGTTAAAAATATTTATTTACTTTTAATCGTAATATGTTTGAAAATGAGAGGGTCATATTGGCCATTTAGAGTTAGAAAATATTGGTGCCCTAATTGTAATGTGCCAATAGAAACACGAAGTTGTAGTAAGTGTGGGGGTGAAGGAATTGAAGTAAAATTCTCAGAACCAGGTGATATTAGGCCTGCTTTTCATGGCGATTTAGAACATATTAAAAATGCCATAATGTCACAGTTTAATTCATTAAAGTTTTTATCTGAATTACACTTAAATAACGAGTTAGTGTTCATTAATAAAACTGTACATTATGATGAGATGAAAGAAGTAATAGTAAATGGGGCTGTTATTGGCAGATTATACTTTGATGTAAAAGAAATGAAATGGAAATGGAGACTAAATTATTTGAGTGCAAAAATAGCTGTGCAAGAGGGTTTAATCGATGTTATAAAAGCGAATAGTGTTAAACCCCTTGAAATAATAAAAGGAGCTGATAATACTCCAGGCAAAGAATATATTGTGATGAATAATAAAAATGAACCAATAGCTCTAGCGATTTCTCATGGAAAATATGTGAGAATACAAACAATATTTAAGGAAAAACCAGAATTCATATCATTTAGAAATGCAAACTTTCAAGATTTATTAGCTGCTAATGAATATGCATTAAGAAGAGCCATATCAAGAAGTGTAAAACATATTTCATTAATGGTTGAAAAGACACAGCTCCCATTAGTTGTATCTTATTCAGGAGGTAAAGATAGTTTGGTAGCTTTAGACCTTACGTTAGAAGCTGGAATGGATCCATTAATACTTTTTAATGATACAAATCTTGAACTCCCTGAAACCATAGAAAATGTTCATGATGTTGCTAAAAAATATTCGATAAAACTTGAAATAGCTGATGCAAGGAATAAATTCTGGGAAGCAATCAATTTCTTTGGACCACCAGCTAGGGATTATAGATGGTGCTGTAAAATCGCAAAACTTGCTCCTATAGGTAAATTTTATAAATATAATTTTTCGAACGGGGTTCTCACAATAGTAGGACAAAGAGGGTTTGAATCAATTGAAAGGGCCAGATCAGGAAGTGTTTGGAGAAACAGATGGTTACCTTCAATTTTAAATATAAGTCCAATACAAGAATGGGATCAACTTTTAGTATGGATGTATGCAAAAAGCAAAAAGTTACCAACTAATATACTCTATAATTTTGGATTTGATAGACTCGGATGTTATATGTGTCCTGCAGCAAATATAGCAGAATATCAATTAATTCAAAAAATACATCCAGAATTATGGAACAAATGGTTACAAACTCTTGAACTATGGAGGCAAAAATTGAACATGTCTAATGAATGGATTAATTATCATTTATGGAGATGGCTAAATCCGGAGGCTCCAGGCAGAAAAAGATTAGAGCAATATATAGGACTTAAACACGGTAATTGGAAAAAAGAATACATTAAGAGAACTGGTACAAGAATTAGCTATAAAGAAAATAAAAATGAAGCTATATTAAAAGTTAAAGGAGAACTGAATCTAGAGAATTTAATACACCAATCCAAAATTCTTAATACTGTTATAAATAAGGAAGGGAGTATATCCGCACGCACTTTCAAAGGAAAGGTTAATAAAAAAACTATAAGATTAGAGAAAATAAGTGACAACGCTAACTTAAAAGAAATCGCTATTAAAAGTCTAAAATTAATAACACGATGGTCATACTGTACTACATGTTATAACTGCGCTACATGGTGTCCAACAGATGCTATACATTTCGTTCATGGAAAACCTGAAATATACAATGATAGTTGCAAAAGTTGTAATTTATGTCTTGAAGTATGTCCAATCTCTGAAGTATATGTAGAAAGACTTTTCGTACCTCAAATATTAAATAAATCACGAGGAAGGAGAAGACCAGAATCAATAGCAATCACAATGGCTAAAGCTTCAGTTAAATCATCATTAAAACAAAGTACATTAGAAATAGCACCGGCAGAATTCTTTTCGAGTTTAGAATAAAGTGACTTTTGGATGCTTCTATTCAATAATATGATAAAATGGTTTTAGGTTCTCTAAACTATAAAGTATCATGTAGCCATCAGCCCCGGTAGTATCATTGGCTCGTTTTGCAACTCGCTCAATTTTATCCCTTGAATCAGCATGTGTCATAAAGTAAGCTGGATATTCCCACTCTCCATTTAATGGTACCCTATATACTACGTGAGTTGCCTCAGGTATGTTTAAAGCTATCTTCTGGCAAACATCTTCTTTGCCTCTTAAAACAACCATACCATCATAAAGTATTCCAGCTCTCGGCCCCTCCAATGTAGCTCCAACATTTCTTATTACACGTTTAGAATAAAGCTCATAAAGTATAGAAACAATCTCATTCTCTTTCAAGTTATACTTCATACCTATATTTTTATAAGGTCTCTCCTCAAGTGGTATTCCTTTAGCCAATTCTTTAATCATATTCTTATCCACATCAAACTCTTCTATACTTGGAATTTTTTCAGGTAATAAATCTGGTTGACTCCATGAAATACCTCTTTTTACATCAAACTTAACTGATAATTTATATGTTCTCTTTCCAAGTAAAATAAGATAATCCTCATTCTTTATATTCAACTCTATCATAATCTTATTAACATCATTTACTAATTCCTCAACAGATTTTCGCTTAGTAACAAACCAAACATTATAATATGGATGATTTCTTACATAATTATGAGTAACTTCCTTATCAGCATTCAAGAGCATTTTTAACCTATTAAACGTATCACCATAAGCTCTTACCGCAACCAAAGCAGCCACTTTATTAAAGGCCTTATAATTCACATTAAACCCAATTCTTTTTATAACACCTCTACTAAGAAGATCCTTCGAAATATTTACAAACGTGGCAAAAGGAATATCAAGCTTAGAAGCAATGTCAAGATAGGGAGTTTCTGTAAATGGAAAATTATACTCAAGCGCCATTATTATATCCATTTCAATATTACTTAAACTACTCACAACTGCATCACTAGTTAATTTCTCAATAATATGTACTAATAAACATGATGTAACCAATATATAAAACAAAAGTTTACACGACTGTAAAAAGAGCACAATTATACATATTTACTCAATTATGTGAAAGTTTTGTCACTTTAGTAACTTTTATAATTTTAAAAAGCTATATAATTTGAGAGCAATCATGAATGTTAGTATTACATCGGATAGTGCATTAATAATTGTTGATGTACAGGTTGATTTTTGTCCGGGAGGCGCATTACCCGTACCTGATGGTGATAAGATAATTCCATTTATTAATAGATACATTAAAATATTTAAAGAAAATAATTTACCAATAATAGCAACAAGAGACTGGCATCCTCCTAATCATATTTCATTTAAGCCTTATGGCGGTATCTGGCCAATACATTGCGTACAAAATACTCCTGGAGCTGCTTTCCATCCTAAACTTAAATTACCTAATGACGTAATAATAATTTCTAAAGCCACAGAACCTAATAAAGAAGCTTATTCAGGATTTGAAGGTACTGAACTTTCTAGCATTCTTAATTCAAAAGGTGTGAGAAGATTATTTATAGGAGGCTTGGCAACTGATTATTGTGTAAAAAATACTGTTTTGGATGCGCTGAAACTTGGATTTCAAGCATTCTTATTATTAGACGGAACTAAAGGTGTAAACGTAAACCCAGATGATAGTAAAAAAGCAATAGAAGAAATGGTACGTAAAGGAGCAGTAGCAATAAGAATAAACAATATATTAAAGTAAGCTGATCTTATTTTAGATTAAATACGAATCTGCTTAAGGTAGTAACTTTTTTCATTTATTTATAAACTGAATAGTGCGGGGGGTGGGATTTGAACCCACGCAGCGCTAACGCACAGGCGCCTCAGGCCTGCGCCTTTGACCTGACTCGGCCACCCCCGCCCTATAAAATACTTATAAACTGTCTAATATTTTCTTTGTTGCGCTTAACTTATACTGAGTATTTTATATTTTAGATACGGATGAGATCTCATGCAAATATAAGATAAGCTGTATCACTACATTTTTATAGATTGACTAATGTTTAACTATTGGTGTATAATATGCAAGTAATTCAGACTAACAAATCTGCATCAGAGTTAGTAGATCTGTTAATAAATGACCTAAATAGAGATGATATTGTAGGATTAGCAAGAATACCAGAACCTAGAATAGAAGAAAAATATAGAGAAGTTTTGAAGCGCGTGTATGAGTCAGTTGGCATGTGCATGGCATCAGTCTGGATCGAATTTTCAGATGGTTTAAAAAAGTTTTATGTGTTTTTAATCAGAGCTAACGTGAAAGATGGTATGGAGAATTATTTAAGCAATGGTGGTACTGTTGAAGGTTATTTGGTTGAAACTAAGGATAATAAAATTACTCACACAATTTATAAAACATTTTCATTTTCGCACGTGTCAGAAGCATTCGCTAAATTTGATGAGGTAGGAGATCGGTATAGGAAAGTGGAGACTAGAGTTGTAATGAGAAGAGCTTTAGAGAAAGGAAAAACAGAAGAAATAGAATAAATTTTATGGTGAGTAATATGGTCTGGAAAGAAGTTGATAGAAGTAAAAGTATACATTTTCTTTATCCTTTACAATCTATTGTGATTACATCCATGTGGAAAGGATTTACTGATGCTATGACTGCAGTATGGACCATACCATTATCTTATAATCCTCCACTTATAGGCGTCTCTATAGCCCCAGAGCGCTTTAGTTATAGATTAATAACCAATTCGGGTGTATTTGCTGTAAATATTTTTTCATTTGAATATGCTGAAAATGTGAACTACTTAGGGAGTATTTCGGGTAGGTATGTTAAAGATAAATTGTCTAAAGCAAAATTAACTATTGTACAAGGTAAAAAGTTAAATGTGCCAGTCATTGCTGAAGCGGCTGCAGTTGCTGAATGCTCTCTCATAAAAAGATTAGAATTAGGTGATCATGATCTGTTTGTTGGCGAAGTTATAGTTGCTTATGCTGATGAAAAATTTGATGATTATTGGAATTTAGAAAAATTCAAACCATTACTTTATCATGGCACACTACGCTTTAACGGTATTAAAAGAATTTATGTTACAACTGACCCACGAGCTATTAGTTTACCTTATGAACAAGGTCCAGAAAAAAGAACTAAAATCCTAAATAGAATAGTTGAATTATATAAAGAACTTAAAGATAAGGGAGAATCGGATAAATTACTTGAAATAGCATCTAAGGAACTTGAAATGGATCCAGAAGATATTAAGTTATTAATTGAACAATTAAGACGCAATGGCAAAATTAGATGAATGCTTTTAAGATCTAGAATAATTCTTATAAAATTTCTTATAAAGAATTAAAAAATCTGACAATATCTAATAGAAAATGTTATAATATTTTATTTTTAATTAATAATAAATAATTTTGTAAGTACTTACTTTTGTGAAGGGTCATGCTTATATTTTGCTTAAAAATAATTTTTTGTCGTAGAAATGGCGGGGCTAGAGATACTTGATGTCGGACAACAAGAAAACGTAAAAAGCACAGTTGGAAGGCACCTCATAGCCGAGCTATTTAACTGTGACAAACAAATTCTTACAGATGTTAATAAAATACGAGAAATTTTTATACAAGCAGCAAAAGAAGCCAATATGCGAGTAGTGGCAGCACACTTTCACAGATTTAAACCATATGGCGTAAGCGGAATGGTTATTGTAGCAGAATCACATCTATCAATTCACACATGGCCAGAACATGGTTATGCAGCAATAGATATTTATGTGTGCGGTGATGAAGCAGATCCATGGAAAGCATATAAAATTATTGTCGAGGAACTAAAAGCTAAACAAATAACAGCCCTAGAACTCAAGCGTGGTATTATAATAAAGTAAATTTAGATAAAATAGCTCGGCTAATGGGGTGCCTTATTCACCTATTTATAATTATTTCAAAATCTACACTTGCTTTCTCAAATTCCTTCTCATAAAAATGTACGTAAACACAACTATTACTGGTAATGTTATAAATAATACCCCATTATTAAAACTATATGATTCCATTGTAGTTACGCTATCAATTTTATCAATCTCATTCCATGTAATATTATACTTTAAAATAGTATCAAACCACCTTACACTTGGAATCACATAATCTGACTTTATTATAGAACTTATTATGAATACTGTATTTGTAAATAATGCCGAGCCTATTATATGATTCAATGGATTTGATGTCTTTAAACGCATATACGTGGAATTATTAATGCGCGATTCAGATGTTAAAGCATCCTTAAAATATGTTAGATCAACAGGTAACCATCCCCATGGTGGTATATATACCATAGCCCATCCATGCCAACCAACATTAATTAACTTATAAGATAAATTATTCCATGACTCACTACTCTTAGTATTATTCATATATATCGCGCCAATCTGTAGATAAGCTGGTATACCAACTGATCTTAACATAGCTATAAGAAGAATTGCCCTATCATCACAATCCCCTTCTTTATACTCAAAAACTCTCGTAGCATTCCACGGTTCTAAGTGTGAAGGACTCACAGGATAGAGTATATTCGCATCAATCCACTCAGAATACTTAAGCACAGTATCTAATACATTACTTCTATTTAACATTTTTATTGCAACATCTCTTATACGAGTATCATTTATCCACGCATCATTAAACCCTAGGTAAGTATCATTTAAGAACTGATTAGGAATGTCACTTAAGCTCCCCGATTTATCTAAACTTATATCAAGACTCTTTTTATTTTCTCTATAAATTATATATGAAATGTTAAAAATCATATAAGTATTATGTTTAATCTCCGGCAGTTTAACATTAATTATTACATTATTATCTTGATCATATGTTGATGTATAATTATTAAATATAGTTCCATTAATATTGAATTCAAGCTTATTAACATATACTATTTGTGATAAATAATCGTTAGAAATATTTTGAAATGGTGTAATTGGATTTATTATCCATGAATAAAAACTCCCCTTGGGAAAGAATGCATGCACAGTAATAGTAACTATGTAATAAGTAAAATTTATGCCATATGATTGAGCATTCAATATAATTATTAACATTATAAGGAATATAGCATTAATTTTATTGTTCATACTACATAATTTTTATAGCTACTGTTAGATAACGTTATCTAACAGTTAGATAAATAATATTATGGGATAGATATGGCATTTCTAGTTTTAAAACCAAAATTACAAGTTGCATTAGATCTTACTAATTTAGAAGCTGCTATTAGAATTGGTGAGATGGTTATTGAGGGCGGTTGTGACATTCTTGAAGCTGGAACACCACTTATAAAAAGTATTGGTATCGAGAGTGTCAGACGATTACGTCACGCATTTCCACGCACTCAGATTGTAGCAGATATGAAAATTATAGATGCTGGAAAAATTGAGACCAGATTAGCTGCAGATGCTGGAGCGGACATAGTTACTGTATTAGGTGTTGCTGATGATTCAACTATAAAAGATGTTGTGTCCGAAGCCAAATTGCACGGAGTAAGTGTATGCGGGGATCTCATTACTATAAAAGATCCAGTAAAACGTGCTATAGAATTAGAATCATTAGGTGTTGATATGGTATGTGTGCATGTAGGAGTTGATGTTCAGAAATCCAGAGGTATTACAGTTAAGGAATTAATTAATGAAATTAAGCTAATCTCGCGCAGCATTTCAATACCAGTTTGTGTCGCAGGTGGTATAAAGCAGGATATGGTAAGGGATCTTATTGAAGCTGGTGCTAAGATTATCATAGTTGGCTCAACAATAACTACAGCGCCTGATCCAAAAACAGCTACTAAAGAAATAAAAGAGATAATTAAAAGTGTTGCATAAATTATTCTCTTGAAGTTTAATTCTTAAAATATTTATTAGGAGAAAATACTTAAGAAATCTAGAATATGAATTTTCATGATCCAGTAATAAAAGTTGGAAGTTGTGGGTATGGAAACATAAAAGGTGGGTTAAAAAAATATGTAACAATGTTTAATGTAGTTGAATTACAATCAACATTTTACAACTTGCCAAAGATACAAACAGCTAAAAAATGGCTCCAAATTGCAAGATCTATTAATCCTAATTTTGAATTTACATTAAAAGCGTGGCAAGGTATAACGCATCCTCCTGATAGTCCTACATGGAAACGTTCTAAGATAAAACCTGATAAAGATATGGGATTTTTAAAACCTACTGAAAGAAATTTTAGCTCATGGAAGAAAATCATTGATATTGCTAAAGCATTAGAATCAAGATTTATAATAGTACAAACGCCACCATCATTTGAACCTAATGAAATTAACATAAATAATATGAAAATTTTCTTCTCCTCAATAGATAGGGATAATTTTATAATAGGCTGGGAACCTCGAGGCACATGGAGAGATAAACCATCAGAAATAATGAAGCTGTGTAATGAATTAAACCTCGTACATGTTGTAGACCCATTCAGAACCTTACCATTATCAGAATTATCGCAAGTATACTTTAGGTTGCACGGAATAGGAGGAAAAGAATATAATTACAAATACAAATACTCAGAAACGGACTTAATAAAATTGTTTGATATCATAAAAGATCAAATTAATAAAAATAAGTCTGAAATCTACGTAATGTTTAATAATTTTGAAATGATAAATGATGCGCTAAGATTTATATCAATATTGAAAGAAAAGCTTACCTTATAGTTCTGATTAATGACTTGCACTACTGAATTATGCATCACTCATCAGCATAATAAATTCTTCATCTATTTTTATAAGAAAAAATTGTGAAGTAATCCCATTAAAAACAAAACTTAAATACATAGAAAATAGAGTTTATAGAGAAAAAATGTCGATAATATTACTATTAGCAAACGCAGTAATATGGTTTATTGAGACTTTTGGGTTACTTGGAATAATGATAACCATGGCACTTGAAAGTGCTTTAGTCCCATTACCCAGTGAAGTTATAATGCCTTTCGCTGGTTACGTGGCATGGAGTAGGAATTCATGGTTATTTTTTTGGCAATCAATTATAGTTGCAACATTTGGTAATCTTATTGGTTCAGTTGCTCTTTATTATATAGGAATATTTGGTGGAAGACCACTTATAATTAAATATGGAAAATATTTGTTAGTACGTGAGGATGAGTTACGTCGTGCTGAGTTGTGGTTTCAAAAGAAAGGTGATATAGTAGTACTTATTGGAAGAATGATGCCTGCAGTAAGAACAGTTATATCATTACCAGCTGGTATTTTTAGAATGAGCATAAGTCGATTTATTATATTCACGGTTATTGGTTCAATACCATGGAATATAATGCTGGCATATATTGGATATATTTTAGGATTACACTGGATGATGATTCTCAATTATTCAGTTTATATTGATATCATAGGTATATTAGCTTTATTTGTATTACTCTTATTTATCTTCATTAGAACTAAACGTTGATATTATCACAAACTGCGTTTAATTTATATTTTAGTTAAATAATAAAAATCATGGTTAAACGCATGCAAAGTCTTACAGGTTTACAAGTGATATACAGAAATTCTTGTCCAGCACCTGGATGCAATCGTGATGTTAGTTTACACAGTTTGTTAATGGGAAGAGGTTGTGATTTACATCAATTTATAGAAAGTAGGATTGATGTAAATGAGGTGTTTTCTCCATGGAATGTGAAACCATGGGGAGCACAGAGAATGTGGATACGACGATTTCTTAGAGGCGAAAGCTTTGCGATGATAGCCCCAACAGGTAGTGGCAAGACAACTACTGCCATGCTTCTAGCACTTTACAGTAATATGAGAGATGGTAAAAAATCACTAATATTAGTACCAACAGCTACATTAGCCTACCAAATAGAAACAAAGCTTAAATCGATGAATATTTATAAAAGTAATATTGTTGGTTTTCATACACTCACTCCAAAACCTACATTAGATGATCTTCAAGCCGCGGACATAATAGTTACAACATCAGCATCATTAGTAAGGAATCGCAATTTATTTAACAATATTAAAGTTGATATTATATTTGTTGATGATGTAGATGGTTTTTTGAGACGATCAAAGGCCATTGATGTTGTATTTAATATGTTAGACATAGGTCCTGAACAACTTAGAACAGCAGAAGAAATTATTAAACTTAGATCAAAAGTAAAACGTAATCATTATGAGGAAATATTACAATTACAAAAAAACGTTAGACTTGAAGGAAAACAAATCATAGTATCAGGAGCAACACAATCAGCTAGAAGAACAAAACGTGTCAAATTACTTAGTGAGCTAGTAGGATTTGATATAGGTATGAAGGTTATAGGGACAAGAAATGTAGAGGATGTATATGTAATACCAGAAAAATCAATGGAAGATACATTACTTACATTAATTAAAAGACTTGGAAAGGGAGCATTAATTTTTGTTCAAGGATCTGAAAATGCTGTTAGACTTTCAGGCTTCTTAAGCAATAATAATATTAAATCAGCCCCCTATATTAAAGCGTCTAAAAAAATTTTTAGAATGTTTGAGGATGGTGAATTAGATGTTTTGGTGGGCACTGCTTCATTACGCTCATCACTTGTTAGGGGTATTGACTTACCTGAAGCTGTAAGATATGTTATATTTTTTGGAGTACCAAAATACACTATTAAGGTGAGCTTAGAAGAGTTCACACCAGCTAGAATGTTAGTTGTGTTAGGCACTTTAGCAAAATATTTAGAAAATAGTGATAAAGTACGATGTGGGCAAATAATGGATAAATTACGTAAAATAATTAACATTTCAAGAACTGAATTAGAACGCATGAAAAAAGAGGATTATGAAAAAGAAAAAGGTAGTTTTCTAAATTATGCTAAAAATGTTATGATGGAGGCTTTAGCTTTTTATAATGAAGTTACTGCAAACCCTGAGATTAGACAAAAAGCTGGAATAATTAATAATCAGTTAGTTTTTCCTGATCCTTTAACTTATATTCAAGCTTCTGGCAGAAGCAGCAGATTAACAATAAAGGGAATGACAAAAGGTTTATCAATATTAATAGTCGATGAAAAGAGGAGCTTTGAACTATTACAAGAACAATTAGAAGTTCTTGACATTCATTTCAAATCAATAGATGAAATTGATTTCATGAAAATAATTAAGGAAATCGATGAAACACGAATGCTTAAAACTGGCGCTAAGATAGAAATGGAATCAATACTACTTGTAGTCGAATCTCCAACAAAATCGAAAACAATCTCTCACTTTTTTGGAAGACCTATGAAAAGAACGGTTGGTTCATTAATAACTTATGAAGTTATGACACCTGATAAGCTTATTATCGTGACAGCTACTCGAGGTCATTTCTTCGATCTTGATATCGAAGAAAGAAACTTTGGCGCCATTTATGATAATGGTAATCTTACAGTATATTTCAAGCAGATTAAAGAAGGCGTTGTAGATGCATTAAGAAAATTAGCACAAGACGTTGATATGATCTTAGTAGCAACAGATCCAGATGCTGAAGGTGAAAAAATAGCATGGGATATTAGATCTATGGTTACACCATTTAATAATAACGTTAAACGAATAAAATATCATGAAATAACACGCAGAGCAATCGAAGATGCTTTAAACAATCCCGAAGATTTTGATGTTAATCTTTTACAATCACAAATATTAAGACGCGTAGAGGATGCATGGATCGGTCTGCCACTTTCACAAATTGTTCAGAAAAGGTTTAATAAGAGATGGTTAAGCGCAGGACGAGTACAAACTCCAGTATTAGGATGGATAGTTGAACGTACTGAAGATAATAAAAAGCATAAAGTAGAACTCTTAACAATTAAGTTAGAAAATGGTTTCACACTACCATCAATAAGATTACCCAGAGGTTCAGCTAAGGAATTAAAAAATAATGGAAAAATAAAAATCATTTCAATTAAAACTGAAGATAAAGAAGTTAATCCACCACCACCATATACAACAGATTCAATGCTAAGCGATGCCACTCGTGAGCTTAGAATCACATCAGAAGAAATCATGAAACTAGCACAAGATCTTTTTGAAGTTGGTTTTATAACATATCATAGAACTGATGCAACAACAGTCAGTGCTGTAGGAATGAATATAGCAAAACAATACCTCACAAAAATTAACAAAATAGAACTTTATATGGGACGACCATGGACTTCTGAAGGAGCCCATGAATGTATTAGACCAACAAGACCATTAAGTGCTGATGAACTTGAGCTCATGGTAAAAAGCAGATTAATACCAGTTCAAATACCGATAGGTAAACGGCATATTGAACTTTACAATTTAATCTTCCGCAGGTTCATAGCTAGTCAAATGTCCTCAGCAATAGTCAGATATGTCACATTAACAATTAACATACTTAATACTGTACATGAATTCAAGTTTGCTACAAATGTAATAAAACATGGATTTGACCTAATTGCTCCACTACGTCTAAGTAACATAGATCTTACACAGTTTAAAGAAGGAGCAGAATACTCAATAGTTGATCTTAGAAAAAGAGTAGTTGGTGAAAAAAGTCTATTTAATGAATCAGATTTGATTAGACTCATGAAAGAAAAACGCATAGGACGCCCCAGCACCTACGCAATAACAATAAAGAAATTACGAGATCGTGGATATGTGTACAAAATAAAAACAGGACAATTAATTAGTTTCAAACTTGGAGAACAAGTATTTAAATTTCTCATAGAAAACTTCCGTGGCTTAGTGGATGAAGATAGAACCAGGAAAGTACTTGAAGCAATGGACATGGTTGAAAATGGAAAAGTCTCATTCCTTGATGTTGTGAGTTCCTTCTATCAAGAAATTCAAAATATAATAGGAAAAGAAAATATGATAAGACGCGAAAAAACAGAAATAGCATATTGATTATTTAGTTGAAATAACAACTGATTTTTCTAGCTGATCAATTACATTGCTTATTATCTCAACTCCTCTAATAATACGATCAGTAGGCTCACCAACAAACGTCATTCTAAGATGACCCGAACCATTCTCACCAAACCCACTACCAGGTATTAATGCAACATGACCCAATTTTAATAAATTCTCTGCAAACTCACTATCGTTCATTCTAAGCCTTTTAAGGTATTCTCTAACATCAACAAAAAGATACATAGCACCAGGAGACTTTATTGTTTTTGCCTCAGGTAAAAACTTTCTCACAGCATTATACATTGCATCTCTGCGCTCCCTATAAATTGGTATCGTCTTACTTAATATGCGCTCCTTTACTTCTGGTTGAAGATATTTCATTGCAGCTATTTGTGCTATTGTGCTTGAACAAAGTGTTGTATATTGTTTAAACTTAATCATAGCCGAAATAGCTTCTTTTGGTCCATAAGCATATCCTAATCTCCAACCAGTCATAGCTGGATCTTTAGAAAATGTGTTTAATACGATAGTCCTCTCCCAAGCACCGGGTAAACGAGCAACCCATACATGTTGACCTTCATATATTAAGTGTTTATATGCATCATCCACTATTAACCATAGATCATGATCAACTGCAAGATCAACAATAGCCTTCATTCTTTTTTCATCAATAATCCTACCGGTAGGATTATCAGGTGATGTTATCATGATAGCTTTAGTTTTTTCATTAATTAATTCATTAAGCTTATCAAGATTAGGTTGATAGCCTTCCTCGACATGTAACGGTAAGTATCTAGGTTTCGCACCAACCATTATAGCTACATTAGGATAACTCACGTATGTTGGATCAAATAATATTATTTCATCACCACGTTTAAGCGTAGCCATATATGCTAACAAAATACCTTCAGACCCTCCATCAGTCACAGTTATCTCATTTTCAGGATCAACGCTTAAATTACCATACCTCTTTAAATCTTCTGCTATCGCAGCACGTAACTCATAAATGCCAGGAGTTGGCGTATATTCACTAGCACGTTGAGGATTTTTAAGCATAAAATCAGATACAAATTCTAATATTTCATGATCTGGAGCTAAACCTGGTTGCCCAGCAGAAAATTGTATTAAATCAATCCCTGACGCACGGGCATCAGCAATAATTTTAAGAACTTTACGGATTGGAGAAGGTTGTACTTCATTCACAAGATCTGATAAGCTAGGCATAACATACACCATACATAGTATATTAATCTAGTTTAAATATTTACCTTTGATTTTTCATTTAGACGTTTCCAGAATTTTTGTAATTTAAGTTAAATAATAGTTTATGATTTTTCATTCGGAGGTGCAAGGGTAGGATGAACGAATCTGTCATATCTATACGAAATTTAACATTCACATATCTTGGATCTGACTACCCTGCACTAGTTAATATTAATATGAATATTATTGAAGGATCATTTATACTTATTACAGGTCCCAGTGGTTGTGGAAAAACCACTCTGCTTAGAACATTCAATGGACTCATACCAAATTTTTATCCTGGTGATTTCAAAGGAGAAGTTAGAATTTATGGTTTAAATGTAACAGAACATAGAACATTTGAATTGGCAAAATATGTCGGAATGGTATTCCAAGATCCTGAAAATCAACTTCTAACATTAAGTGTAGAAAGAGATATAGCTTTTGGACTTGAAAACTTAGGCATGAAGAGAGAAGAAATTAGGAAAAGAGTTGATTGGGCATTAGAAGTTGTTGGGATAGAGCGTTTAAGAGATAAAGCCCCCTATGAACTCAGTGGTGGAGAACAGCAAAAAGTTGCAATAGCAGCAGCCATAGCAATGCAACCAAAAATATTAGTACTTGATGAACCACTAAGTAATTTAGATCCACTAAGTGCTAGAAGTATTGTAAAACTTCTTGAAGAACTTAGGAACAAGCTAAAATTAACAATAATAGTATCTGAACATAGGCTTGATTTACTTTCTAAATATGCTGATACAATTTATATAATGAAATCAGGTAATATTATTGCATCAGGACCACCAAAAGAGATTCTTAAACTAGATATTGCATCCAATGTTGGTGTAAGTGTTCCTAAAGTTATTGAAATCTGGAAAATATTAAAGCATCATGTTAATCTTGATAATGATCCTCCACTCTCAATTGAGGAGGCTGCTGAAAAATGGAGAATGTATTTGAAGTGATACGAATAAGTGATTTATGGTTTACATACCCAAATGGTGTAGATGCATTAAGAGGTATAAATTTTGTTGTACAAAAGGGTGAAGTAGTAGCTCTTATTGGTGAGAATGGAGCTGGTAAGACTACATTAGCAAAACATATTATAGGTTTACTTAAACCCACGAGAGGTAAAGTTGAAGTTTTTGGTATTGATACGAGAAAAACTACTGTAGCAAGTCTAGCTAGGAAGGTGGGATTTGTCTTTCAAAATCCTGATTATCAATTATTTGCTGAAACGGTATGGGATGAAGTTGCGTTTGCATTAAAAAATTTTAATTTTAATGAGGAAGAAATCAAAAAAAGAGTGAAGGAAACATTAGAAAGATTTGATTTATTGAAATATGAAAAAGTATCACCTCTTGCGCTTAGTGGTGGTGAACGAAAACGCGTTGCAATAGCCTCGGTTGTATGTTATGATCCAGAGATTTTAATACTTGATGAACCAACGATAGGGCAAGATCAATTACAGAAAAACAAAATCTCTGAACTAATAAAAGAACTTGCTAATAAGGGGAAAACAATAATAGTCATAACACATGATATGGATTTTATTGCTGAGATAGAACCTAGAGTTATTTTATTATCTAAAGGTAAAATTCTTGCAGATGGTCCTGCAAGAGATATATTGTCAAACTTATCACTTTTAGAAACAGCACATTTAACACCAAGTCAAGTAGGATATTTATCATGGTTACTTAGTAGGCATAGTAATTTCCCTCAAAATATAATAAGAGTTAATGAGTTTGTAGAAACATTTTTAAAAATGGTGAAAAATAATGATTTCAAGTGAAATTCTTGAATTCAGAAAAGGATCTACAATAATACATAGATTCACACCTTATACTAAAATGCTTTATGCATTACTTTTCAGTATTTTAATATTATTAAGATCAGACTTTGTTTATACATCATTCATCTTTCTTTTGACAATAATACCAATAATTTTAGCAAAAATGCTTAAACTTTGGTTACGCTCATTGAAAGGACTTATATTATTAATGATTATGGTGCTTGGGTTTAATATGTTGTTTACAATGGATATTTATTATTCAATAGCAATGGTATTTAGATTATTAGCATTAGTGAATGTGTTCATGGTATTTCTGAGGACAACATCACCAGAAGACCTGGCATATGCACTTTATAAGCTAGGATTACCATATGATTTTGTATTAGCCTTTACAATGTCTCTACGTTTTATTCCTACCATGCTTAAAGATATCCAAGCAGTAATAGATGCGCAGCGAGCTAGGGGATTAGAAACTGAAAAAGGTAATCCAATTAAGCGTGCACGAAACTATATACCAATTTTTATACCATTAATAGTAAATGCTATAAGAAGGGCAAGATCAGTCGCAGAGGCAATGGAATCTAGAGCATTTGGAGCTGTAAAGAAACCTACTAGCCTTTATGAAGTAAAGATAAAAGCTCTCGATTATATAGCCATGACGTTTATAATTTCAATCACAATTATAATTATTTATGTGACTTTTGTAATTAATATTTTTGATAAAATAAAAATCATATAATTATTGTTAATAAGTAAGTCTCTGCTTTCTTTAATACATTCTTTGAAGTTTTAAAAGTGAGCTTATTGTATGCATCATTAAAAGTTAACCAAGCGTAACCCATATGTTCCCATGATAAACTTACAGCCTCTTGTCTTGTTTCTGCAAGAAAATATATTACTTCTTTGTGAACAGTCCTTCCTCCCTTCCTATAAAAATAATCTATTTTCTCCTCAAATCCCTTAACAAATATTAGATCTGTTATACCTGTCTCTTCTCTAATTTCTCGTATTGCAGTTTCCATGGGAGTTTCATTATTATCAATACCACCTTTAGGAAAATCCCAGTGTCCGGCTGGATAATGAAGAAGCAGATACTTTCTGGTAGTATTTTCTCTCCTAAATATAACAGCACCAGCAGATCTTTCTTCAAGCAATTTGTTCTCCCGTGTAATGTAATTATTACGTAATATTTAATTTTAAGTGTAAATGTTAACAAATTTTTATTAACAAAAAATTAGAAACAAATTAAAAAATATTAGGAAGTTAATAGTTTCATAAAATGGTGTATAATATTTGAAGCTAGAAAGTGCCGTATCATTTCATTTAAGAATCATAGTAGGTTTAATAGGTATTGTTACTTTAATAGTACTTACATTTTTAGGTTCTATAGGATACATAACTCCAAGTGATGCACAAAACATATATAACGACTTAAATAATACATTACAAAATATTAGCCCGTTTGGCATATTCAAGAATAATTTTAGCATATCAGTAATGATGATTATTCCTTTTATAGGCGCTATTCTCGCCGCAATAATAGCGTATAACACAGGACAAGCATTTGCAGCTATTAGTATTGTTAGGTTTGGAAGCAATATGGGAGGAAAATTGTTTCTTCTTACTATGCTATTTCCGCATTTCTGGCTTGAATACATATCATATGGTTTTGCTACAGCACAAAGTATAATATTCTTATACGTATTAATTAAAGCAATTAAAAATAAAAAGTATGACATTTTACTCACAGAGTTTTTCATCACATTATTAATAGTAGGAATAGTTGCAGGCTTACTTTTAACAGGCGCTATTATAGAATATAGTCTAATTAGTCATCAATAGTAAGTAGAACTTAAAAACATTATCAAAGGAAGCGATCTAATCTCTCCTCAACTCCTACCTCTTTAACTATATCATGTATCAAATTAACAATATTTTGAAGTATGTTAGGTTGCTTTTTAATTACTGATGAAATCTTATCAAATATGGTTACATACTGTGCGAGTTCTTTGGTATCAAATATTGGTTTAAGATCTGAATTACATTTAATGCAAACCCCACTTAATGGTGGTCTTTTATAAAATGAACCACATTTTATGCAAGTGAATCCTGATGTTAAGTATGATAATAGATTTTTCTTAAGTATAGGAAGTAACTGCTCAGAAAGCATTAGTAGATTTTTCTCAGCATCAATGTACTCAAGTTTTGGTAGAATATTAAGATATTTTTCTATAATAGATAATATGTTTTGATCTTCCGAAGTATGCAAAACTGGATTATTTAAAAATGGAGAATGCATCATAAATTTGTTATATTTACTTAATTCTTTAGGTAATAACACCGCATTTATTTGTTCTTCAGTCCATGCTGTATCATAAATAGTAATGGGTTCATCAATCATTTTCACCTCATTAATATTTGTATTTATTATAAATGGACGATTATTTAATCCTAAATAACTTGAAGAATAATTGAGCACTAAATCGAGAGCTAACACTATGTAATCTTTGTGCCCGTTACATTTTCGTCCTTTTGATGAATGCCACGAAGGATTAGCATATAATATATCAGAGTTAGTAAATCCTATTATACGACCAATAATACCAATCCGTGAATTTGGAGCAAAACCAATAATTAAATGTCCAATTAATTCATGTAAATCTGATATATAATAAAATGGTGGAAGTTTGTATAATTTTTGTAATTCAGCATCCACAAACTTTGCTACCCTTAAGAATATTTCTCCAACATATTTTGGTAATATTACATCATAAGGTAACAAATTTACTATCTGTTCATCATTTTGTAATGGATTTCCATCAACATCATAATTATACCCAAGTGATTTTAAAATTTTGATATCCACATTAACATCCTTAGGTTTAAATTGTGTAAGGGGAGCATTTGTTAATTGAACCTTAATAACACCATCATTACTAACTAATACTTCATTAAATGCACGTAAAATACCCTTTTCAATTATTTCATAACCCCTGCTATTCTTTACTGGCTTTAAAACATTAGGAGCGCCTAAACCTATATTCCTTATAGCTTTATGATATTCTTCAGCATTAATATTAAATAAGTCATATGGTTCAGTTCTCGAACCACAATGTGGACATGTTATTGAATCTGTATAACTACCACATCTTAAACAATGATAACCTTTAATTGTTCGTGCACCGCACTTAGGACATTGATACTTATATGTTATTTCATTACAAATACTACAAATTCTAACTGGAAGCTCTACATTAATATTATTATCATTAACAGTTGTTAAATCATCAACATTAAATGGTATTACTATGTGACCTAAGGACTCTGCTTTTTGTTTCTTGATAATCAATGAAAGACTCACATTATTTACAAACCTTGGCATTATAGTAATACCCGAAATAGAATATATTATATCATTAATGCTCATCCACCTAATTTTTTCAAGATCCACATTAGAATCTAGATTAAGACATAAAAGCAATACAATAGCATTTTCAACTTCTAAAAATCCATTCGAACTATTATAAGGTACTAATAATTTTTTAAATAATCTTTTAATTTCTGGAACAGAACGTAAAACTAGCTTATCATTTTGAAACGTAAGTTTTGAGGATTGTAATAACCTTCTTAACTGTAAAAAATCATCAACAGACAAAGCATCCCAATTAAATGTATATTGAGGATGTAATGGTAAGCCTAGCTTCTTGGAAAATTCAATGGCTTGAACATTATTAGGCATTATATTACCTTGAATAATGTGATTTAGTATTTCATCAGAAAAACCTAAAGCTCTTATTATATTTTTAACATTATCATTTTCCTTCAATCTTCTAATAAGTAATAATCTCCACCATTCATCACAAAATCCAGCCCGCTTTAATCTCGTATTAAAATTTGCAAGATCATTATAAGATATTAAAATATCACCTAAATGGAGTATTCTAACAATTTGTTCACTTATTCTGAAAATATCATTAAGATTTTTAATTTCAACAATACTACCATCTCTCAATTCAACAATTGGCCCATTAATCGTATCTACAGGAACAGCTATTACATGCCATGGAGCGATATTTATTTTAAGATAAGATCCTGGCCTTATAAGTCCATTAAGCAAAACCATAGTCGCAGGATGAATACCAATAGCCCCAAAGCCAGTATTATGCGCTCTTCCATAACGTATTTTAAAACCACCCTTACCATATTGAGAAAGAGGTAACTCTATATAACGAGGAGATCGCATAAAACTTAAAACCTCGAGCCATGACCATCCCTCTAAATTTAAAGACCTAGCTAATTTAAGCAACTTATTTTTATGCTTAATTATACTTAACAATACACGAATAATAACATCTGGTCCATCATCACTAAATACACCAATCTGAAGATGATTCATAACCTCTTTCACTATATGAGCAAATTTCTGAATCCTAAGAGCACCATTATAAAGATTAGCAAAATCTTCATTACTAAATTTGTATGCACTTAAATGTTCATTACGGCGTATATAATCTGCAATTATTACTGAACGAGCCAAATCAAACGATTTAACTTTAAATACAAAAGAATTATAATTAACAATTAATGCTTTCTGAGGTTGCGAGGAAATCCTCACATTCGAAATAGAAAATAATGCACTATCATCATAACCTTGATTCATAGTTATAAGACCAGCACGAATAGCTAATAATATTTTTTCCTCATCAGAAAAATAACCAAATTTACCTAATATTGTTTCTTCAGCAATTTTAAACCCGGCTAGATCAGGCCCTAAATGCGAAATTAACTCATCAGCTCTTAAACCAAAACCATTGAGTTTAGGCATTAATAATTGCATTAATTCTGCACGCGAATGTACAACCATAACTTCTGGCTCAGTCTCAGGATCAATTCCTTTAAGTCTAGCCCGTTTAGCCATATCAATTATTGTAGCGAGATGTTTTTCAATATCATTTTTCAATTGCTACACCATATCTTAAATACTAACTTTAAACTTAAACTTTTAAATAAAGATGGAGCCTCGGCCGGGCTTTGAACCCGGGTCCTCCGCATTACCAGTGCGGCGCTCCACCAGGCTGAGCTACCGAGGCTCAAATGATAAAAAGTATAAGACAAATTTTAAGTTTTCGCTTCAAATACTGAACAAACGTTCTGAGCTATAATTTGATGAACAAAAATAGTCTTTTTAAGAGTTAAAACTTTTTAAGCCACTACCATATACTTTTCTTAAGATGTCCACAAATATATTGGTTACTAATGATGATGGTATATATAGTCCAGGACTTGCGTTATTATATCATGCAGTGCGTGATCTAGGTAATGCGTTTATAATGGCACCGGAAACTCCAAAATCATCTAGTGGTCTTGGATTAACACTACACAAACCGCTTAGGGCTAAAAAAATGCTAGTAAATAATTTAGAACTATATGCAATAAATGGTACTCCTAGTGATGTAATTCATGTTGCATTTCACACACTAAATAAGATAGATATAGTTGTATCTGGTGTAAATATAGGTGATAATACTAGTATACAAGTTATATTATCGTCCGGAACAGTAGGCGCAGCAGCGCAAGCAGCAATTTTAGGAATACCTGCTATAGCATTTTCAGCAGCAGTATTAGATGAAAATGAACTAATTTCTAATCAGGGATTAACAACATTAATTATGAGAGTAGCAAAAGAAATCGTGAGGTATGTTATTAAACACGGATTACCAAAAGATATTTGGCTTTTAAATGTTAATTTTCCAAACGAAATACATCCAAAAATATGTGCCAGAATTGTGCCAGCTGCAAAAATTAGATTCGCAGAGTACATTGACAAACGGTTAGATCCAAGAAAACAAGAATATTATTGGATATATGGTGAACCAATAGATCCACCTAAAGATACTGACGTGTATGTTATAACCGTTGAAAAAAATATTGCAATAACACCACTTACATTTGACCTCAATGCAAAAATTATGAGTAGTATAGAAAGTATGACCGCACACGTGAATGAAATACTTAGAACCAAAAAATAAAACTTTTACTTTCAAAATGGTTTTACGGTTAAATGAAAATTTTTAATTGTTTAGTTAGTAAGAAAATTATTTAAGAGGAAAATTTAAATTCTTCTAAAATCAAAACTATAGTGGTGAATATCTGTGGTTGAAGCACTGGTTTTCGTAACCGTAGAACCAAATAAAATTGATAAGGTAGGTGTAGATATAAAAAAATTCCCCAATGTAAAAGAAGTTCTTGCAGTTACAGGAGAGTTTGATATTATAGCACGTATTGAAGCAAAAGACTTCTCAGAACTTTCAAAAACAATTAAAGAGCAAATACTTTCGATACCTGGTGTTGTAAAAACTGCAACATCAGTAATAATTGAAAAATATTAAAATTAATTAAATCTTTCTAATTGATACACCTATATGATCTATACCCTTAACACTATTTAAATTAGAAATAAACCTACGAATATCATCAGAAGATCCATAAAGAGTGTAAACTTGCACGCAAAGCCCTGAATGTAATACCACACCTTGCTCTGCAAGAATGATACCCTTATTCATAACTTTCAAAGTTGCAAGCTTCTGATAATCAATATCTTCACATTTATATGTTGCTTGTACAGTACCTAAATAAGTACCAGGTTCAATCTTATCCCAACTAACGGTGGACAAATGATACTCAATAGATTTTCTCACAAAATCAGATCTATTTCTATACCCCCTTTCCTCTACTGCCTTATCAATCTTTTCAACAATGCTCTTCGGTAGTGAGAGACTCACTATCACCATGTTACATCATAATTATCATATGAAATCTATTTAATAAAGTTATGCGCATTATGAAACAAAAAAATTTTAGCTAATAATGATGCATTAACTATTTTTAATATGTTAAATATAGTTTTACAATACTGCTGTGTTATATGACACTTTAGTTAAATGTTTCTGACTGGTTTAGAGTGTTGTAGGATGCTTATCAAAATGACTTTTAATAAATAAAAAGAAGAATTAACTAGAAACCTTGATTAAATAATGTACACAGTACATAATACTGTGGATCATAACAATATAGTACGCTCAAAAGCATAAAAATGATTAGCTTTTTATATTATATTAGTATTTATTGAGCGGTGCATTCAATGAATGATGTGCTAATTAAGGTTAATAATAAGATGATAAAAACTAATGAGAATATTCCTCTTGGGATTGCTCTTTATAAAGCTGGTTTTACATATTTTGAACCATCATTTAAGTTTAATAGGCCAAGAGGGCCGCTTAGTTTTGAATGGTGGAGTCCTGAGAGAATATATGTTAATGATTATGGTCCTGTGAATCATTATTTAATGAGAACAAAAAATGGATTATCAATAAAAATAGAAGAAAAATCATTACAAAGGTTTTTCATGAATTTGTTGTCACCATATTTAAAAGTAGGATTCCAGCATAATAGATTTTTTAGGAGTAAAATAGGATGGAGCATGACATGGAAAATTATGAAAAAATCTTTACCACTTTTTCAAATTCCTGAGCGTATAGTAGAACATGGCGTCTCTAAACCAATTGTTATTGAAACTGATGTGATAGTGATTGGTAGTGGTGTGAGTGGTTTATCAGCTGCTTTAGCTGCAAAAAATGCTGGTGCCGATGTAATAGTATTAGAGGGTGATGAGATAATAGGAGGACATTTAAGATATGATATGTCACTTATCGAGAGAATTAATATAACTGGTTTCGAATTAATTCAGAGTTTATTAAGAGATATTGAAAAGAATAAAATTAATATTATTAGAAATACGGCTTTAACAGCAATATTGGATGATGCTCTAGTAGGTGTTCAATTTAATGAGCCTACTGGAGTGCCAGTGTTAGTTAAATCAAAGAGTATCATTATAGCTAGTGGCGCGCGGGAAGTATTAACAGTATTTGGTAATAATGATTTACCTGGCATAATTCTTGGTTCCTCTGCTTTAAAGATTGTGAATTTTTATAAGATGAGTATTGGAAGACATATAAGTGTGATTGGATCAAATGATTGGGCAGCAAGGATAGCAATCCAATTATCTTCACAAGGTATTGATGTGACATTAATAGATACTTATAATGGTGTTAGTGAATTTTATAAAAAACTTATTAGTAATTCTGGAGTACGTCATATAGTAGGATACAAAGTACTTGAAGCTATAGGAAGAAAGCATGTAAGTGGTATCCGTATATCAAATGGTAAAGAAAGTTTTAATATTGATTCTGATGCTGTAATTCTCGCTTCTTTACGTAGTCCTGCAATAGAAATTCCGGGACAGATGATGATACCTATTGGATTTCATATAAAGATGGGCGGCTTTGTACCTATTCATGGATGGGGTGGTGAGACGATAATAAAGAATGTGTTCATTGTTGGAGAGGCTGGTGGAATTATGAATGAAGCTGCAATAATACCATTTAGTAAAGCAGCTGGTTTAAATGCAGCTTACATATCTGGAGCAAAAGTTTCTCATGAAGAAATAGAAAAGTACATAAATGAAGGTAAATCCATATTAAATGCAAGTAATGATAGGACATTAGAGGAACTCGTTAAAAGCTTTGAAAATAATGAAACTCTTAACGTGAATGATAATGATTATGGTATATTACAAAATGTGAATCATAAAAGGAGTTTTCTTTGTCCATGCGTTGACATAACTACACATGATATAGAAAATGTTGTTAACACTTTAGGTTGGACTGATATGGAGAAAATTAAGAGATATAGTGGTTTAGGTACAGGGAGATGTCAAGGTAAATATTGTTCTCTATCATCAATCTTATACATTTCAAAAATTAGTAATACAACTCCTATCCAAGTTGGTTTATTTAGAATGAGACCACCTACAGTACCCATTCCTTTTTCAGTAATAGGAGGTTTTGAGCAATGAAGAGCGATGTGGTAATAGTCGGTGGAGGTATAATGGGATTAGCTACAGCATATCATTTAGCTAAATTAGGTTTAAAAGGTGTTGTTTTAGAACAGGGTTACATAGGATATGGTTCAAGCACACGAAACGCATCTCATTTTAGAGTTCATTTCTGGTCACCTGAGAATACTAAGTTTGCAATAGAAGGAAGACGAAGATTGCTAAAACTAAGTAATGAATTAGGGTGGAACCCATTACCAGTAATAGGAGGCTATTTATGGTTAATATATGATGAAGGAACTCTTAAACAATTTAAAGAAAGTAATAAAATGTGGAGTAGTTTTGGTGTTCCAGGAGTTATTCTCAGTAAAGAAGATGTAACTAATCGATATAAGTATCTAAATACAAATAATCTTCTTGCTGCATTTTATGGACCACAAGATGGTAAGATTCATCATGATTTTGTGACATATGGATATTATAAAGCATTATTAAGACTTGGTTTTAAAGTGCTTGAACATACAAAAGTTACATCACTAATTGTTTCAGAGGGTTCAGTTCAAGGTGTCAAAGTTAACGATTCTATTATTGAGACTAAAAAGGTAGTTGTATGTGCTGGCGCATGGAGTAACGAAATATTATCTTCAGTAAATATTAAACTACCATTAATACCAGAAAGAAGAGAGATTGGTATTACTGAACCATTTAAAATTACGATAGATCCTTTGATAATTAATACTAAGAGTGGAGTGTATGTGGGACAATCTATTAGAGGAGAAATTATGGGAAGTATAGATTATCCTGATGTTAAAGGCATTGTTAATCTTGGCAATACCCTACAATGGATGGCACGTTACGCTAAAACACTCATCGAACTTATTCCCTCATTAAAGTATGCAAAACTTATGCGAATATGGTCTGGTTATTATGAAACTACTCCGGATCACAGTCATATCTTAGGTAGGGATCCAGAATGGCCTAAAGGATTATATATAGGTACAGGATTTAGCGGACATGGATTTATGATGGCACCTTTTGCTGGAGAAGTTTTAGCTGAATACATAGTTAATGAGAAAATACATCCATTAATGGAGTATTATTTACCAACACGATTTAGAGAAAATAAATTAATAAAAGAAACTATGGTAATAGGATAGTAGAGATAGTATATGTCATCATTGCCAGATATAATTGGAGATATTATAAGATTATTATGGGGCATTATATTAGGTAAACCTATGAATTTTAGTTGGATAATTAATAATACATTAGCTGGTAGCAGTAAACCTATGACAAAAAAAGAAATAAGATGGCTTTATACTCAGGGCATTCGAGTAATTATAACATTAACTGAAAAACCTTTACCAACCAAAATATTAGATGGCCTAAATCTAGACATTTATCACTTCCCAATAAAAAATCATACAATACCATCACTACAAACTCTGGAAGCAATTACTAATAAAATACACTATTTTATCACTCATGAAAAACCAGTTCTAGTTCACTGTGCAGCTGGACAAGGAAGAACTGGAACTATACTCGCATCATACTTAATACGATTTAAAGGAATACCTCCCGAAAAAGCAATTAAACTCATACGCGAACTAAGACCCGGATCTATTGAAAAATCTCAAGAAATAGCACTTCTAAACATGTTCAGTTCGAAAACAATCAAATAATACATGGACGTCCTATTTTCTATTTAAGATACATAATCATATCACAAGACATTAACCGCAAGCATTTTGTCAATTTTCTTATTTTTATGAATGGTTGATGAGGAACTAAAGAGTTAAGTTTAAATCTTAGTTATGTAAAACATCTTGACTGTAGAAAAAGAAGATGGGCCAACAACAAGAATATATTCGGGAGGATACTGTAATCGGAAAACACGTATACGGTAATCTTTACGGCTGTGATCCAGCACTCCTAAACGATGAAGAACGATTAGTGCAAATTGTGAAAAATGCAGTAAAAATATCCAATGCAAAGCTCTGGGAAGTAAAATCATGGAAATTTGGTGGTCGAAAAGGAGGAGTATCAGTAATAGCACTTGTATTAGAAAGTCATATAGCAATTCATACATGGAATGAGTATAATTATGCTACGGTTGACGTGTTTACATGCGGAAGTCACACAGATCCTGAAAAAGCATTTGATTACATACTTAGTGAACTAAAACCAAAAGATTATATTAAACATAGAGCAGACCGTTCGCTAGAACACTAATCGATAAAAGATAATTTTATTTTTTCCTTCTATTCTTCATAGATTAAATTTAATACTATAAAGAACCTTATACCCTAAAGTAGTAAATCAAAATGCTTTTGTAATATATTTATTTTCCCATTTTCATTTTTGAGATTTATTAATTAAATACAGAGTTTTCATGAGCTGGAACTTCACTTCAAACATCTCTGAACTTAAATGACCTCACTCATGAATTTTATGGTTTGTTGCTGTATTTAAGTTTATCATCAATTCATCCACTATTTAGTAGGCTTTCTTGCTGAGTAATGTAAAAATATTTAATCAGAATTAACGAAAAATTTATTTGATAATACTACTATGGAATTAATGCCGAGGTGGGAGCCGAGGTTGTAATAGTATACATCGAAAGCTCAGCCTGGGAGAGCACCCGGCTGAAGACCGGGTTGCCGTGGGTTCAAATCCCACCCTCGGCACCATTATATTCTAGTACTTTTATAATAAAATAGAGATGCAACCATATTATGGTGAAATGCTTAAAAAAATTAAAAACGCTTTATCATCACCAGATCCAGAAAATTATATTAGAAAATTTTTTAAGAAACGTGGTTCTAAAGCTATTAAACTTGTTAAAAATAATGGAATAAAAAAGGTTCATACACTTGATGAAAAAGAAATCTGGGTCGCAGAAGGCCAAAGAGGACGTTATTTAGTCATTCCTATGTATTATTGTAGTTGTAATGGTTTTGCAACGTTGATAGCATCTGGAGAAAATGAACCGTGTTATCATTTGATAGCTCAGGCATATGCAGAATTTAAGAAGATGTATTTAGAAGAATATACTAACAAGAAATACAAGGAATTAATATTAGAACTGTTGCAAAAATGACTTCAGAAAAGTCTCAATTTATTATTTGTATTGTTTAATTAATTCTTCTATTATATCAGCGATGGGATTAAGATTTGAGCTATTAATAACTTTATTGGCTGCTCTTGCAACTCTGGAACTTTTAGGATTAAACGCAATACTGTATCCGCTCACTTCGAACATAGGTATATCAATCTCAGAATCACCTACTACTATACATTCTTTAGTAGAGAATCCATGTTTTTTGCATGCATTTGTCAAAACATGATTTTTATTACCATATTTTACATGGACTATTACCTTGCCAGTAAAAATGTTATTCTTAAAGATAAGCTCAGTTGCATACATATCATCAAACTTAACAATATTATTTAATCGTTCTAGCAATGGCATTAATCCACCACTTATTGCGATAGTTTTTAAACCTAATTTCTTTATTCTTGAAAAAGTTTCTTCAAGGCCATCATTTATAGGTATTGAATTAATAATCTCCATAATTTTATCATAAGTTACTCCCTTCCATAAGATAGCGTCTAAATAAGCCCACTCTTCGTAAGTAATTTTTCCATTAAAATAAAGTTCCATATTTATTTTTGCTTTATCCCACGTATTAAGCTTCTCATGAATGTACTGCCATACACTCTCAACTTTGGTTAACACACCATCGACATCAAAAGCTACACATTTGTACATGTTTACTTACCTAATATACTAATATTATAAAATATTTAACCATTATTTGTGAAAACAGACAATAAACCTTGTGAGTTAGGATTAAACAAAGTGAAAAACAAACTTCTATAGTTAAAGTATTAAGTATGAAAAGTATTCCTATTGTAGATAGATTATGGTTAATGATTTAATATTACTTTTTGAAGTGCATCAGCCTTATAGAATTAGTAGAAAAATTAACGAATATTTAAGTTTACCAAGAAAGATACGCCCTGAAGAATTAGAACACATTTATTTTGATGATTCGATAAATAAAGAAATATTTGAACGTGTGTATAAAAAATGTTATCGCCCAGCAACACAAATTCTTATAGATATTGCAAAAAAGAGTAAAGAAAATAATAAAACTTTTAAAGTATCATTTAGTTTTTCAGGAATTTTCTTAGAACAAGCACAAAATTATGTGCCTGATTTTTTAGATCTAATAAATAAATTAATTGATCTAGATGCAATTGAACTTATAGCACAAACTTATTTTCATAGTCTTGTATCGCTTTTTGAATCACATGATGAATTTATTGAACAAGTAAAAATGCAAGTTGAGAAAATACAAGAACTTTTTGGAATAAAACCACAAGTATTTGAAAATACTGAGTTCATATATAATAACAAAATCGCTGCAACAATAAATAAAATAGGCTTTAATACTATGTTGACAGAGGGTACAGAAAAAATCTTAGGTTGGCGTAATCCTAATAACGTGTATAAAGCAAAGAATTTGAACTTAAAACTTCTTCTACGAAACTATAGGTTATCTGATGATATAGGATTCAGATTTACATCTAAATCATGGACTGAGTGGCCTTTAACAGCTGATAAATATAGTGATTGGATTAAAATGTCTGACGGTCAATTAATAGTGATAGCAATGGACTATGAAACTTTTGGAGAGCATCATTGGCCAGAAAGTGGAATTCATGATTTTCTATATTGGTTACCTATTGAGATATGGAAAAGAAATATAAATCTTATATCACCAAGTGAAGCAATAATAAAATATACTCCAGTTGATGAACTTGATATATCAGAGAATAATACTATTTCATGGGCTGATGAAGAGCGAGATGTAAGCGCATGGCTTGGGAATATTCTTCAAAAACACAGTTTTAATACAATAGAGTCTATGGAAAAATTAGTTAAAATACTTAATAATAAATACTACTTAAGATTATGGAGACTTCTTACTACCAGCGATCATTATTATTATATGAGCATGAAAGGAGGAGGAGCAGGCACAGTTCACTCATATTTCAGCCATCTAAATTCTCCTCTAGAAGCATTTATCATATTTACTAGGATAATAACGGATCTTAACATACGAATACAAGGAGAATTAAGAAAGACAACATATTTATATTATAGATTGGTTCAGATTAATGTTCCAGATGATTTTAAATTTAATTTTTATCGAGGTCTCGGAGAACCATTAGAAATCTCTGCTAGAAACCTAGTAGAACTCATTAATCATTTAAAGCATATTGATTTAACATCAATAGAATTTCACATGGAACGAGGAGATATAGCCAGATGGATACGCGACATACTTGGAGATAATGAATTAGCAACTAGAATAAATAAACTAAAACAATTACACGGTGAGAAATTAAGAAACGCGTTAATCAATACATTACAAGACAGAATTAAAGAACTCTCTGAAAACTCATAATCATTTAAAAAATCCATTTCTTAATTCATTATACCATTTATCATATGCTTGCAGATGATCCTCAAGACTCTTGGAAAATTTATACCAGTAATATACATTATACATACCAAAGGTCAATATTGATAATATTAAGAAATCTGTAAACTTCCTAGTACTAAACAAATCTCCACCCAGAGGTTTTATATTTTTTAATGAATATGAGATCAGATAAATTGCCTTATACTCATGAAGGAGATGTGATTGAAATTTATTAATAATGTAATGCATAATATATATTAAAGATGGAGGAAAAATAATAACCAATAAGATTTTTTGTAATTGAATTATCGAAGTCTTCATTTCATTCACCTCATAAACTAAATAACTATTTTGAATCAAATTATTAACATTAATAATTTCAATCAATACATTAACAGAATCCTTAAAATGCTGAGATAATTGTTTCATTAAAATAAAGAAATAGTAAATATAAGATAAAAAAAGAAGAATAATAACAATCATGAATATTGCAATCATTAATTCTAAATTATTAATTACTACTATGTTTAATGATACAAGTATTTGCATACTTGTATAAAGGATGACTAAGGTTGATAGTGAAAAAAGTAGTAAAGTAGATTTTACTGCGTTCATCAAAATCACCTCAAGGAGACCGTTTGACTCTAGTCATGGAGAGGAATTGAGTCCTAAAAGCAATTCTTGTCAAAACTTTAAAATCCTCCCTCCTAACATGTTGCATCAACCTCTCACCACCCCTCAAACTATACAAACTAAACCCATCACCCAAATAACCACTCACATAACACAATCCACACTTCACATGCCTCACCAGCGTATCCCTCTTTAACCCCAAAGACACCATTCCTCACACCATCCTTCTCAAACTGCAATCTATGAAGTTGCCTCCTATGCCAGCACAAAGGAACATAAAGGGCAAGGCTAGGAGCACCCTGTCGTGCTTGTAGCCCGCATGCGTAGTCCTCGAGGGACTTAAGCTACTCAGCTTTTGCATTGCTACCACTATTGCAAACTCTCTTTAGTCGGGAAGTAGCTGACTAAACTATTCTTCCTCTTTTACACTAACTGGTAATTCTGGTGATAAATAGTAATATTCATTAATGCTCTTTTGATATCTATCAAGCCATGAATTTTCCTTATTTA
>Ga0272445_1000119_pt1 | contig 77786 bp, 82 predicted proteins | sample YNPCB0031_FD_194404 | JGI IMG/M metagenome (GOLD analysis project Ga0272445, IMG submission 194404) | Hot spring sediment microbial communities from Yellowstone National Park, WY, United States - YNP-CB-003-1 | ecosystem: Environmental > Aquatic > Thermal springs > Hot (42-90C) > Sediment...
GAGATATCGCTTAATAGCTTGTAGTTCTCCACCCACTCTATTAGTGGTAATGGCTCTTTGAATAACCTGTAGTTGCCTTCGTTGCTTAACACTATTACGGGGAGATCAGCCGGTCTTAAGAGATGCGGTATCTCCCTTATCTTACTCCCGTACCTCTTTATAGCCTCCTCCCATACCTCCCTCAAGCTATACCTGGCTTTCCTCAAGCTCAGCTCCGCCGATATCTCCGTTAAGTCCACTACCTCATCTACCTTCATATAGCCTACGACGTAGATCCCCCTATCAGATTTAAGGAAAGTCTTCCTAATCTCGGTGAAGCCTTTCTTCTCGTTAAAGAATCCTGGCGGGTACTTAGCGAGGCCTGCAGCAAAAAATATGTGGCAGTCGTCACAGTCTTTAAAATCCCTAGGTATTCTACCACCGATAGTCCTCCAATAATCAGCGTAAACACCTATATCGAATCTCGGGTCCCAGTGAGCGACTATCTTGCTCACGTGATGGCTTGACCCCCCTATCAAGACGTAGTCGTAAGGCATGTACTTACTCAGCGGGTGATCCCCGCACCTACTCGCAATATTCGAGTAAGCAAATCTCTGAATCATTGAAGCATCAACGTCACCCCTCACAGGCTCCGGAACCGGCAAAACCTCATAACACCTCTCGAAATGCGGGGAGTAATAACCCCCGTCAGCCGACTCAAAGAAAACCCTGAGGAGTAGTCCCTTAATAGGGGGTAGAACCAACCCACTCATCACCTACTACCTATTCTCGGCTTCTCGTTTTTATAGTTGAGCGACTGACTCGTTAACTCGTTCTTAATCTCGTCTAGAATCTTCCTAAAATCCTCCAGGACGTCAATCACTTCCTCTCTAGAAAGACCGCTGACCTCCATCATACCTAAAGCCTGCTTAACTGAGCGTTTGAAAGCCTCATTCTTTGTTAAACCCCTCTTCCTCCAGTGCCTGTAGAGACGTAACGCGGATATTATAGCTCCCTCAACATACCTCCTACGTGATTCTTCCTCGGATACCACCACCAACTCCTCGTGCTCCTCATCTTAACCCGGTTGGAGGGCCAATAAAATAAAGCTTTAAGAATTTATAAGTACCTCAACACTTCCGAATATCGTGTGCGGTTATGAGAAACGGTCTTTTTAAATTATTTAGTGAGTCCGTTATTCCAGTCTAATGAAAAATATTTGATTAATCCTTACTTTTTCTTCCTAATCGATTCCAGTATTTCTTTGGCTACATCAAGTCTTATGGCGTCTCTCTTAATCATTTCCTGAACAACTATGTCTATCTCCGATCCTCTGGCGCCGGCGGTTATGGCTATGTTTCTTGCGTGTAGTTTCATGTGGCCTTTCTGTATGCCTTCAGTAGCTAGTGCTCTCAGCGCCGCTAAGTTTTGAGCTAACCCCACGGCACCCATAATCTCGGCTAGTTCCTTAGCTGTCTTAATACCTAAAATCTTCAGGCTTAACTGCGCTATCGGGTTTACCTTGACAGCACCCCCTATGAGTCCTACAGCCATAGGCATTTCTAAGAAGCCTACTAAGTCTCCGTTCTCGTCCTTCTCCCAAACACTTAAGGATGTGTACTTGCCTGATCTAGCGGCGTACGCGTGAGCACCGGCTTCCAGAGCTCTGGTGTCCTGCCCTGTCGCTAGAGCGACGGCGATCACTCCGTTCATTATTCCTTTATTGTGTGTTGCAGCTCTGTATGGATCTGCTGAAGCGAAAGCCCAGGCGTAAACAATGCCGTCAACTACTTCCTCCCCTCCTAGGACGTCCTTAGGCACCTTACCCCAAGCACGCACCAACCTCCTATCAGCTAGGTTAGACACTATCCTCAAATAAACTTTACCGCCGGTCCACTTCTCTATGTAGGGAGCGACCTTCTCCGCCATAGTATTGACTGTGTTAGCACCCATCGCGTCTTTAACGTCCACTATGAGATTCGTTATGACCATAGGTCCTGCAGGGGACTCAATCACGTAGACCTCAACATCCCTAACACCCCCTCCCAGACTGATTAAGAGGGGGTTCGTAGCGTTAGCTATCTCCTTTATCTCCTCCTTATGCTCGTAAATCAAGTATTTCGCGGCATGAGGTGCTGCAACACCGACTAACTGGATCTGAGCTATCATGAGTGACTCAGTAGCTTGAGCTTTTATACCACCACCCTCCCTGAGCATCTTAGCGGCGTTAGAAGCCGCGGCAACCACCGAGGGCTCCTCTATAGCCATAGGGACCAGGTATTCCTTACCGTTAATCAGGAAGTTAGTAGCTATCCCTAGCGGCAGGGATAGGGTGCCGACAACGTTTTCTATCATCCGGTCAGCTATTTCGAGAGGTAACGTACCCTCCTTAAGCAAGAGCTTCACGTCCTCGTCGCTTAAGCCCGCTAACTCCTTAAGCTTCTCAACCCTCTCACTCAAAGTTAGTTTGTGAAAACCCGGTAGACGCGAAGTGGAGACCACGTTACACTACCTCCAGAAAGATATCGTAGGCTTAGTTTTAAGGGTGAGGATCTTGAGACCCTTGAGGAGTTCTTAAAAACTTAAATAATCATCGTAGGAGATAACTTTAAAGGTGCTTGAGACGAACACAGCCTTACTGACATGTTCGCTAGCTATAGCGGCGTTTCTCGCTTGGAGTGCTGGCTCTAACAACGCAGCTAACATAGTTGCGGCCGTGGTTGGGGCCGGGATCATTAAGCTAAATAAAGCGTTATTAATTACCTCAATCTTCGTGGTATTCGGTTCTCTAATGCTCGGAGCTAACGTTGCCTGGGTTCTCGGCACTAGAGTGATTGACTCAAGCTCAGTAAACACATCCTTACTCACCACAGGCATGCTGGTAGCTATGTTTGCCGCCGGTTTCTGGGTTCTTGTAGCTTCACTGATTAGGGTGCCTGTCTCAGTAAACGAGACCGTATTAGCTGGTCTCATAGGCTTCGGTGTTTCAGTGAATCCTCACGTGGTTATGTGGGGGGAGGTAATCCTGATATACGTCCTCAGATTCCTCACAATACCTCTGTCAGGCCTCATATCTTTCACGGTAAAGAAGTTCTTAGCTAGGTACTTAGAAGATCCTGAGACCACCCTACCAGCTAGCTTACTCTCCCTACACCTAATATCAGCGTTCATAACGTACATCATCTTAAGTAAGTTGTTGGATGTAGTGCTTAGCTTAGTAACAGCGCTTGCTTTAAGTACCTTACTGCTGGTCGTGAGTAAAGCTTATGTGGATGAGAAAACAAGCAACCAATACGAGAAGATAAGCGTGTTTAGGGGTGTTTCGTCTTTCTTAACGATTGCTTTGATGTCATTAGCTTACGGCGCGAGCAACGCCGGGATAGTTGCAGGACCCCTGTACGTGATCATGGTTAACGAGTTAGGGGTTGTTAGCGTGGAGTACTTATCGATCCTGCTATTATTCGGTGGCTTACTCATTTCTCTCGGCGTGTTTTCTTGGGGTAAGAGGGTGGTGGGAACCTTAGCTGAGGATTTAGCCACCCTCAACTACTCAACGGCTGTGGTGACGTACGTCTCAACATCATTAACTGTGTTGTTGCTGGCTGAGTTAGGAGTGCCTGCAGCCACAACCATGGCCGTTGCAGGAAGTATTATTGGGGCTAGCTTAGCAGAGGGCTACAGCGCCGTTAACGTGGGTGTTGTGAGGAAGATGTTAGTGATGTGGGCTTTAACAACGCCTGCGTGCGCGGCGATCTCGTATGCGACGTACGCATTCATAGCAAGACTTATTTAAGGCTTCTGCAGTAGAGCGCGAGCGTTCTCAGATAATCGCTAGCGTCTTCAGCGAAGTCAGTTATTCCCTCAAGTGCTTCAATAAGCTTATCAACCATCAGTATTATCGCCGGGTTTCTTATCACAGACCCATACCTAACTAGTAGTTGACGCCCCCTAACTAAGATCTTATCAGCGTCTTCCTCGGCTACCTCCACCTTATACGCCTCGTCCAAGACTTTATCATACTCGCGATTGATTAGTAGTGAGGTTATATCATAGAGTCTTGAGACAGATTCGTAAGCTTTCGCGGAGAGCTCGTTAACAGCGTTCTTAATCTCGCCGGGTAGCTCCAGGTATGGGAATAAGGTCATGTTCCTAGCGACTTCCTTAGATTGCTCAGCTATTAAGTCAAGCCTCCTAAGGAGCGTCGATATCCTCTCCCTCATAAAGCCTGGGTGCAGGTCCTGCAACCTCACCAGCAGGTTACGCCTGATCTCATCCGCTAACGTATCCTCGTGAATACCCTTAGCGAAAGACTCCATAGCCTCAGCAGTCCTGAATTCCTCAAGTAATTTAATACCTTCATTACTTAATTTAACGATGTTGACGACAGCTCTCACATATTTCAGCAACTCATTACTCATGCTACTCTCAAACTCGCACTCCAACCAAAGCCCCATAACTAATTCGTAAACAAATAAAATAACCTAACCTCCTAATACGGGAACCGCGTGCTCGCCCCTACGATTCGGGGGGAGGGATCTGCTTGATGAACCCGAAGAACTCTTTAACTTGCTTATCACGTTCTCTAATCTCCGCAACGCGGTGTTTAAGTAGTCTCAAGAATTTAAGCGTGTAGTATGTGGTGAATATTGAGTGTAGGTACATTCCTAGAAGACCGAGCAATCCTTGAAGAGGTCTATACCCTAAATATCTTTCCTTAGCTAGGAGCTCAAGCCTTACCGCAAGGTAGGTTAAGCCGATTAAATACGCTAAGAACACGGTCTCGGCAGGTATTGATATTAAAGAGGTAAAACCTGACGACGCTGCGGTAAGGTAGGTAAGCATTATTATGGTGGGCGATAAAGCGAGGAGGAACCAGGGGATGAAGTCTGGCGGGAGCTTCCTCCCAGTAAGTAATGAGCCCTCAACCAATCCTCTCACCCTATTACGTTGCCAAGCAACAACCTCCTTGAAGGACTTCGGTACCGTGGTTATTAATGAAGCCCCCTCACAATGACAGAACTCAGCGTTACCCTGTATTGAGAGACTGAAGAAGAAATCATCACTCCTAGGTATTGCGGGGTACACGAACCTCTCGTAGAGACTCGTCTTAACAGCTTTGTTATTCCCTGGAGCGTGCCTCCTGGAGACGAATTTGAAGAGGTGGTGATATGCGTGATACCAGTAGAAGAGCATGCCCCAGAAACTATCTCTCACGTACGTGGACCCGGAACACACGTCACACGCCCCCCTATCATTAAAACACTTCAGGAAACTGCTTACGTAGTCCCTAGAATACACGTTCTCAGAATCCCCCCAAATAATCAAGTCATAACCTGAGTCTATAGCGTACCTAACTGCCTCCACCCTAGCTTGCCCGACCCCGCCCCTAAACCTCTGCTTAACGAAGTTAACACACTTAAACTCCTTCCTGAACCTCTCGACGACTAGCTCGGAACCGTCCTCAGACCATCCGTCAACGACTAGAATATCGAAATCAACGCAAACACTTACGCCAGACTGGTTAACTAAAGACTCAAGAGCCTTCCCCAACCCCTCAGCATTATCCTTATTCAGCAACACCACCAGCGCACGCAACCGCCAACACCAAGCACTACTAGTTAGCTCCCTACACTCAGCTTAACTCCTTACTTAAAGATAACGCATTAATTTAAAAACCAACCAGTTAATGAGGTAGCATCTATGAAATCAAGAAAGAATAGGCTATCATCCCGCTGAGGAACAGCCTTAATTATTAGTTAAATACACGCGTTGATATGGTAAGAATCTTTTATAATATTCATGTTAAAATATGTTTTAAGAACTTCTTATATTTTAACATGAACACATTGTTGATGTGATAGCATGCCGTGCAAGACCTCATTACTACGTTTGTTAGTCGGTTCTTTGCAAATACGCCGCACTATTTCACGCATCTTTATCAAATAGTATTTTAAAAGCTTTGTTAGAATACACACATGTGGTGTAATAACTTGGCTTCAGCACCTAGATCAAGCATGTTATTGGTTGGTTTAGTCATAGCTATAATAGTTGTGGGTGTTTTAGGCTATTACTTAGGGAGCATGACGGCTCCAGTCTACACGACTACGTACACGCAAGCAGCGCAGACAGTTGTCATGACCACCACGAAGACGGAGACCGTCACACCCGTTTATGAACCGCCTGCGAAGATTAGAGCAGGCTTCATATACGTTGGTCCTATAGGAGACTACGGCTGGTCCTTCATGCACGACTTAGGGAGGAAGGTTGTTGCCGAGCTTTATAAAGACTGGCTTGAAACCACATACTACGAGAATGTTCCTGAAGGTGCTGAGGTTGATAAGTTGAGGGACTTGATAGGGCAGGGATACAACGTCTTCTTCACTACGTCATTCGGTTTCATGGAGGGCACGAGATCCGTGGCTTTACAATATCCTAACTTGATCTTCTGGCACTGTAGTGGTTACTTAAGGGAGAGAAACATGGGTACTTACTTCGCTGACTTCTACCAGGTCTACTACCTCAACGGGTTAGCTGCCGGCGCTTTAACGAAGACTGGTAAGGTGGGTTACGTAGCCGCCTTCTTAACTCCCGAGGTGGTGAGGCACTTAAGCGCTTTCGCTATAGGTGCTAGGGAGGTCGCTCAGCAGAGAGGGCTTAACCTGACTCTCTACGTGATAGAGATTGGTGCTTGGTATGACCCTGCTAAGGCGAAAGCCGCTGCCGAGACCTTAGTCGAGCAGTACGGTGTTGACGTGATAGCATTCACAGAGGATTCAACAGCTATAATAGAGTATGCTCAGGAACAGTTCAAGCTAGGTAAGGAGATATATGTCTTCAGCCACTATAGCCCCATGTACGTTTACGGTCCTGACGTAGTAGTTAGCGGTCAGTTAGTTAGGTGGGAGATAATATACGCTGACATACTAGGCAAGATTAAGGCAGGTATCTACACCCCAACAAACCTGAAGAACGTTGATTACTGGTACCTCCTCAACACAGGAGCTGTTGATATGGCCGCACACATATTCCCTAACGGTAGCGTCATGCACATCAACCCGAAGTTTGAGGGGCTTCTTAAGGGAGTTACTGTGACTGATAAGCTGTCTGGCAAGACTATGAGTGTTTACGACTTGATATGGCTTAGGTACGAGCAGATGAGGAGTGCGCCGATGCTAATGTCTTTCCAGCAGATAGCTACCAGCCACATCTACGAGAACATAACCTCTATCACTATAACCATAGGAGGCACGCCAACCACCTACCCGATAGCACCCGTATTCGATCCGTTCATGGGCCCGCTAAGCGGTTATAAGATAGATAAACCTACAGAGAAGGTCACGGTAGCTCCCGGCACTAGACTCGGACATGACGGTCTTTGGAGCATGGATTGGGTTCCGGACTTCGTTAAGATAGTCGGTAGAGCCGCTGGTTAGGTGTCTCAAAAATGAGTACCCAGACCTTTTTTTCTTTAAATGGAGAGAAATCCTTAAACCCCATTATTTCCGCTCGTGGTTTATGGAAGAGTTTCCCGGGTGTTGTAGCTCTAAAAGATGTTAGTCTTGACGTACTCCCCGGGGAGATACACGCCATCTTAGGTGAGAACGGCGCCGGTAAGTCAACGCTTCTGAAGATATTGTACGGTATTTACGTGCCGGATAAGGGGGATTTATTCTTCGGGGGGAGAAAGGTAGTAGTGACATCTCCTCAGGACGCTGTGAGGAACGGCTTAGTACTCGTTTCTCAAGTTCCTCAACTCATAGACTCACTAACCGTCGCCGAGAACCTATCACTATCTTTAAGTCAGTTTGGTTACGTGAGTAGTGTGAGGAAGGTATCTAAGTTTCTCCTAGAGAAAGGCAGAGAATACGGTGTGCGGGTAGATCCGGACATAGAGGTTTGGAAGCTGAGTTATACTCAGAAACAATTAGTCGAGGTTTTGAGAGCGTTGTTGCTTAACGCTAAGGTAATAGCCTTCGACGAAGCGACCACACTCCTCCCTCACGCCGAGAAAGAGAAACTCTATGACTTCATGAAGCTCTTTAAGAGTAAGGGGGGTTCGGTTCTGCTCGTAACGCATAAGATTCCCGAAGCCATGGAAGTTTCGGACAGGATAACGGTCCTCAGGAGGGGGGAGGTGGTCGGCACGGTCAGAACTAGCGAGACCACCCTAGATCAAGTCAGGTATATGATGTTTGGTGAGAGGCTCACACAACTCAACTCCGGTAAGTATGAGAAGTTGGGTGAGAAGGGTTCGGAGGTTTTAGTTGTGAGGGATCTCTGGGTTAGGAGTGATTACGGCGTCTACGCGGTGAAGGGCGTGTCATTTAGTGTTCGTAAGGGTGAGATCCTAGGGATAGCCGGGGTCGCCGGTAACGGTCAGCTAGAACTTATTCAGGCGTTAGCGGGGTTGAGGAAGTCTGAGAGAGGTAGTATACGCTTACGTATTAACGGGAATGAGATCGATGTTACTAACAAGGGTTCGACAGCGATCAGGCGTTTAGGGATAGGGTACATACCGGACGAACCTGTTAAGAAGGGTGTTTCACTAGATAATAGTATTGAGGAGAACATAGCGGTACATCCCAGACTCACGAGATTCTTAATAAGGTGGGGAGACGTTAAGAGCTTAGCGACCGATTTAGTCAGGGAGTTCAGCATAGTGACGCCGTCGACCAATGCTAAGGCTAAGGTGCTGTCAGGAGGTAATTTAATGAAGGTTTTAGTAGCTAGGGAGTTGACGGTCTCTAAGGTTGCTTTAGTGGCTTACAACCCTACTAGGGGGTTGGACGAGGTCTCAACACGTTATGTTAGGAGGTTAATAGTTAGTAAGGCCGTGAGTGAGGGTATGTGCGCTGTGGTCGCTTCCGAAGATCTCGACGAGATTATGGAGATAAGTGACGTAATAGCTGTCATGAACTCCGGTTCCTTCGTAGGTGTTTTCAAGTCTGGTGTGAGTAGGGAGGAAGTTGAGAGGGTTATGGTGAGTTAAGATGCGTTTGATAGTGGTCAAGCGCGTGAAGACATCAAACTTATATTACGTTGGGATACCAGTACTCTCCATACTTGCTGGTCTAGCGTTATCTACACTCATATTCGCTTCCATAGGTGTGCCGCCGGATCTATTCATCAGCGAGATCCTCGCAGGTTTCCAAAGTCCTCAGACCTTAAGGTATTTCGCTCTACTCGTGATACTGGGTGTTGCGTTAACCATGAGTTTCAGAGCTTCTATCTGGAATATCGGTGCTGAGGGTCAGATGATTTGGGGGATGCTTGCAGGGGGTTATATAGCGCTTTTCGTTGCAGCGCAATCCATGTACGTAAGTCCCAGCGACCTCCCTAACTATGCTAACGTGCCCGGGGTGGAGATCATTGACGCGTCCCCTGTTAAGCCGGTCATCTCAGTTCTCTTAATGGATCCATCTCTAGGCAAGTTATTGACGGTTTTATTCGGGATGTTGGCCGGAGGTTTATGGGCTTTAATACCTGCGGTGCTTAAGGCGTATCTAGACATAGATGAGGTAGCATCAACCCTCATCTTAAATTACGTGGCGTATCAACTCTTTAACCACTTAGTCTCCTATAACTTGAGGGGTCTTAGTGTTCAAGCTAGGCAATTCTTTAGGACTGATAGGATGAATTCAGCGCTCCTCTTTAACTTAATCCCAGGCACCTCAGTTACTGTGCAGGAAGTGCTCATGGCTGTAATATTCTTCGTCTCCGTCGTCTTGATGTACAGGTATACGGCGGTAGGTCTTAGGCTGAAGATAATTGGGTCGAACCCGCAACTTCTTAGGTCTGTAGGGGTGGATGAGAGGAGGTATATCCTGTTAGCGATGTTTTTGAGTGGGATGCTAGCGGGTGCTGCAGGAGTCTCAATACTCGCTAATCCTGGCATAGGTAAGTTGGAGAAGATAGCTAACGTGGTTAGCCCGCCTACGATGAACTTAGGCTACACCGCTATATTAGTCTCGTGGCTCTCAATGCTTGACCTACGGTTCGTCCCTATATACGCTTATATCGTGGCCTCCTTATTCCAGGGTAGTAGCTTGCTTCAGTCAGAGATTAACTCGCTATTTCCTGAGTTATCCTTGACTGGGGCCGCCCTGACATACATACCCATAGGTTCTATACTAGTGGTCTACGTAATTCTGAGGATCTTCACGGAATACTCGGTAAGGATAATGAGGTGAGCTACGATGATAGGGGAGATACTCAACGTGATAATCGCTATGTCCCCGATATTCGTTTTCTTGTACTTAGCGAGCCTAGGTAATTCCTTGGTTGAGAAGTCAGGCATACTTAACTTAGCTATTGACGGCGCGTACACGCTGGGCGTGGCCCTGGTCTTCACTTTACTGGTGTTCGTGAACGACCCCACGCTAGCGTTGCTCATCACATCGCTCTTGATAGGGTTGTTAGGCGTGTTAATAGCTTTCTTGACTACGAAGCTACCTATATCTCACGGCGCCGTAGGTCTTTCAATTCAGTTCGTGGGTTACGGTCTCGCGTCATTCCTCGCGTACCCGATGTCGTTGAAGGTTAGGGCTGAGAGGATAAGCCTCAATACCTACCTTACGATACCTGAGGTCGTCTTAACTTTCTTAACCCTGTCTGTGGTGATCGGGGTGTTAACGTACTTACTCATCTATAGAACTAAGTTAGGGGCTGCTATAAGAGCTGTGGGCGAGAATCCTGCCGGGGCCTCAGCCCTAGGTATTAACGTCCTTAAGATAAGGATCGTGGCTACCTTCCTAGGGTACGTTCTAATAGGTTCTGCGTCCTCACTCTACCTACTACTATACACGAAGAACTGGCAAGAAGGTTTAGGGATGGGTTACGGCTGGATCTCCTTCGCAATATCTTTATCGTCCGGCAGACACCCCCTCGTAGGGATAGCTACCTCAATAATATTCGCTACACTCATCAGGTACGCGTACGTACTCCAGGACGTGCTAGTGGGGTACGGAATAAGCATATCAACCTTCATAGTCATCGCACTCCCGTTCATAGCAGCCGTATTCATACCCCTAGTAGTCACCGCGATCCCGCAACTACGCAGGAGGTTCGCACCGCCTAAACACCTAGGAAAGATATTCTTTAGCGAGGAAAGATCTGTGTGAAACCACTCAGCCTCTCACGTACTGTAATCAATCACTAAAACCTCCGAGTTTTAGGAGAGTTAATCGTAAACAAACTAGCAGGAATTTTACGTTACGGTAATTCTTAAAGTATCGTATCCTTAATATTAGTTGGGTTAAGGTGAATGACTGAGAAGATCGTTAAGAAGGTTGGTTTGGTCGGTAAGGGATCCTTATCAGTAGTCATACCTAAGAAGTGGGCGGATTCTATGGGTGTGAAGCCTGGTGACGAGATAGGCTTGATTTTTAACGGCTCTAAAATAACTTTAGTACCTCACACGCAGGAAGAGCTTGAGAACGTCAACATATTGATCGAAGTCGATGACCCGGATTTAGCCTTAAGAAAACTCGTAGCCTCATACGTTGAGGGGGTTACTAAGGTTAAGGTAAGAGCTGAGTACACGGAGCTACTTAAGATCTCTGAGAGACTCAGGGAGAATATCTCCATGTTCATGCTTAGAGCGGAGCCCGGCTCGAAAATACATGAAATACTGTTTAATGACGTGAAGACAGACATGCCGTCAACGCTGAAGCTTATCGAATCAATAACTACTGAAGTCTTGGAGAGCTTGGTTAGCAAGGATTACGAGAAGGCTTCTATGTATTATAAAGAGTTTATGAGGAACTACCTCTACTTCTTGAGAAACCTGAAACTCAGTCTAGCCGAGAACAGCATCGAGCCTTATGAAGCCATAGATCTGCTACTCTCTATAGAATACATTAAAGAACTAGTAAATACCTTCCTCAACGTACGGGAACTCACCCCCTCAGAAATGAGGTGTGTTGAGAAACTTGTGGAATTAGCTGAGGGATCTATAAACTCCTTGCTAGCTCAAGACGTGGACGCAGCCGTCAATACAGCGAGCAACATACTTAAGCTACTTAAAGACATAGACGTGGAAACAGATTTCTGCAGGAGGTGCTCGTACCTCATATCGAAAATCTCGGAATTGGTTTTAGGACGTTGCATAAGGAATAAAGCGTGTAGGTGTAAGCATTTTTACCCTAAGGTGTGAGTCTCACGACACGAGTGAAATCGCGTGACCCCCTCGAGTTAGATCCTTCTTAATTAAACTTACTTACCTAAAAGTAAGTTTAATTAAGTTCTCTTTATATAGATTGTGACCCCTAGTATAGCGGGGGTAGTCATGTATTACGAGCAATCGAGGACTTATTTGCGGACGCCTCAGTCAGGCGTCGTGTTAGACCCTAGGAGGTATCTCAGCGTGGTAGATAGAGTTATTTGTAAGTATGGCGCTGACAGGAGTAAGTTAATTAACATGCTTCAGGAAATACAGAGGGAGTTTCAGCACCTTCCTAGACAAGTTCTCGAGATGCTGTCTGTTAAGCTAGGCATCTCATTATCTGAGATTATCAACGTCGCTACATTCTATCATCAATTCAGGTTAGAACCTGTCGGGGTGTACGTTATTCAGGTATGCTTTGGCACGACTTGCTACCTTAAGGGGTCTTCGGAAATCTACGAATCTATGAGGAAGGTGCTTGGCTTGAGGGAAAGAGAGAACACGGCTAGGGACGGCACTATAACTATTGAGAAAGCTAGGTGTTTTGGTTGTTGTAGCCTGGCCCCAGTCATCATGGTTACTTCATCGGATGGGAGTGAGAGGTACGTTCATGGCAGGCTCAACGTATCTGAGGGTAAGAGAGTGGTTCTAGACTACAGATCGAAAGCTTTGATGAAGTTAAAGGGACTTAAGAATGAGTGAGGCTCTAGAATTAGGTTCAGGCACTCGAAAAATCAGTGAACTCATAGTTAGGGTACCTCTAGCTAGCTGTACTCTGGCGGCCGGCGCTAGCAAAGTACTAGAATCTATTGAGAAAGCTTTAGGGAAGCTAGGTCTTGAAGCAAGAGTTAAGAAAACCGGGTGTATGGGTTTATGCTACCTAGATCCTTGGATAGAGCTGGAGTCGAGGGGGTTACCGCCGACGATATACGCTAACGTCAAACCGGAGCAAGCTGAGGGAATAATAAGGAGGTACGTTGAGGGAGACTTAAGCGGTGCCTTAGCGGTCAGGAGTGAAGCAAGCGGATTCAAGGGCGTGCCAACCCTTAACTCCCTGCCTGAGTGGAGGCTTCAAGTAAGGTATGTCTCGAGAAACTGCGGCTTCATAGACCCTGAGTCAATAGAAGATTACTTGAGAACCGGTGGTTACTCAGGGCTTAAGAAAGCGCTTAAGCTAGGTAGGGAAGAAGTGATAGAGATCGTGAGGAAATCCGGCCTTAGGGGTCGTGGGGGAGCGGGCTTCCCTACATGGTATAAGTGGAGGGTAGCGTACGAGCAGAGAAGCGATGTCAAGTACGTGATCTGCAACGGCGATGAGGGGGATCCAGGAGCTTTCATGAATAGATTGCTGGCTGAGTCAGACCCCCACAGAGTTTTAGAAGGGTTGATTATAGCGGGTTACGCTATAGGCGCTTCCAGAGGCTACATATTCGTGAGAGCTGAGAAGCCTCTCATGGCGGACAGGCTTGAGGTGGCTGTGAGGCAAGCTAGAGACTACGGCTTCCTGGGCGAGAAGATACTGGGCACTGACTTCAGCTTCGATGTAGAGGTTTACAGGAGTGCCGGCGCTTTCGTGTGCGGTGAGGAGACGGCTCTCATTGCCGCAATAGAGGGTAGGTCTAGACCCAGGCAGAGACCGCCTTACCCGGCAACAAGCGGCTTGTGGGGTAAGCCTACAGTAATAAACAATGTTGAGACTCTCGCACACGTAGCAACTATCTTCCAGACAGGTTTAGACGAATTCACTAAGTACGGGACCGAGAGATCTAAAGGAACCAAGATGTTTTGCGTGACCGGCTCAGTTAGGAAGACCGGCGTGTACGAGGTCCCTATAGGCACTAAGATCCGTACCTTAGTATATGAGTTAGCTGGAGGGCCGCCTGACGGGAGATCTGTTAAGGCGGTTCAAGTCGGCGGCCCGAGCGGCGGGTGCATACCGGCTGATCTACTCGACTTAGAGCTAGACTACGAGACCCTGCAGTCTTACGGTGCTATAATGGGTTCCGGAGGGCTTGTAGTGATAGATAATACTAACTGCATGGTTGATGTAGCTAAGTATTTCATCACGTTCACCCTAGCAGAGTCTTGCGGTAAGTGCCTGCCCTGCAGGGTGGGGGTGAAGGTACTTGGTGATATTCTTGAGAAGGTGGCGTCAGGTACTGCGACCCTAGAAGATCTCGAGCTCTTGAGAGAGCTCGGGGAGAGCATTATGAGGTCCTCCCTCTGTGCGTTAGGGGGTACGGCACCTAATCCAGTGTTGTCTACGCTCAGATACTTCAAGAACGAGTACGAAGAACACGTAGTCATGAGGAGGTGCCCGGCTAAAGTGTGTTCTAGGCTGGTAACCTACGAGATAGATCCGGCTAGGTGTAGGGGGTGTGGGCAGTGCGCTAAGAACTGCCCGGTAAGCGCGATCAGCGGCCAACCAGGCAAGGCATTCAAGATAGATACGAGTCGCTGCACTAAGTGCGGTCAATGCTTAATAATCTGTCCATTCGGCGCGGTAGTGAAGGGGTGATCGCATGGTTAAGGTTTACGTGAATAATAATGAGGTCGAGGTATCTCAAGACGCCTTAGTCATCGATGCTGTTGAGAAAGCTGGATATGAGGTTCCGACCCTGTGCTACCTTAAGGGCCTCTTCAACGAAGCTACTTGCAGGATATGTGTTGTCAAGGTTAATGGGAAGGTCGTGCCGTCATGCAGGTTTCCCGTCTTCGAAGGCGCTAGAATCATAGTAGACGATAGTGAGTTAAGAAGGTTAAGGAGGGTTAACCTAGAATTACTCCTAGCTACACACGAGATCAAGTGCTGGTCTTGCGTGAGGAAGGGTATGTGTGAGTTACTTAGTCTCAGTAAGAGATTGGGGGTGGAGGGTATTCCCGTGTGTAGTGAGTGCCCGTTGCGTGGTCGCTCCTGCCTAGTTTTGAAAGGCTTTCCGTGTTTAGGCCCCCTAACAGTGGCCGGATGCGATGCTGAATGCCCTAGGAGGGGATCCCCGTGCATTGGGTGCAGAGGTTATATCATGAGTGAGGACGTCTGGGTTAGGGCTCTTGAAGAATTCTATAAAGATAATGTGAGCTTAAACGAGCTTAAATCATTGATTAGTTTCTTCTGGTCATACCTACCGCAAAACCTTTACAGACTTGTGAGGGAGGTGAGTAACGTTGAGTATTAAGCTTACTTCAGAAGTGGTGAGGGTTGCTGGAGAATCAGAAATTCTTGTCTCGATTGATGGGGAGAGAGTTAAAGTAGAGTATGATAGCTTAGCCAGCCCCAGGTCTTTCGAATCCTTGGTTACAGGGCGTAAGTACTGGGAAGTGCCGTACGTGGTTTCCAGGGTGTGCGGGGTCTGTAGCCACGCCCATTTCTGGGCGTCAAACTTAGCTATAGAGTCAGCTCTAGGGATTAAGGTAGATGAAGCCACATCAACTCTTAGAGACGCCTGCAATAAACTCCAGATACTTCAAAACCACGTAATACATCTGGGATTCCTAGTCTTGCCAGACTACGGGTATTCGGTGGGGAACGACAAGTACGTAAGCACGCTACTCAAAGTGAATAGGGTGGTTAACGAAGCTCTAAGGCTATTAGGTGGTAGACTAACCAACCCAAACGTGTACGTCCCCGGAGGCTTCACCGAAGATCTGAAACAACCGGTGATTAAGAGGGTCGTGAACCTCTTGGGAAGCGTAGGTAACGACTTGAGAGAATTAGCTAACATTATATTAAGTATCGAGCTCCCGGAGCTTGAGGATCCTTCCCCCGAGTACGTCTCCCTGAGGAATTCACCCAGCGTGACAGTACCTGTTGAAGGGCCCTACATCATAGATTCTAGCAAGAACACGTATACCGTCTACGAAAACTACCGTGAAATCTTCGTTGAACGTTACCTAGACTTATCAACGAGTAAGAAGTGTTTAATGAATGGTGAGAAGGTTTTCCACACGGGTGCTAGAGCTAGATTAATCAATTACTTAAAGGGTGGGTCGGGCTTAAGTAGCGAGCTCAGATATCTCATAGCTAGGTATGAACCGCTCTTCAAGAAAAACCCGTTCTCCAATATCTACGCGAAAATAATTGAGTCACTACTCATATACGAGAACCTACTGCAAACACTATCCTCGCTAGATACAGGAAAACTTAGTAGGGTGAGGCCCGGCAATAGTTTTAGTGGTGGTTTCGGCGTCGGGGTCGTTGAAGCTCCTAGAGGTCTTTTAATACATTATTATGAGTTAAACCCTGAGATGAGGGTAATTAAGGCAGACATAATAACGCCTACAGTAATGTTCTCGAAACACATAGAGGTTAGTAGTGAGGCTTTAATAAAAGGTTTGTTAGCCAGTGAGGAGGGGCGAGACGAATCACTAGTTAAAAGATTCGTTGAAGCTCTGGTCAGAGCTTACGACCCTTGCATCCCTTGCGCGGTTCACGTAATTAAGATGAAGAGGTGAGTCGAGAGTGTCCGTTAGGTTAGCGGTAGTGCCTCTCTCAAGTTGTGATGGGTGTCAGTATAATCTCTTGAATGAGGAATTCCTAGATTTACTGAAGGGACTTAACGTCAAGCTAGTTTCCTGGCCTTTGCTAGGGCTGGGGGACGGCGCAGAAACGTACGATATAGCGTTAGTTGAGGGATCCGTAATGTCGAGCAGAGACTTGAAAACCCTTCTTGACGCGAGGAGGAAGTCAAGGGTCTTAGTAGCTATGGGTGCTTGCGCGTTGTTAGGGGGTGTTCAAGCATGGTCAAGCAACTCGATTTCGAGGAAATTGGTGAGTGAAGCAGGTTTTTCCAGACCCATAAATCATTACGTTAAGGTGGATCACTACGTTAGGGGGTGTCCGGTAAACGTAGGCGAGATGATTAAGTTATTGAAATCATTGATTAGTGGTGACTTAATTTACGTCGGTAGTAGGAGATTTAATTACGTCAGCAGGGATAGTTTCAAGATCAGCGGCTCGCTCCTTGAGATAGAGACTTCTAAGTGCGTTGTATGCGGTAGGTGTGTTGAGGTTTGCTCGCTGATAGGCGCTAGAGCACTAAACTACGTTTTTAAGGGAATACAGACAAATATTTCCACACCATATCAAGAGTCTTTAGAGAGTGCTGGATGCGTTAATTGCGGGCTTTGCTTCGCTTACTGCCCGGTCGGGGCAGTAAGCCTTAAAACGAGAACGGAGGATCTGCTAGATAAGATCCGTGAAGGATTTTTGAGAACAGCTTACGTAGAGCCTGAAGCGCTGGCGTCTCTCATGGAGTCAGATAATCTTGAGTTAGGGCAAGTGATTTCAGCTATTAAACAGATAGGGTTTACGAAGGTATTCATATACTCAAACCTTTGTGAGGCTAAAAACAGTGTTGGGGGTGAGGTCCTAGCAAGATCGCCCGTAGAATTCTCGATACTTAGTAAGCAGGTTCCTGAGCATAGTGTTTACTTACTCACTCCAAGAATACCTCAGGACTCCATATACGTATCTCAATGCGTTTCGTGGAGGAATGTCGTGAACTCGTTAACCACGCGCGAGCTCCAATCACTCATAAGGGAGTTAGGTACGGAAGAATTAGATTCGGAAAGACCTGACGGCGTGGTAGGCTATGGGGAAGACATTATAGTGGTTAGCGAGCTTAAGGATGTGAGGAAAGCGTTATCGAATCCTGAGAAACCCTTCAGGAAGATAGTCTTTGAAGCGTGTCCGGGAGGCTGCCTCCTAGGTGGGGGGCAATCAATCAGCAAGTACAACGACTTAACCAAGGTGTTAGCAAGGAGGAGGGATATGCTTAAGAAAATCACGACCGGAAACCTCGTCTCTCAGGACGGGGAGAGGTCTGTTGTTAATTGCTTAACTAACCCAACTCTCTAAGTGTTTTGAACCCTTTCTCCGTAAGCCTATATATGGACTTACCCCTAGAGTAGATCTTTTCAACATATCCTAACTCCCTAAGTCTTTCCAGCCTCCTCCAAACCACGGATTTGTTTAGTCCTGTTGCCTTACTCAAATCTGATAAAGTTGCTTCACCCATGCCTAAGGTTTTAAGAATCACTTTATCGCGTTCATCGAAACCGTACTCTAGCAGAGGCTCTATCTCAGGCGCTTTCTCAAGCCTCCTCTTCAAAATGAAGAACGCTAACAGAGCTACCGCCGCCGCGCCAGCTAAGGCAAGGATGAGTATGGTTGGGATTACTGCACCTCCAGAGGGTTGCGGACTTGTTTGAGGACCGGGGGCTCCTGTCGTGGTCGTTTCCGTGGGAGGGAGTAACAGGAAGCTTACCTCGTAAGTACCTCCCTTATCGTAACTCAACACTATATAAAACTGCTTGCCTGACGAGTCGGTAACGGTGTTTACTCTTGGTGAGCCGTTAAAATAGAGGAGGGCTGAGTTAAGCGGCAGTATTACTTCAGCAGGACCTAACGGATTTATGACTGCGTTGACTTGAACCTCGTTAAGTACCACCCCTACCACAGCCTCATACTCCACGGTCACGTTACTCAAGTATGTCGTGTTAACGATTATTTCCCCGCCTGGCTTCAAAACATAAGGTAGCGGCATCCCATTATCTGAGAAAACAGTTATTGACTCATTTACGTACCCTCTCTCAAGCCTTATCTCAACGAAATCCTTGCCAGTCACGTTATACACGATCCTTATATCGGCGTGCCCGTCAGGGTAGAGAATATATGTGCAGCTCACGCTATCAGAAGCTTGAGAAGCTAAACTCGTAAGTAACAGTAAACCAACTACTAACACACTCGTTAAGGTTAGGTAGCGTTCTCTCTCACTCAATAGTAACCCCTCACACCCTGAGAAATCTCAAGCAAGCAATTAAATATTTAAACGCTAAGTCATTAAATCAGTCAAAACGAGCAGATTTAAAGTACCTTAGCTAGTTTGAGGAGATGTGATGGTGGGAGCAAGATTAGCAGGCCTTGAAGTCTCGGCGTATTAAAGCTCTCGTAAACCCTCCCGCAATTACATACTTTGTCATGATTAGTTAAGAATTCCTCGAGAAACTCCTCAAACTTGCTAGGCGATTTTATGTATACGTAGCTAACTGCTAAGAAAACCAGGTATAAGTCCCAAGCCATGTGTTGTGTTTCCGCCTTAGGTATAGCTTGCTCCGCGTCTATCACATAAACCGAGTCATCATCACGTACTAGGAAATTAGTTAGTTTGACGTCTCCTAGCGCCCACCCCTCCTTGTGAATCTCTCCTAAAGTTTTACCTAGCTTATCCGCGTCAATATCCGTGTCTAACGCCCTGCCCTCCACATATTCGCGCAGCATTCTATGATTCTCTTTATCAACCTCAACTACCTTAGGAGTCTTAAAGAATTCCCACCCTCTGCTGAAGAAAGCGAGCTCCCTCTCCAACCTCTCAGCGGGGTCGTAAGTGAATGGGTAGACGAAGCTTAAGAAAGTACTTAAGGGGAACCACTTAAGAGACATTTCTTTAGCGAAGTTCTTCAGCACGTACTTGACACCGGACTTCTCAATAACTTCAGACTGGGAAATCATCCTGTCTAGTAATGTGATGAGTCCTAGCCTACTCAACCTTGATCAACCCACCTAAATTAGTAATTTATTAGCACGTAATTAAGTTTCCTTAGGGTGAGTGCGGTGGCTTACTACCAGAGCAGGAAGCAGCTTGTTTTCACACTCATATACTCTCAAGCACTTATCCTTAGCTTAGCTATCATAAACGTGTTCTACCCTCAATACTACCAGTACACTTTCGTAGTGTTCTTTATAGTAGCAATACTCTTTACGAGCTGGAGTGTGAGGAAATCAAGAATAGGCGGTAACGTGTCGCCGAGCGAGATAAGGACTGGCAGACTACTTTTTAAGGCTTCGAGGAATGACGTTCTAGAACTCCAGAGCAAGGACGCGGAACTCGTTTCTGAGTTAAAGCCCATACTTAAAATCTCACTACTTAATTTAGTGATATTCCCGGCATTCTTGGTATGGTATTGGTGGTATTTCGACTTCATCAGGACTCTAGCTATAGAGGTAGCTGAGTACAGATTCTTAGCATATTTAATAGGTTATGAGGTCCCGTACGGTCTAGTCCAAGTAGTGAATCTCGCGGGGAGGAGAGCTGTCAAATCCTTTGTTCAAGTAGTTGCTGAATATGAGGTCTACGATAAGGGGATCGTGGGGACTGGAATCACCTTAAAATTCCCTCTGAAAGTAGATCAGTACAGGGTGGAACAAAACACGAAGAGAATGTACGTAGACCTAATCCAAACACCAAGTGGTGGCAGAACGTCCATCAAGATTAGACTCTATACGAAAAACCCGGAAAGACTCAACGAGATATTGAGGAAGTACGCTTTAGCTACATAAAAGTTCTTAAGAAGATTAATTAGATCGCTAGGAAAGGTCTCTCAGACTACTTTGTGGTGTTAGTGCGTGAGCTATCCAGGGATGATAGTAGAGCCAGGCCCTTATTGCTTAGCCTTACGTGCGTTCCCCTCTCCCTACTCTCTATCACGACCAACCCTACCTGAGCTAACAGCATTAAGTCATTCTCTAAGTCTTTAGAGTAAGGACCGAAAGAATATCTCACGAAATCGTAACCGAATTTAAAACCTCTCTCGTTCTGTAACTTATAGACCGTTTTATGGAGTTCTAGTAAGCTACCCGTATTTTCCTGCTCCTTAATTATCCTCAGCAACCACAAGAGTGGCAACTTACTCTCCAACATTTTTACTCACATAACAATTCTGGCTTCACGATCATATAAAAGACTTCACCCGCTTAATAAATTAATCCCTCGATGACGCGCTTCACAATAAAACACTGGGAGGTGGTGTTTAAAGATTTAATTGCTTGGCTGAATCCTTAGCCGTATGCTTCTTCGTTCACCCACCGCATCAAAGCCATTAAAACGGATAGCTTGGTTAAGTAGGTTCTGTCTAGTAATCCCTTAGAAAGCAGGTGGATGACCCCCTCACGTTCACCTATATTCACTATATTGTAAGTTTTAGCGACGGCTTCCTCTAATTCTTTAACTTCGTTATTTACGATTAGCCTCATCAGCTTATCCGGTACTTGAAATCCTGGTGAGAAGCCTATTGATTGACGCCCTCTCAAATCCCTAATCAAGGTTACTTGCACGTCGACGTACGTGTTGGGCATAACCTCTATTACCCCTGCTTCAACCCCTACGTAGAAATCGCAGTCTTTACGTGATAGCGAGGCGTGAACCCTCCCTAAAGCACCGTTAACGATCTCGTCAAGTCCTATAGGCTGTGGTGTTAGACTCGTGAACTCTACGCTAATCAACTCCACGTCCTCGTTTTTGAAGACTTCCTTAAAAGCTTGTCTTATGCCCTCTAGTTTTGAGGGGTTCTTGGTGCCGGCGCAAACTCTCATAAAAACTTCCCGGATCTCACATTATTTCCCTGGATTCTCTCCTCTCAGCGCCCCTACCCATAAGCTTACTAACTTGTGAGAGTGCTGCCTTAATCCTAGACTCAACTATCTCCGCCTGACTCAAAAGATCCTCAGTGGGGATCTTTATCTTCAGGTAGCTCTTAAGTAAGTCTACGACAGACTTAACAGCCCTGTAATCAACTTCGTTAAACTCCACTATAGTTGACCAAGTCTCGCCCAGCATGACAGCACTCCTAATGCCGTAGTAGGAAGCCCACCCAACTATTATTCCGTTAACCCCGGTTATGACCCCCTCCTCAAGAATATTGCCGCCTAGATTCCCTAACTCGTTTAATAACCCCTCATCGTTCCCGGCCACGAAGACTCTTCTTGAGTCGCTGTACTCAGGAACTACGTAGGCTGCGGTGGCTATGAGTGAGGCGGGACTACCCCTACTCACCACGTGATTCAGTAACTCAACACATATCTCGTGCTGCCCGTCCGGGTTCTGAGGCTGTGTCTCGCCAGTGAATATCAGAAAGTTATTAACCTCGTATAAGCGGCCCGTGAAGAGTGTTGAGATCCCTCTCCTGTTAACGACTAGCTGGGAAGGGAATGTCGTTGAGTAAAGCTCCGCGACTAAGTCACCGCCCATCCTCTCCAGAATATAGTTTACTGAGGCATAGCCAACCCTACCCATGCCGGGCAAGCCTATGAGTAGGTGCTTACCCTCACTCTCATACTCCTTTAAAACCTTTATTTTCGTTACCATTTTACTACCTCTATTTCAAGTTGTTTTCTCAAATTATAAAGAACTTTCATGTCCTAACACACATGTTCCTCCTGCTCTCCACGTAAGCTCTCTGAGAGGAGATTATTTCCTTGGTAGCGCTCTCAGGATTTGTTGAGAGGGTTATCGCTCTCCCAACAACTTCCGCGTCTGCACCGTGGCAAATACCCTCACCGGGTTTCGCACCCATCCTTAATATGCCTGAAGCTAAAATCACGTGTCTCGCACCGAAACTCGACCTGATTTCCCTTATCATGAAACCCTTGCTAGCCGGTATTATCAGTCCTGAAGCGTCGGTTAGGTTGAGGACGTTCTTTACTAGGTGATATGATTGGTCGATGACTTCACCAGCCCCTTCGTGAGGTAAAGATACCTGTAGGAAGAGCTCCATCTCCAGATCCTTAACTCTTGATGAGAGAGGCTCTAAAGCCCCCTTATACCCTATGAAAGCGTGGGATACGACGCCTTGGAAACCGGCCTCGGACAACTCCTCAACTACAGGCAACATAACGTCAGCTATGTCAGCTAGCTTCAAGTCGGCGATGAAGTAGTACTTGTCTTTACGCCTGCTAATTAAGTTGCTTATGTTCTTAAGACCATACCTGAGCACGTAAGGGAGGCCGATCTTTATGCCTGACACGTAGTTATACACTCTGTCGAGCAACATATCTAACCCGATCAGGTCTGGTGGCGGGTAATTCACGGCGAGCACTATGGTTCTCTCACTATCCCTCAACATCCTGTGAGCAGACAACGCCGGACACCAACATATTTTCTAACCATACTTAAAAAACACCTCCTCTCAATAGTTAGTGTGTTTATATAGATTATTCAGGCGTTGCTTTACTTAAATTAGTTTTTAACTTCAGTAAAATATTTTTTAACTTTAAATGAGGATATTATTAGGTGATGAGGGTTGCAGGCAACACACGCGTCAGTCAGCACTAGTTTATTGAGTGCTTCTAGTGCGAAGTTCCGTGTCAACATATTAACGAACAGGTGTAAGGAGTGCGGTATATGCATAGGCGTTTGCCCTACTAAGGTCTTGGTGAAGGGGGATAAGCATAACGAGCATGGTTTTAGGTACCCACTCCCAGCCAATATCGAGAGATGCATTGGTTGCAGGCTATGCGAGTATAATTGTCCTGACTTCGCTATCTTCGTGGAGGTCGTTAAGAAATGAGGAAATCTTTTATTTCCGGGAACATAGCGATAGCTGAGGGGGCCATCACCGCCGGGATGAGGTTCTTCGCCGGATACCCCATAACGCCTGCGTCTGATATAATGGAATACCTAGCTGAGAGATTGCCTGAGATCGGGGGAGTAGTTACGCAGTTTGAAGACGAGATCGCGTCAATAAACGCTGTAGTAGGTGCTTCGTGGGCCGGGGTCAAGTCTATGACGGCTACGTCAGGCCCTGGATTCTCACTCATGCTTGAGGCTCTGGGTCTCGCCGTAATAACTGAGACCCCGTTGGTTGTGGTAGACGTTATGAGGGCAGGACCTTCTACTGGAGTACCTACCAAGACTTCTCAGAGTGACGTCATGCAAGTCAGGTACGGCGCGCACGGGGATTACGTAATCCCCGTCTTCGCGCCGTGGTCCGCTCAAGAAGCTTACGACTTAACCATAAAAGCTTTCAACGTGGCTGAGTCTTTGAGGACCCCTGTAATACTTCTTTCAGACGCTGTAATCGCTCACTTATGGGAGTCTGTGCTTCTAGCGGAGCCTGGGGAGGTGGAGGTAATCAATAGGAAGAAGCCTAGTAGCCCGCCTGACGAGTACCTGCCTTACAAGCCAGACAATGATTTAGTGCCTCCTATGGCGACATTCGGCGAAGGCTATAACGTGATAGTTGAGTCCTTAATACATGATGAGAGAGGGTTTTACAGGCAAGATAGGGAGGCTTACCGCAACCTAGTTAAAAGGATTGTCAACAAGGTTTTAAGCAGGGTTGACTCCTTATTTGAGGTAGAGGCTTACTATGGTGATGATTACAAGTACCTGCTAGTCTCATTCGGTTCTACGGCTAGGTCAGCATTAGCTGCCGCCAGGATCCTCAGGAAATCAGGTATTAAGGCAGGCTTACTCAGGCTTAAGACGTTATCGCCTCTCAAGCTCGAGACGCTTAGGAAGTATTGTGACGAGGCTGAGAAAATATTCGTTGTGGAGAATAACATGGGCAAGCTAGTGCACGATGTCGAGAGAGCGGCTGAGAACGATAAAGTAATTTCCTTGCCACTACTAGACTTAGAAATACCTGAACCTAAAGATATCGTGGAGGGTGTTAGGAAATGGTTGTGAGCACTTTGGAGAGTTCTCACCCGCTAGACAAATACTTGAGGACCGCGAGGCTACCACACATATGGTGTCCTGGCTGCGGGCTCGGAATAGCTTTAGGGAGCATAATGAGAGCGATAGACAAGAGGATTAAGGAGGGAACACTAAAGAAAGAGAACTTAGTCTTCGTTACAGGCATCGGTTGCTCTGCCAGGACCTCATTCTACGTTAATTTCGACGCAGCACACACCCTGCACGGGAGGGCCATAGCTTTCGCTACGGGCGCTAAGCTAGCTAAACCTGAACTGGAAGTAATAGTTATCGGCGGTGACGGCGATATCGCTGGCATAGGGGGTAATCACCTACTCCATGCGGCTAAAAGAAATATGGACTTGATAGTCTTGATGATAACTAACTTCGTTTACGCGATGACTGGGGGTCAGGTAGCTCCTACAACACCGCTCGGGCTTTACACAACCACGACACCTCACGGAAATCCTGAACCACCCCTAAACGTGGTTAAGGTTGTTTTTTCTCTTAACGCTAACTACGTGGCTAGAGCTTCAGTCACGCATCCGGCACTGGTAGAGCAGTACGTGTATAAAGCTCTAGGTATGAGGGGGTTCAGGTTCATAGAGATACTCTCCACCTGTCCTGAGATATTCGGTAGGCACATAGGCATGAGGGATCCCTTCACACTCTACAGCACGCTAAGGAGTAAGGTAATCGTTAAACAATCACCCAGCATCGAAGAATCGGATCTTGACTGGGGGAAAGGCTTCGTTATAGGGGAGTATTTAGTTCGTGATAATCCAGGTTATTTGGATAGGATTGGGAGGGGGTTGAAGTGAAGATAGAGATACTTCTCGTTGGGAGAGGGGGTCAGGGAATCCTACTCCTAGGACGTGTTTTAGGAGTCGCTATGTCTAAGTACGCTAACCTCTACGTCACCGGCGTGGAGTCATACGCTTCCGAGACTAGGGGTGGGGAGTCACGCGTAGACCTAATAGTTTCCGATAAGTCTGAGGAGATGGATTACGTGAAAGTGTTGAATGCCGACATAGCTCTCTTCATGTATCCCTACAACTTAGTGAAGTACTCGGAAGTCTTGAAGAGAGACGCGTACGTATTCATTAACTCCACGTTCGTTAAAGAACACCCGTACACGACGCAGAAAGTTTTCATGAGACCGTATAACGAGGTAGCTGAGAAAGTGGCTGGAACTTCCAGGGTAGCTAATATGGTGGCTTTAGGTCACATAATCGCGAAGACTGGTGTTCAGAAAGCGGAATACGTTGAGAAAGCTTTGAAGGAAATTATTTCGGAAAACCTCTACGACGTAAACGTTAAAGCTTTAAGAGCTGGTCTTGAACTAGATTAGATTTCCCGTAATTACCGGGAAACCTCTCGCAAAATTTGTTTATGTAATGAACTTATTTACTAGTCAGACCAAATAATAATTTGAGGGGAAAGGGAAATCAGCGACGAGGTGAGTGTAGTGACGCTGAGTAGTGCTGACGGAGCGAGATGCCCTGCTTGCGGCAAACGCGTGACATACTACGGGGAAGTCGAGTTAAGTAATGGGTATAAGTTAGCTAGGTACGTCATTAAGTGTAAGGCGTGCGGTTACAGGGAGGTATTACAGGAAGTCATCCTCAAAAAGAGGGATGATGGGATAGCAGTTGAAGTGGTTAAGCTACCTAGTCTGAGAGGAAATAAGGAAGCACACAGACACGCGAGAAAACTTTAAGACTCAAAACACCATCAATTTTTATGGCAAGCCGTATTAGCTTAATTCTAGGAACTTATCTCGCAGTAGTCCCAGCTCATGGTGAGGTCATTAAAGCAACTCTAATCTCATTGCCTTCAGGTATTATCAAGAGCATCCCGTTATTGAAACTCACGTTGATTTCCTCAACTCTCTGAGAGCTGACGTAGGTAAGTAAATTTTCGGCGAGGACACTCATTATGGCCGATATCTTAGCTATTACCTCAGGATCTGCCACCCTCGTAGGAACATTCACTACTACGTCAGCTACGTGACCCTTACCATCTATCTTCATTACGAGACCAAACTTGCTGACAACCTCTTCAGAAGTTGTTTTCTCCTCAAACACTATCTCGTTGACTTCATCTTTGCTTGCCGCGTTATACGTCAAGTAACTCCCTAAAACATCTAGATCACTTCATTACTTTATAAGGGGTTAGGCTTTTTACGACTGAGCTCACCTCTAGCGTAGCGTGGTTTAATCTCCTAAAGTTATTATCTCCTTAAGCACTTTCTTAAAACTCATCGGTGGTGATGTAGGTTTTTGGAATTCTATTATCACGTGCTTGACTTCCGGCAACCCCTCGCGGATCCTCTCACTCAGCTCTTTCCTCATACTATCTATTTCTTCCACGCTAGTAGTTTCCGGCACCTCAACCTGTAAAACTATGAGGTACTCGTCAGGTCCTATGAACAAGGATTTCACGTCATTAACGTCAACTATTCTAGGATCTGACAACACTATCTTAACTGCTCTGCCAACAATATTCTTAGGTGCTGACTTACCTACCAGGACTTCGAAGTACCTGTAACTGAGGAGAACTGATGAAGAGAGTAGGATACCCGATACCACCAAAGCTCCCGCCCCGTCAATCCGAGGATTGCCGGTAACTAACGATATTAAGGCCGCAAGCCCGCCGACAGTATCAGCAAGGTTCTCGACCAGCGTCCCCCTGGAGGCCGGGTCCCCCGGCGTTTTCCTAAACTCTATTAAGCTCCAGGAAAGCACTGCTAGGTCTAGAATTAACGCGGTCGTGAGCGACGCTATGGAGAGCGTGGAAGACGAGACTTCCTCCATTATAAGGAGTTGTTGAATCCCTGAGGTAGACGTTATGGCGAATAGGAACCCCCCGAGAACAGCTGACGCTATCAACCCGAAGACATATATGGCTCTGCCGAAACCGAAGGGATACCTCGTGGAGGGGCTCCTCTTACTCACGGAAAGACCTAAAACTAGGAGGCCCGACCCCACGGTATCGCCTAGAGTGTGAAGAAATTCCGCGTTAACAGCTACTGAAGTAGCGTTGAGCACGCTAGTTAATTTTAGTATGAGTGACGCTAAGTTAAGAGTGAATGACGCGTGAACAGCTCTCATTACTTAGACCCCTTCCCCCCAAACGCGTCTTGAACACCGGTAAATATGGGTGCGGCCGGTAATTAAGCTCATTCCAAGTACCATAAGTCCTCGACAGGGCCTTCAAAACCGTACTCCCTCGCTAACTCAAAAGCTTTCTTAAGTTCCTCTACGCTGACCCGCCTCCTTATCTCACCCCACTTATCAGGCTGTCTAACGACTAAGTACTCGGGTCTGTACTGATCCATTATGTTGGTCAGCGCTCTTCTAGTGTTTTCTGAAATCCACTTAAGCACGTTCCTGGTGCAGCACTCTACGTGGTTGGGAAGCACTAAATGCCTTATTATGATGTCGCCTGAGTCATGCGCTACCTTTATGTTTCTGGAAGCTACCTCGAAGTAGTTCTTGACTATAGAGTATTTGAGAGCGCAGGAATCGTTGCCGTACTTAAGGTCCGGCAACCATATATCTATAACGTCTTTTATGAGCTCCATAGCCTCACTACTTAAGTACATGTTGCTATTCCATAGTTGGGGGGTCTTCACATCCAGGTACTTAAGTGATTTCAGTATAGCAGGTATGTTCGGTGTCGGGTCCCCGCCGACGTGGTTTATGTTTCTAGCACCGTTTAACGCAAGCCATTTCTGAACGTCCGCTAACTCTTCAGGAGTCTTCTCTTCTGAGGGTAGCCCCTCCCGCTGGCTTATGCTCCAGTTCTGGCAATACACGCACCTGAAGTTGCAGCCAACGTAAAATATCGTGCCTGAAGGAACTAGAGGGGCTTCCTCCCCCATGTGGTGGAAGAATGTATCGACGTACGCGTTAAGCCCGACCACCCTGCAATACCCCATCCTCCCCTCACCTCTCAGAGCATTACACCTCCACTCGCAAAGCCTGCACGGGCTTGCAAGCCTATTAGCTAACTCTATCTTCAGGTCTAGGAAGGTTGGTGCCTCAACCACGCTCCTCACGTATTTCCAGGGATTGCTGGACTCCCTAACCTCACCCCATAACTCGTTGAAGGCTGACTGCATCCTCGCGTGTTCTTTCAGTAACTCCTCCGTGCTCAAAGTCGTTAACTCACCACTTCTTAAGGATAGAGTCATGCTCTTGACTATGAGGTACTTAGGGGGTCTTAAGCCTCGCATAACGGAGTAATACCATGAGAGCCTCTCCTTAATCTTATCACTCCTCCAAACCCTTAGTGAGTCAGGCCTCACGAACTCGGCGTATCTGAGATACTCCCCCATACGCAACCGATAAAAATATCTTTTCATGTCTTATAAGACGTTACAACAGAAAACTCAAACCTCTTTAAGAGTAGCCCTCAAATCGCTTGAGCTTGAAGTTCTTTAAACGAATGGAATGGGGCGTTCACTAGAGCTCTCTTATGCTTAGTTTTCTCGTAAAGCCTCACTACCTTCTCCACGGTCTCCATAGGTATTCCCGAGACGCTCGGTATTTCACGAGGTTCTCGTTTCTCGTCAAGCAACCTGTAAAGCACCTCGTCTATCTCGTCGTACGTCATGCCTAGCTCCCCCTCGGCTGTGTGCCCAGGCCATAAATCGGGTGAGGGAGGTCTGGAAATTACTTCAGTAGGTAGGTTAAGGTATTTAGCGAATTCTCTTACTTGAGTCTTATACAGCCCTATTATCGGGTGTAGGTCTGCGGCCCCATCACCCCACTTAGTGAAGAAACCTATTAAGAATTCTGAGCGATCGCTAGTACCGACTACCAGCATGTTTTCTTTATTAGCTATGGTGTAAAGGATAACCATCCTGCTCCTAGCTTTTATGTTACCCCTAACTAGCTTGCCAGACGATTCGTAACTCATGTTCATCTTCTTAAGGAAAGCGCTGACTATGTCTGTTATATCTATGATCTCTAGTTCCAGACCTAAACCGTTAGCTACTTTATTAGCTATTAAGGTTGATATAGGGTTACTCTCAGCTTCAGGCATGTGAATTACCTTAACTGACGAGGTCCCTAACGCCCTGACCGAGAGAGCGGCACATACCGACGAGTCCCCTCCCCCCGAAAGACCTAACACAACGCCTGAAGCGCCGGCCTCCCTAACCTTAGCTCTAATGAAATCGGTGATGACTTTCTCAGCTTTACGGAAATCCACGCTTAAGTGCGGCGGTAGCACCGAGTCACACCCCAAATGACAAGAATACGCGTATGTCTAAAAATATGTTTCCCTCCCCACCACGTGTTAAACAATTAAACCCCTCATACGAGATGCTTATGGGTGTTTAGTTGAGGAGGGTGGTGGCTTCCGCACCAGGTAAGGTCACGCTCTTCGGCGAACACGCAGTCGTTTACGGGTACCCGGCTATAGTAGCCTCTATAGATAAGCGAATATACGTTAATGCGGAGTTACGTGATGATGATAAGATCAGGATAAACGCGCAGGACTTAAGAACCTCAGGCGTTATAGTATCGATAAGTAACGGCGAGATCCAGATAACGACGGATTACGGGAAGACCCTCTCAGCTATAGGTTACTTAAATAAAGCAATAGAGCTAGTCTCAGAATATCTAGGTGTTAGGAAGGGTGTGAGTCTGGAGGTAAGGTCTGAGATGCCTGTGGGGGCGGGGCTAGGGACTTCAGCAGCGGTATCGGTAGCCACGATCGCGGCTTACAGCACTTGCTTAGGTTACGAACTAAGTAAGGAAGAGATAGCGAGGCTTGGGTGGGAGGTCGAGAAGAGTGTTCAGGGTATTGCCTCACCCATGGATACTTCAATAGCTACGTTCGGGGGTGTTCTCAAGATATGGTTTGAAGGAAGCGCGGTATACAGGGTCCCGCTGAAGGTATCTGACGAGTTACCCTTAGTCGTGGCTTACGTTGAGAGGGAGAGAACTACTAGAGATATGGTCGCGTGGGTGAAGAACTTGAGGGAGAAGCACCCTGAGATAATTAACGGTATACTAGAACACATAGGTAAGACCACGCTGAAAGCTGAGAAAGCGCTTGCTGAGGGCGACCTACATGAAGTAGGTACTTTGATGAACATAAACCACGGCCTTCTAGAAGCTTTAGGTGTCTCCTCAAGGAGGCTTAACGAAGTGGTTTATACAGCTAGGCTAGCCGGTGCTCTAGGATCTAAGCTAACGGGGGGTGGGGGTGGGGGAGCCTCCATAGCCCTGACATTACCGGATAACCTGGAGGTGCTGACCAACGTATTGAAGCTGGTCACGCCTCAAGTCTTCAAAACCAACATAGTGTACGAGGGGGTTAAGGTAAGTAGTCTCGCTTTCTAGGTTTTGCTAGGCCCCCCAACCTTGCTTGAGGTTTAAGTCAGTTGTGTTGCTAATTCTTAAAATGTCGGCCTCATTACTTACGTGGTTGATGTAATTGAGGTTTGACGTCGTCGTTCTCGGGGGCGGCCCGGCAGGGTATGTTGCTGCGGTGACAGCTCTTCAGAGAGGGCTTAGAGTAGCTTTAGTGGAGAGGAGGTATTTAGGTGGTGAGTGCAGTAATTGGGGTTGCATACCTTCTAAGGCCTTGATCGAGTTAGGGAATGCTGTAGGACTCGCTAAATCTTTAGGTAGGTATGGTGTGTCTTTGAGCATAAGCGCTGTTGATAAGAGTAAGGTGCTGAAGCACGTTTCTAGAGCGGTGGTTAAGGCTAGAGAGGGGGTCAAGTACCTTCTTAGTGATGCCGTAGTAATTCAAGGTGTTGGCAGACTTAAGGATCCGCACACCGTCAAGGTGGATGGTGAGGTGAGCACAGAACTAGAAGCTACTAACGTAATAGTCGCTACCGGAACGGAACCTAAGACCGTGCCTACCTTCAGCTTCGATGGCGAGAGAGTTATTCATAACAGGCACTTCTTCGAACTAGACTCCCTACCTAACTCCATGCTAATAATAGGTGCTGGCGCTATAGGCTGCGAGATTTCCGAAGCGCTGGCTCAGCTAGGCGTTGAGGTACATCTAGTAGAGATAATGGATAAGATACTTCCCGAGGTGGACAGAGACGTGAGCGACGTTATCCATAAGTATTTGATGAGATCAGGTGTTAAGGTTTATACGTCTTCTCAAGCACAGTTCGCGGGCTACTTAAATAATGAGGTGTTGGTTAGAGTGACTGGTAGGGGAGGGACTACGGAGATTAAGGTGGAGAAGGTTCTCATAGCGGCTGGGAGGAGCTACAACACCTCAGATATAGGCTTAAGCGAGGTTGGTGTGGAGCTAGATAATAAGGGTGCTGTAATAGTTAACGAGTTCATGAGGACCGCGATACCGAACATATACGCGGCCGGCGACATCACGGGACCTCCCCTACTAGCACATAAAGCTTTCAGGGAGGGCTTGATCGCTGCAGAAACTATTGCCGGGGTTAAGGAACCACTCCCGAGAGGACCTATACCCATGGTCATATACACCCACCCGGAGATAGGGTTCGTCGGCTTAAACGAGACTCAAGCTTCTAGAGCCGGTGTAGACTATGAGGTCTTCAGATTCCCTTACGTTGCTTTAGGCAGGGACTCGACGTCCGTTAGGCCCACGCCGGAAGGCTTTGCTAAGCTAATCATCGAGAAGAATACGGGTAAGATTCTGGGCGCTGCAGTAGTAGGTAATGGTGCGGCCGACGTAATACATCTGTTCACGCTAGCGATTAGTCACCGCTTAAGCGTTGAGGAATTGAGGAAAACTATAATCTCACACCCAACATACTCAGAGGTCTTTAGCGAGGTAGTGTCTGAAGCTTCAGGAAAACCTATACACATTCCTAAACAGAAGTGATCAGAGACAACCTATTTAAAGTCTCCGCTCTGTTTTTTCTGACAACAACGAGGTTCTCCAGTCTTATACCGAACTTGTTGTGTATGTAGATGCCTGGCTCAACAGTCACTACCATACCTTCAACCAGTGTCTCGTCTATCCCCTGAGCAAGTCTAGGCTTCTCATGCACTTCAAGCCCTACCCCATGACCTAGCGAGTGTATGAAGTAGTTCTCTAGCCCATACCTCCTGAGAACCCCTCTAGCCGCGGAGTCCGGCTCGCTAGACTTGACCCCGTCCCTGATCACGTCTGTGGCGGTACCCACTGCCTCACTCACCGCTTCCAGAGCTTTCTTAACTTCCTCGTCAGCGCCCAGGACTAGGGTTCTGGTAATGTCTGAACAATAGCTCATGAATCTAGCGCCGAAATCAAAGACTACCACATCGCCTGAACCGATCTTCTTGCTGGTTGGGTAAGCGTGCGGGTACGCTGAGTTAGGCCCTGAAGCCACTATCGTTTCGAAAGCTGTCCCGTCAGCGCCTCCTAACCTCATGCGGCTATCCAGCCTAGCAGCAACCTCCCTCTCACTCAAACCTACCACCCCCTCATCAAGTAATTTGGTGAAGCTCTCTTCCGAGATCTTTAAGGCTTGCTTAATCAGCTCTATCTCCTCAGGTTCTTTGATGGATCTCTGAGTAGATATGTGCGGGCTTACGTCCTCAACAACTACGTGGTTCTTCAGTCTCTCACTAACCTCCCTAGCTAGTGGTGTAGCGTGACTTAAGTCAAGCCCTACCCTACCATACCCGGAATCACTTAAATACTTGGAAATCCACTCAGAAAGCCTCCCCTTAATTAATTTAGGGAACCCGGGTAACTCGTACGTCGTGTAGGGGAGTACCTCAACACGCTCACCAACCTCGTCCGACAACCTCCAGAAATCTAGAGCCGGGGTTAAGATCTTAGGAGTCCCGCCCCTCTCATACAGTATGAAGCTACCTCCGGACCTCGGCACGCCAACGTAGTAGAGCACGTTCCACTCATACGTTACTAAGACCGCGTCCAAATTAAGCTCATCAATTATTTTACCGAGCTTACCTAACCTCACGGACGAGCCCTACTTAAGATTACGGGAAGCTTATTAAATCATAGTAAAGACGCTGTAGCTAAGAACCCTCCTCGATATCGTCCCCACATAAAAATATTTGTTATGAAAACGAAAAATTTTTAAGAGTTAAACACATTTAATCTTGGTGTTTGTTTTGGTTAGGAGGACGAGAGTGGTTATAGTTGGTGCGGGAGGGAGGGATTTCCACAATTTCAACGTAGTCTTCAGGGATAACCCTGACTACGAGGTAGTGGCTTTCACGGCGGCTCAAATACCGGGTGTGGAGAGGAGGAGGTACCCTGCTGAATTAGCCGGGTCTCTCTACCCTGACGGAATACCTATAGTCCCTGAAAGTAAGTTAAGCGAGGTAATCAGGGAGTTCCACGTAGACGAGGTCGTCCTATCCTACAGCGACTTAAGGTATGAGGATGTTGGGAGAATAGCTTCCATAGCGTTATCTAGCGGTGCTAGCTTCAGGCTACTCTCCCCTAGAGAAACCATGCTAGCTTCTCACAAGCCTGTAATAGCTGTCACTGCTGTGAGGACTGGTGCTGGGAAGTCAACGGTGTCTAGAGCTGTTGTTAGGGAGTTGCTGAGTAGGGGTATTAAGCCTGTTCCAGTCAGGCATCCCATGGCTTACGGCGACTTAAGAGAGATGGTGGTGCAGGTATTTAGAAGTTATGATGACTTGGTTAAGTGGAGAGTGACCGTGGAGGAGAGGGAGGAGTACGAGCAATACCTGAGGCTGGGGCTCCCGGTACTTGCGGGGGTAGATTACGGTAAGGTACTCACGACCGCTGAGAGCATGGGTGACGTGATATTATGGGATGGCGGGAACAACGACTTCCCGTTTTACAAGTTTAACTACATGATAACAGTAGCTGACGCCATGAGGCCGGGGCAGGAGGTTGGGTCATACCCTGGCGAGGTTAATGTGAGAATGGCTAACGCAGTGATAATAAATAAGGTCAGTCAGGCTTCCGCGGAGTCCGTGAACACGATAGTAAACAACGTTAAGAAAGCTAATCCACGCGCTAAGATATGCTTAGCTGATATGGAGGTAGCGCTCTCAGAGCCTGACCTAGTAAGAGGTAAGAGAGTTTTAGTAATAGAGGATTCGCCAACAGTCACCCACGGGGGAGTGCCTTACGGCGCAGGGTACGTAGCAGCTAAGAAGTACGGTGCTTCAGAAATAATTGATCCAAGACCTTACGCTGTAGGAATTCTTAAGAAGCTATACGAGGAATACCCGCACATGAAGGAGGTCTTGCCGTCCACAGGATACACTCCTGACCAGCTAAGAGACCTGGAAGAAACCATAAACAGAACGCCAGCGGACGCGGTCGTGCTAGGAACCCCGGCGGATATCACTAAGTTGATTAAGATAGATAAGCCTGTAGTGAAGACAACTTGGGAACTCAAGATACTGGAAGGTCCTTCGATGAAGGAATTAATAGATGAGTTTCTAGAGTCTCTATAAAGAACTCAAACCACGTTTTACGTTAAACCCTACTTAATCCTTGCTCGATCAACTTAACTACTTCAAGCGCTCTGAGCGCGTCATGAAGGGTTGGAGCGTCAGAAGGCTTACCACCACTTACGGATCTTATGAAGTCCCTTAACTCGGCCTTAAGAGGCTCCTCCCCCTCAACTTTCTGCACGTAACTACGGTCAGCCCCCCTAACGTTGAGGGTGGAGTCCGTGAATGAAGCCTCACAATACGTACTCTCGGTGACGACCTCAACACTACGAACCTTCACCGGTAGGACACCGTCAGTTATTAAGTAGGTCACGACACCATCTAACAGTAGTGATGCGTGGACTTCCTGAGGCATGTTATTCTCTACCTTGAACCCCGCAACACTCATTAACTTAATCTCATGCGGGTTAATTAGATTAAGCGCTAGATCCACGTCGTGAATCATTAAGTCCAGAACCACTGAGAACCTCCTTCTATGCGGTGGTCTAGCAGACAACCTCTTAAAAACTAAGTACTTGATCTTACCCCTAAGAGCGTTTTTCAAGGCCTTGATTACCGGGTCATACCTGACTATGAAGCCCGGCTGTGCCACGAGTGAGGAAGACTCAGCCACCTTAATTAGCTCAGCGACTTCTTCAGGTTTTGTTGAGACAGGTTTTTCTATGAAGGCGTGTAAACCTAGGCTTAAGGCTTCCTTAGCTACCTGAAATAACTCGTTGATGGGAACTGATATAGCTACCGCCTCCACACCTAGCTCGGCAAGCTCCTTAACCGTTCTGACGTGAGTGCCTACCTTAAACGTGTTAGCGACCTCTAAAGCCCTACCTACGTCTGTGTCAGCCACCCCAACCACGTTAACCAGACCTTCCCCCTCCAGTTCTTTAAGAACTCTCACAATATTCTTTCCCCAAGCACCGACCCCCACAACGCCTACCTTGACCTCACTCAACTCCCACACCACGAACTACCTTGATACCGTTTCTCGGTAGGTGGTGGTTCATTTGTTTGATCCCCACCACCTACCTACCAGTTTTAAGTAGTTATTATAAACTGCGGTCACAACCTCCTCAATCTCTACCCCCTTTATCACGGCAATCTCACGTATTAATTCAGGTATTAATTCAGGTTCTAGTCTAAGCCCCCTATACTCGTAGGGACCGTCAGATTCCGTTAACATGATGTCCAGTGGTGCTTGCTTAACCACTTCCCTCATCTTAGGCTGCCTTAACAAGGCTACGTTCACGCCTATGAAGTACCCTAACTCCTCAATGTTTTTAAGGTATTCTAGGGGGCCCGTATACCAGTGTATTACCGCGGTCTCGACAGCACTTCTAGACAGTATCTCAAGCACTTCTCTCCAAGCGCCGGCGGCGTGGAGAAGCAGTGCTTTCCTACTACTTAATGCTCGAGTAACGAACTCGCTGAATATCTTTAGTTGTAGATCGAATGTCTCGGGTGTGAACCTTTTGTCCAGCCCTACCTCACCTACGAAACCTACGCTACCCACCAACTCCAACACTTTAGCAAGCTCGTCTGCAGACACCTTACCGACGTTCCACGGGTGAATCCCTACGGCAGCTCTCACGTTAGGACACCTTTTTTCGATCGATATGTTGGTTAGCGATGAGCGCAGATCTTCCGATACAGCGATTAACACCACATCATCTCTACCGCACAGGCTAGATATCCTCTCTTCTGAGTACTCGTTGAGGTGTATGTGTGAGTCAACATACTTCTCTCTCATACACGTTACCCTCACTTACCTTAATACACCTATAATCTAAGCCGAAATCCCCTAGTAACTTCCGTGCTGCAGGCGTTAAAGACTGCGCTACTATAACCCCCTTAACGTTGCTTATGCCTAGTCTCGCGTAGTATTCCACATATCTCCTCAGCTGGAAAACCGCTTCCACGTCAGCCAATTCTCTCTTAACCTCGACTAATATTAGCGTGTTATCCTTTCTGCGAAGAACTAAGTCTATGCGGCCATGAGGAGTTGATACCTCCTTAGAAACCAGCTCAGCGTTCTCATCGATTATTCTCGGGTTGTTTGCTAAGAAGTCAATGATGTCTTTCTCGGTTCCTGAAATAACGAACTTGCCCGTCCCTAACTTAGCTATGAGTACTTCGCAATCCCCTCTTAACCTAATTACGAGTTCTTCACGCGGTCTTGATCTCACGGCTTTAAGAATTAGCGTGTCGCCCTCAAGTTGTGTGGTGACGTATGAGTTAGGTTGCCAGTTAATAGGCTCCCTACCCACAGACTCGTGAACCAGTACCGTCCCGTCTTCCTTAATTATTATGAGTCTCCACGAACCGCTAGCTTTAGAAGACGCTCTCCCAGTATAATCTACCTCGCACTCCCCTAAAACCAGTATCGTCGCGTGCTTAAACCATCTCCTCACTAACTGGTGAAGTTCCTCAGGTTTTACGCTTCCCCTGTAATATATCTTCTCCCCCACCCACAACACCAACAATTAAGTCCGTGACTTCCTGAAGGTTTAACTCAGGTAGCGTGGCTGAAGCCGCTTCCGCGTGACCCCCGAACCTCCCCCTACCTAGCTTAGCGATACTCCCGCACAGCTTAAGTGCTTTGTCATCCAACGTTCTCACAGTGACCACTACCTTATTCTCCTCACCCCTCACTAAGATTATGTCGGATTTATACATCCTGGCGAGTTCCGTGGTTCCGACGCCTAGTAAGCCGGCGAAGATCCTGGACTCAGGGAGTGATAGCGTGGAAATCTTCACTAGGTTTCTGTAGGATATTGCGTTCTCGCTCATCACTTTAAGTAATCGACTCAAGATGAATTTAGCTGTCTTATACCTCTTCCTAACCACGTCATCAGACTCCATGTCCTTACCCTTCATGAGGAGGGTGAGTAGGTAATTCATGAAGTCGTAGTCTCCCGGGTCTCTAGCAATAGATAGTTTTATGACGTCAGCTAACCTAGTTACCTCAGCCGATGAGGATTCACCTCCCTCGCAGACGTCCGCCACGTCAACCAATAACTTCTCGTAAGGGTTCGGCGAGATTTTGAGTGAGTTAATCATTAGCCTAGGGCATGACTGAGCTTTCTCGCAAACAATCTTCACATTCTTAAGCACGCTATCAACTTGCTTGATGAATTCCAGCGAGCTCACGTGATGGTCTACTATCGTAATCTTTCTTAAGTTACTCCCGACCTTAATTATCTCGTTAACTAACTCTTTACTAAGCGCTATGTCTAGGAAGACTATCTCGTCAGCGCCTTCACGATACCCTCTCATGAAGTCTAGGTTAGCTCTCCAGGGCTGGGTGAAGATGACTGAGATATTGGATGGCCACATGTCTTTCATGAAGTGTTTTATGTAGAGGTATGCGGAGATTATCCCGTCGCAATCTCCGTGAGTCACTACTACGCTGCCGACCAACCCTCACCACTACTAAGAATTCTAGGAATGCCTTTTAAAGAAAATCTTGGAATAGCTTTACAGACTTGATTAATTTTCTTAACCTGGATAAGTTCTTAAGATTAAACATTTATTCTGTGTCACGGAGTATTATCTGGGTGTGGTATCTGGATAAGGAGCTAGTCCAGATTAAGGACCCTATACATGGTTACTTAAGGTTGGTGAAGCACGAGATATGCTTGGTTTCTTCATCGCCGATGCAGAGGTTGAGGAGGCTTAAGCAGTTAGGGACTTCCCACCTAGTCTACCCTGGCGCAGTCCATAACAGGTTCTCGCATTCTTTAGGCTCCATGCATGTTGCCGGGGTGTTCGCTGAGTACGCATACTCAAGACTTAAGCTTAGGTCGGATGAGCTTAACAGGCTTAAACTCATAGCGAGGCTTATAGGTTTGCTGCATGACTTAGGTCACGGGCCGTTCTCACACACTTTCGAAGATCACGTCCTCGTGAATTACGAGATAAATCACGAGGTTTTAGGGAGTAGGATAATCAAGGAACACCCGGAGATAACTCAGTGCTTCGATAACTACATAGAGAAGGAGCTAGGCATCTCGGCTGAGGTCATGGCTAAGCTGATAGAGGCTGTCTCCCTAGAGACGTGGCCGCTTACTTCAAGCATAGCCGACGGAGTCACTGAGAAGACTTTATACTACGTAATTAAGGGGGCTTACAGCGCCGACATAGTAGACTACCTGCTCAGAGACTCATACTTCACTGGCGCTAACTACGGCTTCGGGCTTGACTGGGAGAGGCTGGCATTCCACTCAAAACCGGTTAAGGACAGGATCGTGTTAGAGTATAAAGCTAAGGACGTCCTAGATCACTTACTCATAGCCAGGATATTCATGTTTAAGACCGTATACTACCACAAGACTGTGCGCGCGTTCGATAAGATAGCCGGTGAGATGTTGCTCAAAGCGGATAAGATACTGAATTACGGTGAGAGATTCGATGACGTGACTAAGTATGTTGAGTTAGATGATGAGTACGTATTATCCCACCCGGAGGTCAGGCGATTAGAGGAAAGCAGGTACTTACTCAATAGGAGGGTACCCTATAAAAACGTCTACCAAGCGGTCTTGCCAGTCGACCAGACTTTGAAGGGGTTCTTGACGATAAGTAAGGAAGCTATTAAGAGAAGCCTTGAAGAGAAGCTGAGGAGCCTGCACCCGGAGATACTTGATGAAGGTAACGTGATATTCGTGGACACACCTAAACTACCGACTAACCCGATGTTCGAGGAAGCCGTGATCTACATAGAAAACGAGGACGGGGAGGTGGAGGCGAAGCCCGTGAGGGAGACCGTAGCGGGTTCCATGCCCGCGGAGCTAGCGTTCCTCCGAATCTACGTGAGAGATAAATACATGCAGTACTCGAACGAGGTAAGGGATATCGCTAGGAGCATATTCTCAGGGAAGGAAATACGTAGCTTTTACTAGCTTACCCGACCCTCGTCAATCAAGGCAATGCTTTAAGCGACGTCTTAATCGCCGTAATTCTTAATTACCCCTTGAATGAAGTATATATTTTCTTCGGGGATGATGAGTGGAATCGGTTAAGGTGTTAGGTCTTAACGCGTCTCCGAGGAAGTACGGGAATACGTATAAGTTGCTGGAGGTGGCTCTTGAGACCGCCTCGATGTATGGGGCTGAGACGAAACTCATTCACTTATACGACTACGATATAAAGCCTTGTGAGGGGTGCTTAAGCGATGAACAGCTCGCTTGCAGACCCCCCTGCATCAACGACGACGGTAGCTGGTCTGTGTTGAGGGAGATACTGAAGAGTGACGCGCTAATAGTAGCAACCCCGGTGTTCTGGTACGGGCCTTCAGGACATCTGAAAAACTTGATAGATAAGTTAACAGTATTTGAGAACATGATCTTCATCGACGGTAAGTCGTGGGTTGAGGGTAAGGTGGCTGGGTTCATAGCTGTCGGCGCTGAAGCCGGGGCCGTGATGACCATAGCTTACTTAATGAGTGTTTTTAATTCGTTCGGGTACTTAATACCTCCCTGGGCCCTAGCATATTATCAAGGAACGGACGACGTCTTGAAAAGTAGGGAGGCAGTAATGGACTCAGCTAACATAGGTAAGATCGTGGTGGAGGTAGCTAAGATACTCAAGAATAGCTCGCCGAGAAAATGGTATGAGCCAAACATACTTGATGTGTTGAAGGAGAAGGAGGTGTTAGCTCGGGTAGCTAGTAAGGCTGAGAACCTGAGGAAAGAAGCGAGTAGTGGGAGGTTAGAGATTGTGAGGAAGTTACTTCAGGAGAAGCCGGACGACTATAGGGTGTAGGGTTTTAAGTCTTCGAGTTAGCTTATTATTCCTTCCAGTATTAAGAGATCGGTGCTAGCGGTGAAGCTGATTTATCTAGTTTTAGACGGTGTTGCTGACAGGCTCTCAGATCGAGAAACCTCGTTAAGTATGGCTAGGAAGCCGTTCTTAGATCTCTTGGCGAGAGGGGGTGCTTGCGGCGCGGTCTACACTGTTGGGAGGGGGGTGGCTCCGGAGTCCGACGCCGCCGTGATGAGTATTCTCGGTTACGACCCGCACGAAAGCTATACTGGCAGAGGACCTATCGAGGCTGTAGGGGCTGGGGTCTCGTTTGCTGAGGGGCGTGAGGTAGCTTTTAGAGCTAACTTCGCGACCGTGGATCCAGGTAGCGGGAGACTCATTGATAGGAGGGTTGGCAGGTCGTTAAGTACTGAGGAAGCTCGTGAGTTGGCTGAGGCTTTAGACGGGTTGAGGCTAGGTGTTTACGGGGGCTACGTTAAGGTTAAGGCAACGGTAGGGCACAGGGCTGTCGTGGTGATAGGTAGTGAGGCGATGTCTTTAAGTGATGAGGTAGATAATACTGACCCAGCATACAGGAAGGTAGGGACGATATCGGTAGCTGAGAAGGTTTTCCAACCGTACGTGAAGAAATCAACCCCGTTAAGTCCTGAGCAGAGTGCTCGAGTTACTGCGGAGTTAGTTAATGAGTTCACGCGGAAGTCTATTGAGATCCTAGATAAGCACCCAGTCAATAAAGCGAGGGAGGGTAGGGGCTTGCTGAAAGCGAACGTAATACTAGTTAGGGACGCTGGCTCAAGACTTCCTAAGCTACCGCCTATAAGCAAGTTATTCAACGCTTCATTCGGTTCCATAACCGAGATGCCCGTAGAGAACGGCATAGCTAAAATATTGGGTATGCGCGCCGTGGAGATGCCTCCCCCGACCGAGGACAAGGCTTCAGATTACTCTATGAGGTTAGACGCCACGCTGAAGCTACTTAAGGAAGTAGACGTAGTTTACGTACACCTTAAAGGACCTGATGAACCTGGTCATGACGGCGATTTGAAAGGTAAGATAAAAGCGATTGAGGATATAGATAAGTTCTACGTCAAGGAATTACTGAGTAGTATTGACTTAAGAGAGATCGCTATTCTGGTGACGGCAGATCACGCAACACCTCCTGCGGTGAGGGCGCACACAGACGACCCGGTACCCCTACTATTAGTAGGGGGTGAGGTAATACCTGATAAAGTCTTAAGATTAGAAGAGAGAGCGTGCTATGAGCTAGGCTCTATCGGAGTCTTAAGCCATGGGTGGGAGATACTCCCGAAGATTCTGGGAATGATGAGGTCGTGAGAGAGGGCACTCAAACAACCACGTTGTCGCAACGATTAAGCCGCGGTGAGGGAAGGCAAGCTTTTAAGTAGCTTCAACAGATAGCTTGCTTGAGTCTAGCTCACTAGCTTTTGAGGGGCTGTTTTCCCAAGTCTTCAGTCCTTGAGAGAAAGCGTTTTCGTAAGATTTCTTTATGTCTTCTTTGAGTAGGTGGATATATATTTGCGTTGTTTTTATGTCTTTATGTCCTAAGAGGTTCTGCAACGTTATTAAGTCCATACCTCTTTTAAGTGCTTCAGTAGCGAACGTGTGCCTCATTACGTGAGGTCTTACCTTACTAGGATCTACCCCAGCTCTCGACGCAAGGGTTTTCAGCCTCTTGTATAAGCCGCTGTAAGTTAAGTCAAAGAGTCTTCCTTCCCTCTTGTTACTTAAGTACATGTAGATCTTCAAGGTCTCGTAGCTTAAGGGACCGAAGAAGACTATCCTCTCATCACCGAATTTAGCGTGCTTAACTATTATCTCGCGTGATTCGAGGTTCACGTCCTCCACGTTTAGCGACAGCAATTCCTGTGCTCTGAGGCCTGTCTCGAAGAGTAGCGCTACTATGGTCTTGTCGACTATGTCTCTTGAGGCATCGAGTAATTTCTTCACGTCCTCTAACCTCAGAGTCGTCACGTTCCTCCTCCCCCTAGGTCTGGAGACTGCCGGTATCTTATCAGCTATACCTAACCACTTAATGAATGATCTCACGTAGAGCGAGTAGTAGTGCAGGGTGGTCTGAATCCTTCTCTTATCGTTCGAGCCTTCCGGAAACCCTTTCCTCAACCTCTCTAATCTCCACTTATTGTAGTCTTCAAGACTCAGTTCTCTCACGTAGTTCTTGTTAGTGAATTTAAGGAAGTCGCTAATCCCGTACCTGTAGGCGCGAACAGTTTTTTGCGAGGCTCCGGCCGCCTCAAGCTCCGTTAAGAACGCTTCTAGTGCTTGCCACACATCTCCTTCGAGAACGTCCTCCGTAGCTTTAGCTATGTCGAACTTAAAGGTTAATCCCCTACGTAAAAACTTAAGGTATTGATTTACTTAAAAAGAAAGACTCCGGCCCCTATATGAAGACTTTACATATGTCTAGTGTAGCTCCGGCTTTCTCTATAGATATGTCGAAGAGCGCTTCAGAAACAGACTCCAACGACCTGCCGGCTTCGATGAGTCTGTCAATGAATTCACGCACTAGGACGTAACCCTTATCAAACAATTTATCTGGTTCTTCCTGCTTGAGCGATCTGAAGAAGAGCTCGTCATATTTCCTTAAGAGTGTGTAGTATTCAGTAACCATGTTGATTACTTCGTTAGCTACGTAGAGATCTAGAGTCTTGAATACCTTATCTATCCTCTCGACAGTCATGAGTAGATAGTCGAGACTCTCTTTAAGGATATTTGATTCGTGACTAAACAGTGTTAGCTGGCCTCTCTCACCTAATTCTTTAAGTACTTGCGCTGCTGAACTTAAAGCATCAGCTACTTCCTCAAGTCCCTTGACTATACCCCTATACTCCGGTATCAGGGAGGTCTTAATCCCCAGGTACTTGCTGAGGGATCTGTCGTTTTGTGCTTGAAGGAATTGCCTGATGGCTAGTGCGTGAAGTCTGTCAACCTCCTTCTCTATCTCCTCTATCTCGTGTAGTAGGTAAGGCTTGTTATCTATCACCGCTATCTGTAGGTGCTGTATCATGAACTTAACTCGGTTGAGTAATCTGTTAAGTAAGTTGAGTGCTGAGTACTTGCTCGGGTCTATCAAGATCTGTACTGAGACCTTGCTCGGCGTATGCTCAAGTATTTCAGCGCCTAAGAGCTCCTTAACAATCTCCCTAACGGTTCTTAAGTGTGTTTCCGATAAGACCCCGTCCATGGCTTCCACGACCACGACGTCGGCGCCGAGGAGGTATCCGGCGACAACGCTTCTAGCTAGCAATACCTCGGAAGAGTTCTTGCTTACCTTGATTTGCAGCGACCTCTCCTCTCTCTTTTGCGACATGTAGAGAGGCACTATCCTTAAAGACCCGTCCTCCATCAAATCTATTGACACGCTGTCGCCAGGCGATAACTTCATTGTTTTTACCCAGCTCGCCGGTAACGAAACCATTAAGGTTGACTTACCGAATCTCTGAATTCTTCTTACTTCCGGCAAGGACTCACCCTAAATTAAAATCGCTATAATGCTTAAAAAGTTTAATAGTGTTTTGACAAATATTTACTAATCCGTGCGTGCTTAAACTCTCACACAGTTATTAAAAACTTAGTTTAGAACAGGGTGCCGGGATAACTAACTCCACGTTTTCCACGGACGTCAAGCTTAGTTTAGGTGCTTCTAGGTAGTAGTGTACTGGAGCTACCTTCTTAGGTTTAGAGAGTTTCACTACACGTTCGAAGTCCGTGACAGCACTATGACCTAAGACTTCAGCTAATTCCCGCATTTCTTGAGGGACCGAGAACTCGTGAATCAATAGGTCCGCGTTCTCAGCTACGCTCAAGAACTCCGGGTTGAAGGACGTATCACCGCTATAAGCTATCTTAACGCCGTCGACTTCCAACACCACGGATATAGCGGGTATCACGTGCTTCGCCTTAACCCACCTGAGCTTCAGCCCCTCATCAAGCTCCTCACTACCTTCAGGCATGATCTCCAAGAAAATTAGTTGCTGGAGCTTGTTCTCTACGTGTAGAGCCTCGAAAATCTTCCTTAAATCACTTAATGTCTCCCTCAAACCCACAACCTTTACGGGGTGTCTTAAGTGTTGCGCTATGGTAGGTAACCCGAGCACGTGATCCCCGTGTGAGTGTGTTAAGATAATGTAGTCTAAGTCGTTGACGTCTACCCTGACACACTTAGTCAGTTTCTCTAAGGTTCCCTCACCAGCGTCTAATAATATGGTCTTGTCAGAACCTAATACGAGAATGCTTGTCTGCCCGTATAGAGGGTTTGATAACCACCCACCAACACCTAGAAACACTACCTCAACCAAGCAAATCCCTGAATACATTCATTAAGAGCATATTATTTGTTCTAACGAAACTCATTAAGGGAATTGAATGAAGCTCAAGCCTGAAAGCCTTAAGAAGTACGTGTTAAGTAAATTCGAGTCTTGCGATCCTTCAATAGTTCTTCAAGCGGGTGTGGGGGTGGACGCCGCGGCTATCGAGGTATGTGATGATGTTTTGGTAGGTGTTCACCCGGACCCGATCTCAGGAGCTATCAAACACCTCGGAACCCTCTCCATAGTAATACCCGCTAACGATGTCGCGATGATAGGTGCTTACCCAAGATTCTTCACGTCGGTAATCCTACTCCCCGAGGACGCTGGCGAGGAATTAGTTGATGTGATAACGAGTTCTATGAGGAGAGCGCTGAGTAGGTACGGGGCTTTAATGGTTGGGGGTCACACAGAGTTTACTGACAGCGTTAAGAGACCGATAACGATAACCACAGCATTCGGCATACTAAAAACTGGTAGCTTAGTTGATGTTAGGAACGTTAAGGAAGGTGATTTAATCATTATGAGTAAGTACGCAGGTATTGAGGGGACGGCGATACTCTCCTCGGACTTCAGGGAGGTACTTATTGATAGGGGGGTTAGTGAGGAGACGTTGGAGGAGGGTGAGAAGATGATAGAGTTAATCAGTGTTGTGGAGGAAGCAACTCTCTTAAGTAGGGAGGGTCTCGTTAACGGCATGCATGACCCGACGGAAGGGGGGTTATTAGGGGGTCTTGCGGAGATGGCTTACGCGTCAGGAAAGCTCATAAGGGTATACGCTGATAAAATCCCTCTCCACGAAGTAACTTTAGAAATCACTGAAGCTTTAGGTTTAGACCCTTTGAGGATTCTCTCGTCAGGTGCTTTAATAGCTTCAGTTCCTAGGGAGCGTGTTGAGGAAGCTATAGACTTACTTAAGAAAAACAACATAGAAGCTTCAGTGATTGGCGAGGTACTCCCTAGGAGGGGTGAGGGGCCTATCCTAGAGATACTCAGGGGTCACGTGAAAGAATATGTTTACGAGCCTTACGTTGAGGACGAGGTAATGAGGTTATGGGCTCTGAAGTAAGTGAGTGTGTGGTGAGGAACGCGACCCTCAAAGATTTGGGGAGAATAATTGAGATAGAGAAGAAATCTTTTGAGTACCCGTACCCAGCCACGGTATTCGTTTCCGAGTTATTTCTCCACCCAGAACTATTCTTGGTCGTGGAGTGCGGCGGACTCGTTAAAGGCTACATAACGGGTTTTACGACCGCTAATAATTGCTGTCACGTAGCTTCCATAGCTGTGGACCCTGACTCGCGCGGGAGGGGGTTAGGTAAGAAACTGATGACGTTTTTCGAGGAGAGGTGCTTGAAACACGGGATTAAGTGTGTTGAGCTCGAGGTCTCGGTAAGGAATGCGAGAGCTTTAAGTGTTTATAAGAAGCTGGGCTACAAGACTATTAAGGTATTACCTAATTACTATCCTGACTCAGACGCGTATTTAATGCGTAAGGAATTTGAGTGAGTGCTTAGACAAGGTCCTTAATCGTTTCCTCAAGTGCTGGCAACGCGTAGATCCTGACAATCTCCATGTATCTGGGGAGGCTCTTGATTATGGAATCCCCTAGCTCAGATATCTTCACGGATCTCGCGTTACTCAAGACCCTTACTTCTTTCTCTCTAGAAATTATCGGGACCGACTCAGTGTAGGTTCTGAAGGTGTAGGCGTTAACTCCCCTAGCTAAGAGTGCTCTGCTAATCCTGCTTAATTTATCTATTTCTGCTTGTGTGATGCCTTGCTCTTGCTTAAAACTTATGTAGTTGTAGAAAGCCTTATAGCCCCTCCTATTAACGTATGCTTTAATGAGCTCCCTAAGTATCTCGCTACCCAATCTCCTAGCTAGTATAACGTTTAAAATACCCCCCACCAGGAAGTCGTCCCATACGGAAATACTTCCTTCCTTCACAGCCTTCCTAATACCTTCGAGAGATGTGAAGGGTTCTAAAAGACTCTTAACCTCTCTCTCAAATAACACCATCTCGTATATAGCTGCCAGCAATAACTGATACCCAGTTATTGTTTTATGGTAGTAGACAGACCTATACATGTGGAGACGGGAGACGTAGAAAGACTCTACGGCGTGGATAGCTTTAGGGTGTACCGCTATGTAGCCCTCATCATCTAAAGTTAGTGTCTGGATTATCCTCTCAAGATCTATCAAACCGTACTTAACGCCGGTATGTAACGCGTCTCTAGGTAGGTAATCAAGCCTGTCAACGTCTAAGTCGCTGTTTAAGAGGTTATTGAAAGCCGGTTCCTCGTGCGCGCCCGTCACTACCTTAGCTACTTCATCTGGTGAGAGCCCGTGACTAGAGAGAACTTCCCTGATATGGGGTTCCTCGACGATTATCATGTAGCTTAACTCCTCGTGATTTATTCCGTAGTTAGAGTAGAACACGTATTCTAGAGCGTGCGAGTAGGGTGTGTGACCGACGTCGTGAAGCAGTGCCGCGGTCCTGAGCAAGTCCCTATCATCTTTGCTTATTATGCCGTCGTTTATGAGCTTATCCGCAATCCTCTCAGCCAGCTTCATAACACCTAGCGAGTGAGAAAACCTCGTATGTACTGCGCCCGGGAACACGTACCAAGCTTGAGATAATTGCTTAATCCTCCTCAGCCTCTGCAGAGGAGGTGTGTCAACCAAGTCCCTCATTAAGGAGTCTAAGATTATGTAGCCGTGTATCTCGTCAAACACGTATTTCTTAGTATTTTCTTTACTCAACTAAACCACCACGTCACCCAATACGTGTAGGACACAATAAAATAAAAACCTTCGGTTATCTTATCAAGAAGACCGAGGTATTTGAGTTTATGACTACGGATAGAGCTATGGAACCAATAACTAAGTCTGGGTTGAGTGTTCTGCCGCGAGCCGTTAGTATGACTAGGTCGTAGTGCTCTTCAAGTAATTCCTCCACGATAGCTGTAGCTACTGAGGTGTCCGGGTAGTTAGGTTTCTTCACCTTCACCTCAACGCTAATCCCTCTCTTACCAGATATTTCAGTAACTCTCTTCACGACCTCGTCTACGTTAGGGATTGACTGATCCTCAACTACCAACACCTTTATCTTGGAGCCGTACCTCGACGCGAAGTCAAGCCCTACCTCAAGAGCTCTGTAACTCATCGCCGACCCGTCAACAGGTATCAGTATCTTCCTGAAGAGGTAACTCACTATGTATGTTGGCTCAGGATAGTAACTCACTACAACCACCTCTTAATACCTAAGGTCTCGTCAGTTATCTTTATAGAGTCCTCAGCTCTTTCTTTAAGTCTCGTGATAGCACGTATGGCGTCAATATTCTCCGGGACTACTATGGCTTCCTGATGTACGGCGTAGGTCAGCATGACCTCATCCCCCCTCACGAGAACACTGTCAGACCACACAACGTTCTCGTAGATATCTCCTTGAGGCCTCCCCAAATCCCTCGCTAACTCCCTTAACTCAGCGGTAGATTTAAGTAATCCCCCGTCAACCAGCAGTATCCTCGGGGTGTTTGCTAACGCGTCGAGAACTTCGTCATGAGATACCGCCCTCTCCAACATGAATTGGAGTGTGTGTACGTGTGCTAGTGTGGTTGGAACTACCACCGCGTAGGTGATTATGTCTAGGTCCTTAATCACTGTGTTGACGTCTAGTGCGTGGTGTGAGGGCGGCTTAGAAGGGTCGAGAATTATCCCCTCAATAGGCCCCTTCTTAATTTCTTTTAAGTCGGCAGCTCTCCTAGCTATGAACCCTCTCACACGCTTTATCCTGCCTAGTCTCGATATCGCGTGTATAATCCTTAATAAGCCGGTAGTATTGCATGACACCACCCTAACGTAGTTCTTGCCTAACGCCTCACCGTAATTTACTAAAGCGTTGAAGCTTACCTCAGCTACCTCAGGCTCCTCACCCCCTTGGAAGACGGCTTTACGACCGAAACTCTCATAGAGTTTCTTGTACGTAGCGCCTACGTCGCCCGGCGTCGCGTCAACCATTACGTCAACGGAGTTAAGTAAGTCTTCTATCGTTCCGTGAACCTCGATCCCTCGCGCGTGGAACTCACGCATGTTTTCCTTCAGCGTGTAGATTCTTAAACCCCTCTTAACAGCTGAGAGTGTCTCCCAGTTAGGTTTTGTCTTCACGATACCGACTAACTCCATATCTGGCTGTAGTGTTACGGCCCAAGCAACCCTCTTACCTATAGTTCCGTACCCGTTTACCCCTACCCTAACCTTCACGAGGAACCACCCGCGAAAAACTTCTTATACGAGATTTCCAAAGCTTTTAAAGCGGGGAGTGTCTCGCCTGAGAGCGCTATGAGGAGAGCGCCGCCGCCTGTTGAGACGTGTAGGTTCTTCTCCCTCCTCACGCCAACCTCCTCAAGCATAGAGCCTAGGTGCCCGCCCCCGATTATCACGTAAGCGTTGCTTTCGAGAGCTGCCTTCAATATGTCTAGAGTGCCGGATCTGAATCTAGGGTCTTCGACGTACCCGGCCGGACCCCTCATAACGACCACGGAGGCTTCCTTAATCATCTCAGAGAACATCAAGGAAGTGTAGGACCCTATGTCCACAGGTATTCCGTCAGCGGTATTTATGGGTTCCTCCACGACTCTCCCGTCCTCTTTAATCACTTTAACGTCGTAGGGGGTGTCTACCGGGGCGCCTGATAAAACCACTCTCCGAGCCAGCGATATTAAGGTGGTGAGGCCTTTCTCCTCAAGGAATTTCAGGAGGGACTTACCGGCTCTACCTCCCTTAGCTACGTGGAACGTTAAGCCGACGAGGCCCGTAGTAAGTATTCTGTCAGCTATCCTCTTCTTCGTTAAGAACTCTATTATCTTTATCGTGTCCCTGACCTTAGCACCCCCTAAGACGAAGAGTCTTGGGGACTCGTTGCTCAGTATTGACTTATTCAACGCCTCGAGCTCGTCTCTCATGACGTAGCCGACTACTGACGGGAGAACTACCGGGAACCCTACTATGGAGGGCTGGGATCTGTGTGCTGTCGCGAAAGCGTCGAACACGAAGTAATCGAATAGGGGTGAGAGTTTCCTGACTAGGTATGTCCTGGAGTGTTTCTCGGGTTCTGCCTCAATCAATTCCTCGGAAACCAGCCTAACGTTATCGAGCAGCAGGATCTCGCCCTCACCCAAGCTCCGTATAGCTTCGGAGGCCGCGGGACCTATAACGTCGCTAACAAACCTTACCTTAACTCCCAGGACTTCCTGAAGCTTCTCAGCGTGGGGTTCTAATGTTATGAAGTCGTTGTCGCCGGGTCTTCCTTGATGAGTTATCACGACCACTGAAGCCCCGCGATTAAGTAGTGTCAGGAGTGTTTGGCGATGAGCTCTTATTCTTGAATCATCCATTATCTTACCGTCTTTATCGATGGGTGAGTTGAAATCAACGCGGACAAGAACCTTCTTCCTACTTAATTCGACGTCATCTATTGTGGGAAACCGGGTGAACTCCAAAACGATGTATCCCTATATGTTTCTTTAAGATGTCCTTATAAACGTTTAATTAACCTCACTCACGTCCCTCAAGTACTTCACGTCTTGCTGACGTCAAGTTAATTCCTTAATCATTAACTCGTCATCGCTTAAGTTAAGCATCTCGTCTACGGTGAGGGTGTACAGCCTTACTGGGAACGCGTACTTCCTTAACCTAGTGTTATCTAGGTATATGTTCCTCCAGGATTTTATGACTTCATCTATTCTCAGCTTCTCTAGGAAGAGGCTTAGGTCGAATATTAGCCTAGGAGGTATTAATGCTTGAGTTACTAGTATGTTGTCAGATAAGCTCATGTAGGAGTCTAGGAAGTACACGTGAGTACTCAGCACTTTAGAAACCCTCAGTAAGTCTATCGGGTTGCCCGCGATCACGCTCAACGTCTTGATGGGTGGGTCCAGGAATAAACGCTCGAGTTTCAGTCTAACACCTCTTACAACGCCCCTATTCCTCACGTGGTTATTATAGTGTCTCAGAACCAGCACGTAATTAAGTACTCTATTCAAGCGTGATTCCTCATTAAGTTTCCTGGTTATGTTCTTGACGGAGGTGAAGGGGTTGAGCTCGAGCTCCCTCACTATGTGTAGGTCTACCTCATCATACCTCACCCTTTCCTCAGAGATTTCCTTAGGTAGGGATTCTCTAGGGGATGTCTTGATACGCGTTATTAAAGTATCCCAGCTTAACAAGAATCTCTTAGACGTTATGTCGTAGTATTCCTTCAAGCTAGGCCTGTTATGCACTGTCATGGGTAGCACGTAGACCTCCCTAGCCTCAACACCTAACTTAACGTATAGTGACGTTAGGAAGCTCTCAACAGAGTTTTTAGGTACTACGTACCTGAGGTAAGAACCCCAAGGAAGAACCGGCGCGTATTCCCTGAGCAAACACTTAGGTAACTTACTGATATCGAGAAACTTATCGAAGATTAGGATAACCTCAACCATACCTAAGCGAGCAACGTCTACAAGTCCTTGAAACTCAAGACCTTTCTGTTTTATAGTCTTCATAATCTTCCACACCGTAGACGTGTGTAAGTCCATTAAATCAGCTACTTCGGAAATCTCCGGAATATACTCAAAACTCTGTAGGTGGTCGATGAAGTCTATGAGTGACGGGTTGATGTACCTGCTGAGCTGAGAAGTGTGTGAGTCCTGAGACCAATGCAAGTCATCATAGTCGCCTTGCTTACTCAAATAGTTTACCCCTAAGATATTGATTCTTAAACCTCAAAAATATCTATGTTAATCACGGCGCAACACGCTTCTACGCGATGATGCGTGAAGAGCTAGACTATTTTAAATAGTTACGTGAAACAATATTGGGTGACGAGACGTGAGAGTACCTACTCTTGATTACAAGGCAATTCTAGACGACCTATCCGGTGAGATAGCTTTTCAGTACATATCACGTGCTAAGGAACTAGCGTCCAAGGGCTTTGACGTTATATCTTTCGGTGTCGGGCAGCCGGACATACCCACACCCCAGTTCCTGGTCGATGAAGGCAAGAAAGCTCTTGACGAGAGATTCACAGGGTATACCGAGACTGAAGGGATTAGAGAATTGAGGGAGGCGATAACGGAATACCTCAACACGCGTTACGGGAGTGACGTAAAGCCTGACGAGGTTGTGGTGACTATAGGTACTAAGGGCGCGGCATACCTAGCTATGGCTGCTTACGTAAGGCCCGGTGACGAAGTCATCGTGACGGACCCTACCTACCCAGTCTACTCAGAGTTACCTAAGCTTCTCGGCGCTAGACCTGTTTACGCTCCCCTGAAGTGGTTAGGTGGGGAATCAGGTTTTTCCCTGGATATAGACTTAATACACGAATTAATAACGAGTAGGACTAGGGGTATAGCCATAGTCAACCCGCATAACCCGACCGGCGCGGTCTTCAGCAGTAGGGAGGTGGAGGAAATCATGAACTTAGCTAGAGATTATAACCTTTTAGTAATAGCTGACGAGATATACGATAACTTTCTTTACGAGGACGCTGACTTCAAGTCTTTCATCAGCTTCCCTGACTGGAGGGATCACGTTCTCTACTGCAACGGATTCTCTAAGACATTCTCGATGACTGGGTGGAGGCTGGGCTACCTAGTCGCTAGACGTGAGGTCGCTAAAGTCCTTACAAAACTGGCCGTAAATACGTGGTCATGCCCTCCATCAATAGCTCAGAAAGTCGGTATTAAAGCTTTAAGAAGTGACTGGAGCTTCGTTAAAGAGATGGTATCTTTATTTGATAAGAGGAGGAGAATACTGTACGAAGAGTTAAAGCAGATTAAGGGGTTTGAGGTATGGCGTGGTAAGGGAGCTTTCTACCTATTCCCGAAGATTTCTGAGATCCTGGAAGCTACCGGGTTGGGTGTGGAAGCCTTCGTAACCAGGTTAATGGAGGAGAAGCATGTGGTGGTGCTTCCTGGGACGGCTTTTCCTAAAGAATTCGGGAAGAACTTCATTAGGTTTAGCTACGCGGTGAGCGAGGAGAGGATAGTGGAGGGTGTTAAGAGGATACGTGAATTCGTTGAAAACCTCACATCAAGCAGTAACCGCTGATTAGATTAATAAGGGATATACCGGATTATTCTGTGGATGAGGAAAGCTAGGTGCTACAGAATTAATGAAGAGAGAACCCCCGACTGAGTATCAGTAAAGACAGACCTTCCTCAACCTAAGTTTCCTCTTCTTGTCTTCACGTTCGCGACTCATGTAATGGTTTAGTGCGTCCCTTATGATTTCAGACCTGCTCTTACCGTTCTTAAAGGAGCAAATATCTAAACACTCGATTAATTCCTCAGGTAACCTGACAGTGACTGTCCTCATCTAACTCACTAATTACGTGTGTTATGAGGAGCTTAGATAAGTTTGAGGGTAAGTCTTTTCCTCAGTGAGAGATCGCCGAAAGTATCGGTCTCAGTCCTTGAAAATAAAAGTTTATTTGATTCTATACCTAATTCTTATTGGTGCGGGGGTGCCCGAGCCAGGTCAAAGGGGGCGGGCTCAAGTCCTCCGGCATTAAGAGCGGGAGACCCGCTGGCGTAGGCCTGCGTGGGTTCGAATCCCACCCCCCGCACCAAAAACGAGTGGATGGGTTGATGCGTGTTGATAATACGTGCCTTAACTTTAACGTATGACGAGGTGCGGGATTTAAGTGATGTGAGGAAAGACCTGGAATTAAGTGAGAAAGCTTTGGTGAGTACGGGGTTTACGCCGTGGACTGTCAGGGTTACGCTACCTGATGACGTACCTCAGGAAGTTGTTAAGTATTTGTGTGGTAGTAAGTACTTATTCTCGGCTTACCACGCCAGCGTCGGCGACGTGAGTAGGGAGTCTTTAAGGAAGATCTTAGGGTGTGGCAACGGGTTCGCAACACTCTTAATCACTGACTCGGCTGAGGTGCGTGAGGCTGCGGAACTCCTCGTCAGCATGGTTAGTGAGTTAGGTGTTGACGTGTCTACTAGACTAGGCTTCACCATAGGTGATTACGTGGAAACACCGTACTACCCTCTCTCAACCCCTAAGAGGTATGGTGCGTCGATCGCGCTGAGGTACGCGAACGACTTCCTAAGATCTCTTAAAACGCAGGGGGATTTGAAGAAGGCTTACGACGAAATAAGTAAGAGTCTTAAGAGGCTAGACAACATACTGAGTTCAGTGTTCAAGAATATTGAAATACCGTACTTAGGCATAGACGCGTCTCTTTCCCCATGGATGGACGAGTCCGTGGTTCCCATAATAGAATTTCTGAGCGGCGTCGCCTTCCCGAGTGCCGGCAGTGCTTGGGGTGTGAGGAGGCTGAACGCCATGCTTCAAGAACTAAGTAAAGAGATTAAGTCCTTGGGATTCAACGAGGTCATGCTACCGGTCGGGGAAGACAATAACCTCATGAGGCTTGTGAGGGAGGGTTCCTTGAAGCTACCTCACCTCACGTTCCTAACAGCTTACTGCCTCGTAGGGGTTGATATGGTCGCCTTACCGGGCGGTGCGGAGGTGGTTGAGCAGGTCTTGAAAGACGTGTTAGCTGCTTACGAAGTGAAGAAGAAGCCTATTGGTGTTAGAGTCATACCGGCTTTCAACTCAAGGGAAGTGCATATAGCTAGGTTCGGCACCATACCGGTAATCTCAACGTGACTCGCCACGGTCCGTCCCTTAAGTCAATACTAAACAATTTTCTCCAACGCCTTAACCAGGGTTAGCTTCTTCCCGCAATCGATTACGTACAGCCATAAACCCTCACTATCGAGTGATCTGAATATTCGCGTGACGTATTCTCGTAGCTCGCCCTCACCGACTTGATTAGGTAGGTCTTGCTCGACGCATGATGCATCCACGTACCTCCTCTGTAGTAAGTATCTGCAACCTATGACGTCCCCGTCGGGGCTGACGACGCATTGAGCTGGGGTGAAGGACGGTAGGGGAGGTAAGTAACCCCTATAAACCTCGATGTAAGTACCTCTCTCACCGGTCGGCGTCATGCCGTGAAGTACTAAGCCTGTGTGAGGCACACACCCCCACTCAACCACAGTCTCTCTTAAGATCGTGGGTTTTCCGAGGAGACTCCTCAATTCTTGAGGTATCCTGCTCATGCACGCGTTAAGACAATGATCGGGGATGACGTAGCTTATGTAGCTCTTATCCAGAAAACCCATAACCACTCTTAAAACTCCTTCTTTCATGGACTTACCCAAGAACCGTAGATCCTCTCACCTGATAAGACTGATTTAAGCATGTAGGGCTTGAAGGCGTTTATGAAAACAACGCTTAGTTTTGCTCTCTCAATAATCGAGATAGCTATGGGGTCTAGCAACTCGTATTTGCCGGGCGTGTAAGACTGTGATAAAACGTTTTTCAATTCCTTAACCGTCAACTCCTTAAGCAGTCTTGCGTTAGGGTCTGTCCTCGGGTCTCTATCGTAAACCCCGTCAACTGTGGTAGCGTTGATAAGTAACTCAGCGTTAAGTAACTCCGCTAGCGATGCGGCGACCGCGTTATTTGATTGACCTGGTTGCAGACCCCCGCCAACAGCTATCTTGTCCAGGTTCCACGCGTGTATGAATTCCTCGATCCTTGTCGGTACTGGGTAGTACGCGTAATCACCGAGTAACGAGGAGAATAACATCGCGTTAAGTCTGGAAGCGCCTATCCCTAAGATGTCTTGCCACCCTAAGGAAACACCGGCTTCCGAAGCCATGCTTATGTATCTCCTGGCGGTCTCGCCGCCGCCAACCACGACAGCCATCCTCAGCCCTCTCTTCTTATACTCAATCACTATCTCAGCGATCTCCATCAATACTCTAACGTTTTCCGGACTGAATAACTTCCCGGTAAGCTTAATCACCACCCTGTTCAACTACGTCCCCAAAATAAACTGTTGAGGCATTATAATAAAGTTCCGGGGGTATTAATCGATGATATCGTAAGGGATCTCTAAAGACCTTAACTCACCGGTTATGATGGACCTGGGTTCCGACCCTATCTTCCTCATTATGACTGCCTTGGTCGGGGCTGGTTTACTTCTCAACACGGACTCCCTAGCTATGTACCTGAGTTCGTCAACCCCTGAGATTTCCTTGATTGCGTACCTAGATATTATGTGTCCGTAGCATTCCCCGTATTTAAGAGCTCTCTTAGTGAATCCCTCGGCGTAATGCGGTCCTCCGAAACCCACGGTCGGCACGCAATTAACCGGGTACCTGAACTCCCTCAAAGCTCTCACCACCGACTCACCGACTACCTCATGTGCTTTCTCGTAAACCCACTCAGTCTCCGATGAGCCTATCTCAACGAAAGTTAGTGGTTTCCGGAGATTGGTGGGTCCGTGATGCGTTACCTCGTAAACAACCTCGAAATCGCTGAGCTTACCTACGGCGAGCTCACTCAAGTTTCTTAAGGTGAGGTATGAGAAGACAGGGTTAGCTATCGAAAGCTCTTTCGGCCTACCCCCCATATCAGCTGACGCGGCCGGGTTTCCGGTGTGGTGAACGGTCAGCGACTTAACGCCTGAGCTAGCTTTGTGGCGAGATAAGATAACGTAGAAGCTAGCGTTAGGCAGTACGTCATCCAAGAAATCAAAGTAGATAACGTCTTCCTTAAAACCGACTAGTACAGCGTTGAGTTCTTCGATGATGAAGGAAACCTCACTACCGACTACTCGAGTCTCCCTACACTTAACGACCTCCCGGATAAAGTCCGCCACACCCTTACCGGCAGGGTCCCCGACACTATACGCTAAAGCAGCAAAAAACTCTTCAGAGCTCTCCTTAAGCTGTTCCTTAAACACCCTTAACCTCCTCCCTACCTGAAGAGCCGACTTCCTCGAATATTCTTAAAGCAACTAATAAAAGCGTGAGCGGGTTCGCGCGAGGTTTTTATAAGGTTATCATAAAGAAATACTTGGTTAGGCCGTAATGCGTCTTATCAACTCTTTTAAAGAAATCTTGAAGAAAGCCGCTTTATTGCTAGGCTTACTCGTTTTCTACGCTTACGGATTTCTATGGACTCTGAAACCGCGTAGGGTGGGAAGCATGAGTGATTTGCTAGACTTATTCTACTATAAGTTCCTCAGACTTAAGAAAGAGCATGTTGAGGTAGTGAGGGTTACTGATAGCGAGTTAGTCACTATAAGCAGGAATCCCTGCCCCATACTGAGACTTACCTTGTTCTTAGGTCTGGACACGAGGTATACGTGTAGGCTGGTTTCAGAGCCTGTATGCAGGTATGTGCTTAGGCGCGTGAACCCTGAACTCGTCTTCGAGAGAAACTACGATTACATAAGACCTTATAAGGACGGGTGTATGGAGAGAATATATTTGAGGTCTCAACGCAAAAATTAAATTGTGTCCCCATAATATTCAATGGTGTGCTCAAGTGGTTTCATACGACGTGGTCATAGTAGGTTCCGGGATCGCGGGCGCTTCGTTAGCTTACTTCCTAAGTAAAGACGGTTTCAAAACCTTAGTGTTGGATGTGAAGCCTTTTGAGAGGTTAGGTGATAAGCCTTGCGGTGACGCCATAGGTAAGCACCACTTCGACGAGCTAGGTCTTGAAGCGCCTGCCGGCGAGTTATTGGAGGGTTACGTGAGAGGGATTGACGTGTACTCACCCTCCGAGAAAGTGAAGTATAGGGTTATGGGTGATGGTTACGAGGTCCACCGAGTGAAATACACTAAGTACTTACTGAGTGAAGCCATCAACAAGGGCGTGGAATTCTGGGGTGAGTCTCAAGGAGTGGAACCTCTAGTTAAAGACGGTTACGTAGTCGGGGTCTCCGTGTGGGTTAAGGGTAGGGGGAGGCTGGAGGTCGGTTCTAAGATCTTGGTTGACGCTTCAGGAATGGCTAGAGCGATCGTTAGAAGACTTGACGTTAAGTGGCCTGTGAGGGAAGATATAGACCCGAAAGACATGAATATAGCTTACAGGGAGGTCAGGAAGCTGAAGAAGGAGGTTGAGGAGCCGGAGATACTCAGGATATACGTCAGCAAGAAGGTGGCTCCCGGAGGGTACTGGTGGTTTTTCCCGTACTCTAAAGAAGGCGACGTAGTCAATGTCGGGCTAGGCGTTCAGGGCGGTATGAACTACCCCAACCCTAGAGATCTCCTGCACGAGCACGTCATAAGCAGGGAAGTTTTTAATGGTAGTGAGGTCGTTGAGGCGGGCGGCGCCGCAGTACCCACTAGGAGGCCGTTGAAGACTCTTGTCTGGAACGGTATAGCGGTGACTGGTGACGCGGCTTACGCTGTAAACCCTGTTCACGGGGGTGGCAAAGGCTCCGCTATGTTAGCTTCTTGGTGTATATCCAAATCCGTGAGACACGCGCTGGAGGTAGGCGATACGTCCGCGAAGAGCTTATGGGAAGCTAACATATGCTTCAATAAGAGGTACGGGGCTAAGCAAGCAGCCCTAGACATATTCAGACTCTTCCTCCAGAGATTAAGTGATGAAGACTTGGAGTACGGGATGAGTAAGAAGATCATAAAGGAGGAAGACTTAAACACGGTCTCTCTTAAAGGAGACCTGGAACTCAGCGTCGTTGAGAAAGCTATGAGGTTATTAGCTGGCTTATCAAGACCTTCACTCCTCTTCAAACTCCGTAGGGTCGCTCACTACATGAATGACGTTAAGCAGCTCTACATGAACTACCCTGAAGAACCTGAGGGTCTGGCTAAGTGGTATTGGGAAGTTGAGAAGCTGTATTCTAGGTTTAAGGAGGAGGTATAGGGAAAAACCTGGTCTTTCAGTTAAGCTAGTAGAGAGTCTTTAAGCCACGGGTACATGTTAATCCATCTGCTGATGAAGTCTTTATAGGTTTTTATGTAGAGCGGGTGTGACGTCATCTTCTTTATTAAGTCTAGGTTCCTCCTATACTTCACCGCCTCACCTATGCTGTTAGCTCCCTTCATCCTCGACCATTCTTCAAGAGTAAACATGTATTTTTTCTGCACGTAGTCTCTGTACACGTCGTTGAGTACGTTGAAAGTGCAGAAAGGAACTACGCGGCCGTCAGGCATTAAGTAATGCACGTTACACCTCATAACCCTCTCAACATCGTAGTTGTAGAGATCCATGAAGTGCATCATGCCCAGGAAAGTGAATTTATAGTGCCACTCGCCGAGAGACTCGTATGTGTGTTTAACCAGCACCTCGCTTATGAGCTTGCGTAGAATCCCCTTAATCTCCGAGGGTACCTCACCCCACTTAATGTACTTTAGCAGTGCCGAGATCACTAGCTTAGACCCCACCAAGTACTTACTCCCGCCACTCCTCAACTCAGCCGATTTTTCCGTGAGGTAGTCTAGGAATCCTTGAACGTCTATCATCCTGGTGATGGGTATGTACTCAGGCTCACCGTCATTCATCCTCATATACACGTAAGTCCCGACACCGCACTCCGGGTGATTAGCCATCTCGAACTTAAACTCGCCGCTGAAGCCCTCGACGAATTCTGAGATAGGTACTGAAGCCGGTACTGGGAACCAGTCACTAACCTTTATCTGACCCTTCGTCTGCTCCTCTATTAATTTAGCTACGTCATATATGGTGACCCTCAACTCATCTCTCTCGGCTTTCTTTATCATCCCGGTCAATGACACTGGCTGTAGATTAACCGATCTCACCACGTCTTTATTAAGGGCCGCGAACTTTATTATATCCCCTAACTCGTGCGTGTTAAGACCCTTAATTACTGTAGGGACTAAAACAACGCTAGTCATCCCCGACTTCCTGAACGCGTCTAGAGCGAAGGGCACCTCCCAGTGGTTCTTAGGGTTTGCCTGCGGCGAGACACCGTCGAAGCTCATGTATATCGTGTTAACCCCTGCCTCCCTTAGATCTCTGGAAAACTTAACCGCGGCTTCCTCACCCTCAAGCAGGTATAGCTTAGCAAACTTAGTTATGTTGGTGTTTAGCTGGATGTGCCTGACCCCCATCTCCCTCAGCATCCTAACTATATCCACTATATCGTCTCTTAACGTGGGCTCACCCCCCGTCAACTGAACGGCCGGGGTCACGCCCTGCTTAAGGAGTTGCTGAACCATGAACCTAATCTGCTCTATCGTCGGCTCATAAACGAACCCGGACTTCTCAGCGAAGAAAAAGCAGTACCAGCAGTCTAGGTCACACCTATTCGTTAAGACTAGGTTCGCTAACGCGGTGTGGTTCTTGTGTATAGGGCATAAACCGCAGCTGTAGGGGCACGGGGCTGAGAGGTTTGTGTAGACGTGTCTCGGACCCCTGCCCTCAACATACCACTTCTCTATCCTCCTAGCAAACTCGGAACTACCCTGATACAACTCCTCTATCTCGCCGTGCTCAGGACACTCCTTCCTTATATAGAGCTTCCCATCCCTCTCAAAAATGATTGCGGGGAGTAACGCGTAGCAGTAAGGACATATAGACTGCGTAGTCCTGACAAGCTTCTCACCCTCCTTAAGCTTAGGCAGAGAACCCCACACCTTAACCTCCCTATCAGCTATCCTGATAGTTCGCGTAGCTCGATCATAGTATGACGGCGTTATTAACTTCCCTCCCTCAACACCCTGACCATCACCCAACCCACATTACCTCACTATACTTTCACTCTGTTAATAATAAATATTTTCATATGATTCCGGAGGATGGGGTCCGTTAAACGCTGGAGGCGTCTTGCGGTTCCGCGAGGCATGACATGGTCTTATAACCAGCCCTTAAGGTTGTCCCAGCCGCCGCGTAGTTCTTGCTCCTCCAAGTATATGATGCCTGGAGAGCCTTCCACAACCTCGCCTATTAAGACGTAGTCTTCAGGCATTTCCTGCTCGGTGAAGACGGCTATGGAGTATTCCTCCCCCATGTAGCGTAAGATCTTCTTTAGCTCTATCGAGTACTGCCCCGAGATCTCGAGTACTTCCTTACACACGCCCTCCGCACGCAGTCTCATAGCCACGCCGTTAACTCTTAAGACGTTCCTCAGAGATTCTAAGCCGTCACTAATGTCTGTGGACGCCCTCACCCTACCTACATCGTTCAAGAATCTTAACGGCGGGTCCGGTCTCCTCAACACGTTAAGGAATTTCTTGACGCGGTCTTCACCAAGTATTTTCTCGTAGTACGTTAATGCCGGGAGGGAGGATACCCCCAAGCATTTCGTCGCGTAAACCCTGTGTCCAGGCTTCAGACCCTTATTACTTACGGGATTGATTGATACTCCGAGTACGGCGACGTCTAGCCAGCCGTCTTCGGAAACGTTCAGGTCGCCTCCCAGGAACAACGCCTTAAGTGCTTGACAGGAGTCGCGTAACCCGCGAGCTATCTCCTCAACATCCCCTAACCCCATGTCTTTCCGGAGACCTACGGAGGCTGTGAGAGCTACCGGCACCCCTCCCTTAGCTATCACGTCCACGGCAGCGCCTAGAGCCACCCTGTAAGCTAGGTCGTCAAACCCCATCCAAGGATACTTCGAGGTCTTGAAGGACGTGCCGTCTATCTTGAGAAAGAACCACTTATCCATAATCCTCAAAGCCCCTGCGTCGTCTAAGTAACCGAAAGGTATTTTAGAGTAGTATTCGCCGAGGAGACCGGCGATGACCTCAATCAACTCACGCTCACTAAACTCACTAACCCTCCTCATTAACCACGCCCACGTTAAGTAAAGAAGTTATAAGAATTTAAAGAGATAACGATATGTAGAGGGTGGCTGATTAAGTGTTTCGAGGTATTGAGTTAAGGGCTAGGTATTGCTTCTTGATCGCCTTACTAGCAACCCTGATTCTCTCTTCTGCAGTGCCTCAGTACGTGGTGTGGGTCACTAGCCACGCACAGGAAACCCCGAACTACGACGTATACAACTTAACGTATGTTGACGTAGCGGTGATTACGTACGCGAACAACGTTTCCGAAGGGTATTTCGAGACGCCCATCAACTACACCGAGCCGCACTATACTCAGGTAGTGCGTGTTTTCAGGGTTGGGGGGAACGTCACCGTTAAGGAATCGGGGAATAATACTTCGTTCACGATCCCTATAAGCAATAACACGCGCGGTTACGTAGTATTGAACGTGACCCTGATTCGCGAGTCACGTAAGGAGATGAACATCGTAGCACAAGCACTGTATCTCGGGAACGTATTTCTTTACGACTACCCATACCCTGAGGAGGTAGTGAAGAAATACGTCCTACAACCTAATGAGAGGGTGGTCGAGGTCGTCGTACCTCTTTTCGAGGAGTGGATGCGTAGCAAGCTTCACGCCAACATCAGCTTAAGTGAAGTGTCTAGGACTTACTTAGCTGTCTGGGCTGCTAACTACGTATACGGGGGTTACCTCATAAAGTATAACGCTAGCGCCATACCCAGACCCTTAGAGGAGGTCTTGGAGAGGAGGGAGGGGGACTGCGATGATATGTCTAGAATCCTCCTAAGCTTACTGTGGCATTACGGCATACCTGCGAAGATTCAGTACGGCTACGTCTACCTGAAGTTTGATTACGTGACAGACGTTTACGGCTCCCTCACGAGATTCATTAACGCGGGTCCTCACGCGTACGTAGTTATTTACGTGCCGACCGTTGGGTGGGTCTCGGTAGATCTTCTTGCTTGGGCACGCCTATATTACCCGACACTAATAACGGGTGAGTCAACATACTCTAACGTCACCAGCGAGGACTTAGAAGAGGTTGAGAAATTCTATACTTCTTTCAAGTATCTTGAACTGATAGAGTTACATGAGTCTAGTAAGTTACCGGAGGACTTGGTGAGGGATTTAATGAGTGGGGATCTCTTCGGTAGGCTGGAGAGGATGTTTAGTGAAGCGCTTCAAGAAACCAACACTACGACAACAGCGACGAACCCCCTGACCGAGACGACTACGGCGCCCGGCACCAGCGTATCGCACGAGACAACGACCACGACCGCTGTTCCTGCAGCTTTATTCGAGGTCTTAACGGTAATTGCTTTAGTTGCTGGCGCTACCATACTGGTTCTGTTACTGATTATTCTTAAGTCTAGATCATAGCTTAAACGATGGTTGCGTAGGTAGTGGTGTATGTGTAGTGGGTCAGTCCTTTGTGAGGTGTGTGAGGAGAGGCCCGCGGTTAGGAGATGTAGGATATGCGGTAGGTATGTGTGCGAGAAACACGTGAATGAGGAAGGTGTTTGCGCTGTTTGCGAGGACTTGATGTGCAGGATATGTAACGCAAGGCTCTCAGTGACTTCATGCGTGATATGCGGGAGGCCTGTCTGCAGGAGTTGCTCTGTGGAGCTGGAGCCAGGGATTCGAGTATGTAAGCAGTGCGTTAATAACCTGCGAATCCTTAAAGAGGGGGGACTCAAGCTAGGTGTGTTCGGTGGTCGTGTTGAGTGAGGCCGGTGTTAAAGACTTGGTGTGCGGTGATTACTACCTCGTATGCGTGGGCACTCGGTTAAGGAGTGATGACGCGGCGGGTCTAAGACTCTGCGAACTCTTACTGAGCCGCGGGTTCCCTGAGGACAGGATCGTTATGTGTGAGTTCGGCTTAGAGAACTGCACGCCAGTTATTGAGGAACTCTCGGTGAGAAACGCTCTACTCATTGACGCCGCCTTGGTTTCAGGCCAGGCTGGGGAGACCCCCAACTACTTCATAGCTAGTTTAAGCTCCATTAACGATTCTATAACCTTGGTGACTACTCACTCAATACCGGTTAACCTCGTTGTTGAGTTGCTGAGGAGGGAGGGGTTATTTGATAACGTGTGGGTTTTAGGCATAATAGCGAGGGATCTGAGCCTGGGCGAGGAACTCAGTCCTGAAGTGCGGGAGACCGTGAACTACCTAGCTGACCTAATCATTAAGGCGTTAAACTCTTGTGGCGCTAGGCAAGACCCCCTATAATTATTGAGAGTGCTAGAGCTACTAAAGCTGGAATCAGCCCGTACTTAACTATGGTGGAGACCCCTTGCTCCACCCTGAACCTGCCGAAGGAAGACTTAAGGATCGTTATGATGGTGAGGATTATCAAGTATTTTGCGGCGGTTGCTAGAGCTCCTAGAACTAGGTTATCGCCGAACGGGTAAGGCCCTCCCAAGAAAACCACAGCGACTATTAAGGAGAGGACGTAGAGATCCGCGTCGTGGAGGAAGTTAAAGAGTGCTAGGAGGGGGCCGCTGAATTCCGTCACCACCCCAGCTATCAATTCTTGCTCAGCTTCCGGTATGTTGAAGGGCGGGAACATTAGCTTGGATTGGATGGATACTAAGGCGGCTATAGTCGCTAAGATCATGGGTATAGCTGTCAGGGGGTTGGTCCACAAAGACCACGCGAATTCAGCGGTCGTGCTAACGGAGAAGACGGGTTCCCCTTTAGTGATCAGGCTTACTAGATATACGGGGACTATGGTAGCTGTGAAGAACGCTGGCTCCGCGACGACCAGCATAGATGAGAATCTTGAGACACCCTTAATCGTGAACGGGTTTGTGAGAGAGGTTGACATGAGTAGCTCTGAGATCGCTACCCAGACGCCGAGGAAGTAAATCAGTAGTATTACGTCGAAATTAAAAGCTATTCTCAACGGTGATATAGGTAGTAGGAGTAGTGAGGCCGTTATAGCCCCGATCCCGACACAGCCGAAGATTCTCGCGAGCTTAACGCTACCGTGCCTGTAGTTAGGCTCTGTCTTAGCCAAGAGTAGTTTTAGGAAGTCCGCGAACGGTTGCAGTATTCCGAGAGGTCCTACGTACGAGGGCCCCATCCTCCTCTGGGTTCTGGCGAAAAGCTTCCTAACCCACCACTCGCTAAGCATTGAAGCGATCCAGAGTGTTAGGAGTCCTGGAAAGACCAGCGTGCTGAAGACCGTTAACGCGATTAACGTTATTTCCTCCACTTAAATCACCTCATGAAGTATATTAACGCGATTAAGGTAAGTAAGCCTATGTAAGACAACATGTACACACCCCAATCATTTAGTATACCGTTATGCATCTGATCTCTTAAGAAGGTGTATAGTCTGCGGCCAGCACCCCTCACCACGCCCCAGAACAGGTTACGCACTGAGACGTCAACGGATTTTATAACGCTCGCGGGCTCCCCACCTATGTATGGTTCTGAGTATTCCGAGCTAGTCTGAGGTGTTTTCCTAGATAGCGTGATGTAGACTAGGTACATCACGAGTGTTGATAACGCTAACACACCGCTTAAGAACAGGGTTGCCGTCCAAGGATCTAGGTTGAGCGTGCTCACCTCACTCACCTACCCCAGAAAATCAAATATCCTTGCAACCAGTAATTAAGTATTCCGTCTCTCGAGGTCGTCGCCTCCACAAACCTACGTAGCCACTCACTCATGATAGGTGATAGTATGCCCGTAATCAAGCAAGCCACACTCAGTATTAAGAGTACTATGGTGGGTAGCGCGCTAGCCCTCACGAACTCCCTCTTAGGTGTCGTGAAGAGCGCGGCGTAGAGTAACCTAATATACCCTAAGAGTGATATCGCCGAGATTACGTTAATGATTACTGAGATGTAGGGCGCTCCTGCCTCAAGATAGGAAGCGTAGAGCAGATACTTACTGAAGAATCCTCCGAAGGGCGGGATACCTAACAACTGGAGAACACCTATTATTAGCGCGGCCCCTAATAACGGGTTCCTCCTCCCCACACCCCCTAACTCGTCGAGTCTTCTAGTCCCCCCAGCCGCGTATATTATCACCCCGGCGGTGAGGAAGAGGAGGGACTTACCTAAGCTGTGATTGATTAAGTGGTAGAAAGCGCCGGTAAGCCCGTCCACGAAGGCTTGTGAGCCAGGCTTGGATAGGAGTGAGGATCCTATGGAGAGGCCTACTAAGACCAGGCCTATATGGCTTATCGTTGAGTACGCGAGCAACCTCTTTATATCGTCTTGCACCGCCATCATGAGCGCTCCTATAAGTCCTGAAGCAAGTCCTAAAACCAGCGTTACTAAGAGTATTAAGTCTCTTAAATCACTCACTGCTGAGAACGGGTTGAATATAGTGTATAAGAATCTGAAGGTAGCGTAAACACCTACGTTCACTACAAGACCTGATAACGCTGCTGAGACAGGTGTTGGTGCTTCAGGGTGTGCGTCAGGAAGCCAGAAGTGGTTGGGGAAGACGGCTGACTTGAACGTGAATGCCCATAAAGATAGGGCTAGAGCTATCGCGGTGGCCGCGTATACCTGGCCATAGTAGTAACCTGAAACTAGGTCGTAGCCCCAGAACAAGGTAACCTTGTTCGTTAAGTCAGCCATGTTGAGGGTCCCGAACGAAGCGTAGATGAATACTAACCCTATGAAGTATAGTGTGGTGGCTACGGCTCCGAAGAGCCCGTACTTTATGGCTGCCTCAACGGCTTCCGGCTTATTCCTGTAGAAACCTACTAGCGCGTAAGCACTGATAGACATCACCTCAAGCATGACGAATAGGTTGAACGCGTCCCCGGTGTAGATGCAGCCTAGCATGCCGACCTCCAAGCCTAGGAGTAGGGTGTAGTAGTATGGCGCGCTCCTCAAATCTCTTATGTACCACGCGCTGTATAGGGTTATCAAGAACATTACTGTGGCCGTGAGTAAGGCTATGAGGGAATTCACTTCGTCTAACTCGTAGGATATGCCTATCGGCGGCCACCACCCTCCGAACGGGTATGCTTTAACTCCCTCCTTAACGACTACGCTGAAGTTGTATGCGGCGACGACCAACGCGTATAGTGAGGCGGCTGACGCGTACGCGTGGAAGAACTTAATATTCTTTACGATCATGCCCAGCAACGGCAACACGAACGCGAGACCTATGAGTGAGGGGACCAACACACCTACGCTTAGGTAGTACATGATCTCACCACCTCAATCAAAAATCCTCTTAGCGAATTTCTCGAAGACTTTCGAGATACTCTCCCTCGCTTTCTCAGGCTCTGTCGCGGCAACGTCTATCCAGTGAACGTAGAAGGCTTTTTCTTCAGGGAACACGTCGACGACGACGGTGCCCGGCGTGTTAGTTATTGAGTTAGCTATGGTCAGCATAGCGTAATCGCTCACGACCTCGTAGGGGACCTTAACTATGCCGGGGTTTATGGGCATTCTAGGGTGTAGTATCCTCTTCATCACGTCTAGGTGTGCCCTAACCTCGTCCACGAAGAAATACCTGATCGCGTATACTAGGAGCCAGCCAAGCCTCCTAACCTGAACTAGCTTGCTAGGATTGCTTACGACTAGGTTAGCGGTTATCAATGAAGTCGCTAAAGCTACTGCAGCCCCGGTAATTAAGTCGTACGTTGATACAGACCCTGAAAACACTAAGTAAACGATGAAGGTTAGGATGAAGACCCCTAAGACCTTACCGGCGAACCCCACCTCAACTCACCCCCTCAGCTTAGCTACCCTCCTAACGTCTGTCGTCCCGTAAAGTCTGTAGACCTGGAGTGTGAGGAAGACTAGGAATAACGTGACTGCAAGCCCTATCACTATAGCTGTCAGCACTAGTGCTTGAGGTAGTGGGTCTACGGCTTGGCTAGCGAACCGCGCGATATCCTCGGTCGTCGGGTTGGTCGTGGTTATGACCGGGGGTATTGGTGATTGTTCTGGTGAGGGCCACGTCCTATAACCCACAACTATAGCTAAGACGTTAGCTGTATCTGAGAATATCGTTAAAGCGATTATCTTCTTTATCAGACTAGGTCTTGCGAAGATGCCGTAGAGTGATATACCTGCGTTGAAGAACAGGCTGAATAGTAGGGTATTAAACAGGAAAACGTTTAACTCATTCATGGGCCTCACCACTAATGAAGCTTCTAACTATTTCTTCAGGTATGGAAAGCAGCATGAAGACTAGCGTGAACCCGCTTGCCACAGCTAAGTACTCGGATAAGTTGAAGAAGAATAGCGTGCCACTTATTAACGCGTTAGAGACCTGGGCGGGGATTCCTACGGGAGCGTCGAGCTTCGGCTGGTTCTGGAAGACGTAAGCGTTAAGCCCTGTTACCAACCCGATTAAAACTGCGGCTAGGGCGGTTAAGTATATGCCTATTAAGCCAGCAGTTCTTAAGACGAGCATAGGCTTCTCCGCAACACCCTTACTCAGTAAGAAATATACTGAGAAGATCACTAGGATTAGTAGGGGCGCTACCGCCGCAGCAGAACCTCCTTGGAAGCCTCCCCCAGGCGTTAAGTGGCCGTGGAGCGCTATAGAAGCGCTTACTGCGATTATTAGAGGTGTCAGCAATCTAGTAGCGGTCTTACATATTAGGCTTAACCCCTTACCGTTGTCTTTGTTGTTCGCGTTATCTAAGGCTTTCTTAAGTGATATGCCTCTCGCTAGAGCCAACGCACCGACGATGGCGAGGAAGAAAACAGCGGTCTCGAACAACGTGTCAAGCCCTCTATAATCCCAGACTATAGCTGTGACAGCTTCAGGGCTCATGGCCGTGAACGAAGGGTACCTCGGGTTTAGTGTTGTGATGAGGTACCAGTAAGCTAACGTCCTGACCCCTGGTAGCGGGAGCGGGTAATAACCTAAAGCACCCTTAGTAAACGCTAAAGAAAACGTAAGAACTAAAATTATTAGACTACTTAACACTAAGAGTTTCTTAATCCTCACCCGCTATCACCTCCCGATCCCTCTAGATCACCCTCAGTTCTCTCAGTCTTCTTTATCAAGAACAGAATTACTGCCGGGTATAACCCTACGGACACCGGGATGTAGACTAAAGCGATGTCGGGAGCCATGAGTAGGTAATATATTATGGTGTATACGGTGCTCTGCAACGCGGAGAAGATCACCGCCTTAACCAGGTCGTTTTCCACGATAGCTAAATACGTCGCAATAAGTGAGACAACCCCTGCTACAGCCATGAACAAGTAAGTTAGTGTGTTTAACTCAATCATTTCTTCTCACCCTCCCTCATCTTCTCCTGTAGTGCGTCATGAATTAACGGGTAGGGGATCGCGGCCCTAGACCTGTAGGAAGCTCTGGCTAGGGCGTGTGAACCCACCGGACCTAAGAGCAGTATTAGCGACGCGGTTACTAAGGCTCCTCCGGCGACGAACCACCTATACATCCCTAACTCAACGTACCCGGCGGCGAAGAGAGCCGCCCCTATTAACGGGAGGAAAGCGCCCCATATGGTTCCCACGGTAGCGGCGTGTAGTCTGACGAAGAAGTTAGGGAATCTCAGCAGTCCTATAGACCCTATCAAGTCCGCTATAGCTCCTACCACGATCATCAGCGTTCCTAGGAACATTAATACCTCGTTGATGAGTTCCTCCATCACGGCTACTCACCCATCTCTCTAGACTCAAGATACTTAGCTACGTATATGTCTAGAGCGAACACCCATAGAGCTAACACTATTGCTACAGCGATTAAGATAGGGGATCGGAAGAGTATGCTCAGGATCGTTATGAAGGCGGCTAAGTCGTAGCTCATAGAGTCTATAGCCAGCACACTATCAGATATTGTAGGACCCTTAACAGCCCTCACGGAATATAACGTAAACGCTGTTAAGTAGATCGGCATCACCCAGAGAATCACCGTTAAGTAGGGTTCAGGGTTCATCAAGCACCACCAGCCTTAGAAGTGGTTGATAAAGAAAGCTGACTGGAGTCTATAGGGGCTGATGAAGCGAGCCTGTACTCGTTAGTGACTAAGTAAGCACTCGTCGGACACACCGTGACACACCTATAACAAAAAACACACTTAAAGTAATTGATTACCGGGTATATTCTCCTAGCGTTCGTTTTAGGCACTACGTACTCGTCAGGTATTTTAACCATCGTTATAGCGTTCGCAGGGCATTCTACGGCGCAGAGTGAGCACCCGATACACTTCTTTAAATCCGCGTACTGCCTCCCCCTAAAGTCCGGCTCGATAAGGGTTTTTTCTTTAGGGTACTGTATGGTGGCTGGCTTCCTGAAAATACCTTTAATGACTTCCTTAATTAGAGCCGGCCTCACTTCTTAACACCCCCTAACTCCTTTAGAGGGACCTGGTACTTGACCCCTCTCCTCAGATCTGTGATCACGGCTCTCTCCATGCATGAGATGCACGGGTCGAAACTCCCTAGGATGATCGGTACGTCAGCTATCATCTGGTCGACGTACGCGAAAGCTGAGTTAACTATGTTGTTTAGTGACGGGGTTCTTATCTTGACTCTGTAAGGCTTGTCACCGCCTGAGCTGCTGACGTAGTATGTTAACTCCCCTCTAGGAGCCTCAACTATCGCGTAAGACTCGCCCTCAGGGAACCTCCTAGGCAACTTCCTCTCGTCAGGTACTGGGTTGCCTTGAGGTAGGTGTGTTAAGATATACTTCACCATATTCGCAGACTCGTAGAGTTCCCCGAACCTCACCATAGCTCTCGCGTAGCTATCGCCGTAATCCTCCGTGATGACGTTGAACGGTATCTCGTTGTACGCGTCGTACTTGTCGTGAGCTCTTGCGTCAGTCTTAACCCCGGAGCCCCTGGCCACAGGCCCTACTAAGGAATAAGCTAAAGCGTCAGCTTGTTTTATCCTCCCCGCGTCCCTCAGCCTCTTATTAATCGTCGCGTCCTCCCGGAATACTTTATGGTAGTACTTCACCCTCTCCTCAACCCTCTGAACGATATCCAGTATTCTAGACTTCTTCACCTCATCAATGTCTCTCCTGACGCCGCCGACCATCATGTAATCAGCTAATACTCTCTGACCGGTGAGTATCTCCTTAGCTTTCATGACGTATTCCCTGTCCTTCATTAAGTACATGAAAAGGGTCTCGTATCCTGCGAGCTCGGCGTTCACCGCTAGTATGAGCATGTGGCTGTGCAGCCTCTCCAACTCCATCGCCAGAACCCTCAAGTACTTAGCTCTGGGCGGCGGGTCCACGTCCAGCAAGTACTCCAGAGCCCTCACGTAGCAGTTAGCGTGGACGGCGTTGCATATACCGCAGACACGCCCTACTATGAATATGTCTCTGTAGAAAGTGTTTTTCTCAGCAAGTTTCTCAATACCTCTATGGTTATAGCCCGTTATGACATCAACCTTGATCACTCTCTCGCCGTCCGCGTGAAGCTTCAGTAGCAGGGGCTCGTGTAGTGCTGGGTGCTGAGGCCCTACAGGTATCTCAACAGTTAACGGTATCTCGATTAAGTGTGTTGCCTCAACCAACTCAAACACCTGAGTCTTTTCTTAAGGGGTAAATACCCTTAGACGAGATATCTTCCGGAACGAAGAAAGACCTCCTTAAGTAGGTGTTCCCCTCGAATAATACACCTAGGAGGTCATGGGTCTCTAGCTCGCCAGCTAGAGCGCCCGGAATCAAGTCGATGACCGAGGGCACGACCGGGTTCTCCCTTGGTAGGTACGCTCGGAGAACTAAGTACGCGTCATGCTTGAATAAGTTGATGAAGTAGTCGATACGTATGAGTTTCTTCTCAGGGAGGTCTGTTCCTTCTATGGTGGCTAGGTAGAATGATTCCTTACCCAGCACCTCAGCTAACTTAACGAATACTTCCCTGACCTTGCTTGCCTCTACCTCAATAACCAACCTATTAGGCTTCATGGCGTAAGACTTGACCACATACTCCTTAAGTGATTCAACCAGGCTTTGGCTCGTCGCCATCACCTCCCTCAAGCTTCTTAAGCAGTTTGATGATGCCCTCAAGTATGGCTTCCGGTCTGGGCGGGCATCCGGGCACGTACACGTCAACCTTAACCACCTTATCAGCCCCGCCCACGACCGGGTAGGAACCCTGAAAAACTCCCCCGCTGAGAGCGCACGCCCCCACAGCCACGACGAACTTGGGTTCGGGCATTTGCTCGTAGAGCCTCTTAAGCCTCTCAGCAGCTTTCTTCGTTACAACCCCCGTAACTACTAGTACGTCGCCGTGCCTTACTGAGGGAGCGAGCCTAACCCCGAATCTCTCCGGATCGTAATGAGGCGTTATGGAAGCGAGAACCTCGATATCGCAGCCGTTGCACGCGCCGGTGTTGAAGTGCACCAACCACGGCGAGTACCTGATTATCTTAACCCTCTCCACAACCTAACACCTTCCCTTAATCCCAACTCATAACCATGGAACGGCTTAAAAGCATTGTTTAATGTTTGATAGGACGGAGACTACCTGCCCGAGAGGTATCCCGCCGTCGTTTAACGGGATCTTCTCAGGCATGAGTACCGGTATTCTCAGTTCTTCCAGAGAATCCCTAACCCCTCTCACGAGGAAATCATTCACTGCCGCCCCACCACCCAAAACCACGTAGTCCGGCTTGAATAACCCGCTATCCACTACCTTAGCCACCACCCTCCCTAAAGCGTGTCCTAAGCCGTACTGAGCGGTGCGTCCCACACTCGCTTTCACGTACGTGCTTAAATCAGCACCCGCTAAAGTCTCCACCAGCTTACTTAAGAAAGTGATTAAGTCGATTCTGTACGCCCCGTCAGAGTACGAGACCTTGATTTCCTCGATTAAGTCTCTCAATACCTCACCCCTACGGGAGTAAGCTTCCAGGGTTATGGCCGGCTCACCCTCGTAAGTCCTCACGTAGCAAACACCCAGCAAAGCGGAAACAGCGTCAAGAAACCTCCCGGTCGAGGATGACCTCACGTAGTTGCCGCGTCTAACTAGAGCGTGTAGCGCGTCCACCTCCTCAAGACTCCTTAACCCCCTAACAAAGCCTAGCTTAACGGCTACCTCCTTAACCTCCTCCGGACTCATGAAGGTTAGGAGGCTCGACGTTAAGTACCTGGCCGGTCTGTAAGTAGATTCGTCTCCTACGAAGGGTAGGTACGTGAGTGTCCCAACCCTCCTATAACTTAAGTCCTCACCTATGGCTAAGACCTCACCACCCCAGATAGCCCCGTCATCGCCGTAACCCACCCCGTCCACGACGACCGCTACCGCGTTCTTCCCGAGGATTCTCTGGTCCGCCATCGTGGCTAGGGCGTGTGCGTAGTGGTGCTGAACCTCGAATAACTCAAGCCCGTGATCTAGAGCGTAGAACCTCCCTAAACGGCTTGAGTTGTAGTATGGGTGCTTATCCACGGCGACGACAGACCTGCTTAACTCCACCCTGTAGTTAGTTATGATGAACTTAAGGTATTTTGAGAGATCCTCAAGAGTGTCGAGGTCGTCGACATCGCCTATGTACTGAGTTAAGACTACCTTATCCTCGAACCCTACGGCGCCCGCTGACTGTAGTTCCGCTCCGAAAGCTATCACGTTCTTAGGTAGCTTACGCCCTATCTTAATCCAGGTGGGGGCGTAGCCCCTCCCCCTCCTAAGCAGGACCGGCTTCCCGTCAGTGAACCTCACTACTGAGTCGTCAGCTCTGTTAACTATCTCCCTATCATGCGTTAAGACGTAGTCAACTATCTTGTTTAGCTTGCCGTAAACGCATTCCTCGCTAACGCACATGGGCTGCCCCTTAGGGTTGCCGCTAGTCATTATGAGGAACTTATCCCTCGTTTCAAGCAGGAGTAGGTAGTGTAGTGCTGTGTACGCCGTGAACACGCCCTCAACATCCATGTTCGGGGAGACGTACTTCGAGACTCTTGAGTCTTCCTTCTTGGGGAGGAGGACTATCGGTCTCTCAGGCGATTTAAGTATTTCCTCAGCTCCCTCATCGATTAACACGACGTTTCTCAGCACCTGCGTGTCGAGACCCATGATAGCGAAAGGTTTGGTAGGTCTCTCCTTCCTCCTCCTCAACTTAAGGACTACCTCGTCGTCCGTGGCTAGGGACGCTATGTGGTAGCCCCCGATACCTTTGATAGCTATTATAGCGCCCTCATCGATGAGCTTAGAAGCTTCTTTGATGGGATCTTTAGAATCTATCACGACCCCCGCGTTATCGGTTAGCCAGAGTTTAGGGCCGTCGGCCGGGCAGCTTATGCCTTGAGCGTGGTATCTCCTCAGGTTTTCTAAATCCCTGTACTCGGATGAGCACTCATCACATAACCTGTACTTACCCATGGAAGTGTTCTCTCTATCGTAAGGTACTCTGTACATCATGGTGAATCTAGGCCCGCACCAAGCACAGGAGTTGAAGGCGTACCTATACCTCCTGTCACGCGGGTCTAGAACCTCTCTTAAGCAGTCATCGCATATGGCGAAGTCGGGCGGTATCATAGACCTCTTAATGGCTTTTACGTCGCTACTCATTATCGTGAAGTCTTTGAAGCCGCCCGCCTTCTCGAGAACCTCTATCTCAACGCCCTCAACGCGTGCTGTAGGGGGTTTCTCGCTCATCAGCTTCTTAATGAAGAGAGCGAGCGTCTCGTAATCCCCTTCGACAACGACCTCCACCTCCGAGCCGCCGACGTTCCTTAAATACCCCTTAACACCTAGCCTCAGCCCTAGCCTGTGGAGGAAGGGTCTGAAGCCTACCCCCTGAACAATGCCCTCAATCACTAACCTCAGTGTAGGCATCTCCTACTCCACTAGACACGACCCTACACAGTTAATTAATGATGAGATTCTTATAGTGTTTTAACTCTTTTATGAGTCTATAACAAGCTTATTATTGTTAAGACCCCCTCCATAGCCAACACTACTATGAGGGAAGCTACCAAGACCCCGATAACTATAGCTAGCGAAGCCCTCAACTTACTCAACCCGAATACGTGAGCTATTAACGAAGCGGTCCAAGCCCCTGTCACGGGCAGCGGTATCGCCACGAAAACCGCTAACCCTAAGTAACCCCACCTCCTCAAGTACTTACCCCCCTCCCTCCTCGCTCGACTAACTAAGCGGGAATACAGTTGTTTAACGCTTCCCAAGACCCCGCTAGTGGACCTCAGTAACATGTCCTCAAAGACCTGCAGTGCTTCCAAAGCTATGAAGGGGATTAAGGAATTGAATACGGTGGCTAGGGTCACGAGCAACCACTTAGTATTACCGTCTTGAGCGATGACGTAGGCTAGCGGTATAGCACCCCTAACCTCCGATACGGGGGCTAGCGCCGCCAAGACGACGAGGAGAGCGCTGGTAGCGAGGGACGTCACCGTATCACCTAATCCTCCCGTTATGAATTCCTGGAAACCTAAATATAGGTTTCACGCCGCCGCGTTCTAAGCTTAAAAACGCTTGAGTTAATATATTGGCGGGTCGTGTGGGTAAGTCCGGGTTCTTGCGATTAAGTGGTGGGGGTTCTCACGAGCACCTCGTCATGCCTGCTAAGGTTTACTCGAACAACGTCTTGAGTAGTAGGTTCCGGATGGTTAAGGTCAAGCCCTTAAGCGATTTAAGGGTTCCTGAACCGCCTCAGTTCTTCATGGTTTGGGTGCCGGGGGTTGACGAAATACCCTTGAGTGTGGCTGATTATGACGGGGAGGTGCTGTCCTTCATATACGAGGTTAAGGGAGCGGGTACCGGCGCTCTATCTAGGCTTGGCCCGGGGTCTTACGTAGGTCTTAAAGGACCTTTAGGCAGGCCTCTCAACGTGGTTGAGGGTTCCTCAGCCCTCCTCGTGGTCGGGGGTTCAGGGGTTGCGCCAACACCCTACATAACCAAGTACTTAGCTTCTAGGGGGTGTAGGTTCGAGGTTGTTTGGGGTGTTAAGAAGAGGGGTGAGCTCTTCAACCTAGGTTCCGTTATGAGCGGTGTTGAGTATATCCACGTAGCTACTGAGGACTGCAGTATCGGTTACTGCGGTCTGGCTTCAGAGCTTGCTAGGGAGTTGGTGGGTAGGTATAGGTATGACTTAATCATAGGTGTAGGGCCTAAGGGGATGCTTAAGTCTTTATGCGAGGTTACTTCAGGGGTTAACACCTACGTGGTTTTGGAGGCTATGGTTAAGTGCGGTGTCGGGCTCTGCGGTTCCTGCGCCCTACCAAACACGGATAAGTTGCTGTGTGTTGACGGCCCGGCATTTAAGTGTGGGGAGGTGATGCATTATCTCAGGTCGTGAGGTAGATCTAAGCACTGTCTTAGCCGGGGTTAAGCTCAAGCACGTCTTAATGAACGCTAGCGGGGTTCTCGGGGCCCTCCCAGAACACGTGGTTAGGCTAGCTAGCTACGGTCTGGCGGCGGTGGTGACTAAGACCTTCACCGAGAAGCCGAGGGAGGGGTACGGCCCCCCAATAATACTTAGGTTGAGGAACGGCGGGTACATAAACGCTGTTGGCTTAGCCAACCCTGGCGTGGAGTCGTTGCCTCAGGTCGTGAGGAAGGGTAAGGAGTTAGGGCTCGTGACCATAGTCAGCGTTGGTGGCTCAAGCTTGGACGAGTTCGTTAAGGTTTCCACGGCAGCTCTGGAAGCTGGCGCGGACATGATCGAGCTGAACCTGGGCTGCCCGCACACGAAGGGTTACGGGCTGGACGTGGGGAGCGATCCCGCGAACGTCTACGAGGTCGTTAAGGCTGTTTCCTCGGTGAGTAGGGTTCCAGTGATAGCTAAGTTAGGGTTCAGCGATAACTACGTTAAGTCGTCGGGTAAGGCGCTTGAGGGAGGGGCTAGGGCTCTAACACTAATCAACACTGTTAGAGCGATGGTCATAGACGTGTACTCAGCCAAGCCCATACTCACCAACGTGTTCGGAGGTATGTCAGGCCCTCCAATACACCCGATAGCTGTCAAGGTAGTCTACGACGTCTACAGAGAGTACGAGCCGGAGATAGTCGGGGTTGGCGGGGTGACGGACTGGGTATCGGCTGCTGAGCTAATACTCGCCGGAGCTAAAGCACTTCAGGTAGGCTCGGCACTAACAGCGAAACCTAGGGAGGTAGTTAACTCAATACTTGAGGGTCTGAGGGAGTGGGTCGCTGAGTTAGGGTATGAGAGGATCGGGGACCTCGTAGGGCTAGCGCATAAGAGGTGAGGTGAGCGAGAGAAAAACACTTAGTGGGGCCGCGGGGATTTGAACCCCGGACCACGGGGACCCGAACCCCGCATTCTACCAAGCTAAACTACGGCCCCTCACCCAATAACTTTAATCAAAGACCCTATTAAAAATTCCTTGAAGCTTCAGCCATTGCGTGACGCTCCTAGCGTTTCAGCATGTCCTGCAACGCCTTTAGGTAATCATACACTCCCTCCTCCACAGCTCTAGACTCAAGATATTCGTGGTCTATCCTCTCACTCCATAAAGCGTACAGCCAGTAAGCCTTATCCCTATCCTCCGTGGATTCCCAGAATTTCCATCCTGCAAGGTATGTAATCACTAACTCCTCAACAGGTTCTACGTACACGTGGAAGTCACCCACGACTAGTTTTGTGGGCTGGGACTTCCTCCCGTAAACCACTGACACTACTTCTATGGATTTTAGCTGGAGGAGCTCGTACTTCGGTAGGAAGCCTCTAGCGATCTTCTCGGAAAATTTCTCGAGAAATCTCTCTACGAGGCTTCCGGCGTTGATTCCCTCAACGATTACGTCTACGTCCATGGTTCTGTAGATCCTTCCAGTATAGACTTCCACGGCGAAACCTCCTGTAATGATTATTCTTCCCAGACCCCCTCCCTCAAGTTTTGTGTTAAGCCACGCGATTAAGTAGAGGTATCTCTTAGTTTCCTCGGTAATTTCCTTGAGTCTAGGGAGTATCTCTTTCTCGAATTCCACGTATAAGCTCTCAGCAAGCTCTCCTAAACCTTCAACATCAAAACTCTTTGAAACCCTCTCCACTCAACCACCTCCAGATATAGGGGGAGGAGCTCCCTGCCCAGCGCCGCGAGCCTAGCCAAGTCCTCCAC
>Ga0272445_1000120_pt1 | contig 77319 bp, 76 predicted proteins | sample YNPCB0031_FD_194404 | JGI IMG/M metagenome (GOLD analysis project Ga0272445, IMG submission 194404) | Hot spring sediment microbial communities from Yellowstone National Park, WY, United States - YNP-CB-003-1 | ecosystem: Environmental > Aquatic > Thermal springs > Hot (42-90C) > Sediment...
ATAGATAATCCCGTTTACCTTATGCACCTTCTTTATCTTCTCTATGTCATATCTCTTTTCGCTTCTTCCAAAGACCTCAAACATCGTGAACATAGCAAGGAATGATAAGAAGATCATTAATACGGATAGAATAGACTTCAATAAAAGTATAGACATGGGGCCTCCCTCGAAAGAGTGGGGAAGGAGAACCCTTCCCCTGAACAGTTAGCAGCCTTCGATAGCCTTTTTCTTCTTTGGCATCTCCTTCTTCATAGGCATTTCAGCCTTGAGTGAGTTGATATATGCAACTATATTTGCCATATCCTCACCCTTTGGGTCGATAGCCTTTCCCTTCAAAGCCATCTCTATACACCAGTTGACCGCCTCCTCGAGGGTCTTGTGGGTCTTTTTCTTTCCACCTGGGGCGGGAGTTACATACTCCTTTTTGCCTCCCATCAGCCCCTTTCCATCAGGATGGCAGGAGTTGCAGGACTTTCCTGATGTACCTCCGCCCAGCTTCGGGTCGTTGAAAAGCGCCTTACCCTTTGCCACATCTGCTGCAAAGACACCTGAGAAGACAAGACCAATGGCAATCATAGCAAGGAGAGTTATCCTTATTGACTTCATCTTATCACCTCCTCTCCGAATTAGACCTCACAGAGGTCTTTACAAGGAGCCAGGCCCCTCAGAATTAGAGAACCAAGATTTTTTTTAAAACATATCATATTCATAATATACGGAATTCCATACCTGTCAAGACCATCAAAGGTTACCTCAACAGAACCTGGCTTTATGCCAGCTATATTAAGCACATCTCTTAATCTTACCCCACCCCATGTGCAGTTACCCATCGCACCATTACCCCACTGACCGCCTGCAACCCTTGGTTCAAAAAAACTCCTTCCATTACCAGAGCACTGAATAACCGCAGTATATGTAACCTTCTCGAGCTTCTTGATATCATCCATGGAAAGAAGGAGTTCCTTTTCTGTATTTCCTCCGACCCTGAGTCGCCAGAGATTCAGGTCAACAGAGGTAGGAACAGGATGGACATGCCATCTCACGAAGAGGACATCTTCTGGTGTGATAAGTTCCTTAAAATAATTGAGAGGTGTTTCGAGATTTGGAGGTCTTGAGGTCAGAAGTATGAGTTCCTTCTTCTCTGGAAAGGCAACAAGCCTCCTTTTCTCTGATGCAAAGAGTTTGAATGGTCTGCCAAAGCCTGCAATAGCCAGTATCCCTGCTGTCTTTAAAAAAGTCCTCCTTGATAAACCTTGAAGATTTACCTTCTTCATATCCAACCTCCTGTAAATTCTAATACCCGAAATGAAAATCGAATAGCTATGCTTTGATTAATTCCCTTACCTTCTCAAGGGCTTTATCATAATCAGGTTGCTCAGTGAGATCTGGAACTATCTCGATATAACGAATAGTATCATTCCTGTCTATGATGAATATCGAGCGAGCAAGGAGTCTCAATTCCTTTATTTCACTGCTCCAGTGAATATGAAGTCATTATCCTTATTCTTTGAATGACAATCAATACATCCTTTAACCTTTCCAGAGGCCTCTACCTTTCCATCTGGCGAATACTTTGCCCAGAACCAGTCACCTGCGTCAGGATTATATCCCTTAATCTTGTACATTACAGTAAGGGCCATAAGCTTCTTGTCAGGGGAGTAATTCTCTTTAACGATAATAGAGCCATCAGCCATACCCTTCTTATCCTTAATAGAGAATCTGGCAGTATTGTTGACATATGTTGTCAGAAGGGCACCGTGAGGCTCTCTTCCCTTATAGAGTTTACCCTTACCGGGCCAGAGGTCCCATTTCTGATAAGGTTCTGACTTCATGATATATTCATAGAGCTTCTGGGCATCTGGTCCGGGAAGCACCGTCTGAGTTTCGGAAGGCCCTGTCTCATGAATGGCAAAGGCTGTAAGGGCAGGAGAGATTACAAAACAGATTGAGATGAGACTTATTAAGATTTTCATTTTACACTCCTTTCAAGTGTGTTTTTACCTTTTCTTCTTCATTTGTTTCCCGCAACAGATAATGTCACAGGTCTCGACGCATCCGCATACCTCATCCACGCTCACTACAAGGCCACACACAGTGCATTCATATCTATCACCCTCTTTTACCTTCCTGGAGCTTGTCTTTTTTGGAGATTTTTTAGCTGTCTTGGCTGGCATTATTCTCACCTCCTATCTTCTTTCCTCAAAATTCTTAATGAACTGCTCTATCTGAACACCCAGATAGACACACTTGATACCATTCATACAATCATCGGCATCCTTTTTCTCAAGGTGTGTGGTGAGTTCCTGAGCACCCTTTTTGAATTGAACAACATAGGCATTCTTCTGCTCGTCGAAGCTGAGACTGACAGATATGCCATGTTTTTCAATTTCAGGATACATCTCCATTATCTTATCCTTTAAGGCAACCATTGTGTATCCCATATAAACCTCCTATATTAAGGGTTGAATTTTACAAAATCCGCAACACTTCTTCTCCATGCCCTTGGTAAAAGAGTAATACCTTCTCTAAGGTATCCAACAGCTATAAGCATGGGGATAAGTTTATCTTCTGAGATATTAAATTCCTTCTTTATACATTCTTCGTCAAAGCCATCCATCGGGTGGGTATCAAGTCCTAACCCCTTTGCAGCTATCATCAGTGTCATAGCAAAGAGGGAAGCATTTTTTACAGCAAAGAGCTTTCTTTTCAGGCTATCAGCAGAACCGTAGAGATTCGATGCCATAGCAATGTAATTATTCCTTGCCTCTGGCTTTATATAACCAAGGGACTGCCAGCTATCAAGAACATTATTGATATTTTTCTCAACAGCATCAGGGTTAGCAATGATTATCAGTATAGCAGAGGCCTCTTCTACCTTCGGCTGGTCAAAGGCGCATCTCCTCAAGACCTTTTTCTTTTCCTGATCAGTAACAACTATCACCTCCCATGGCTGGAGATTAAAAGATGAAGGAGCAAGGTTTGCTATCTCGATTAGCTCCCTCAGTATTTCATCAGGTATTTTCCTTGAAGAGTCAAAGAAGTTAATAGACCTGCGGGCCTTTATGGCATCAATGACATTCATAATAGTACCTCCTACTAAGAATTTGTGTTATAAGATATATATAAACGGGTTTTACCCGTTAAAGTTGGAAAGGCAGGAGAACTCCATATTTCCTGGGTCTTTGAACCCTTTAAGGAGTCTGTTCCCTGCCTCCCAAAGCCATAATAGGTTGATTGGGTCATCGAACCCTTGTCACCATGGAGGATTGGTCGGGAGGCTTCCCCTGCCTTACTTAAATACCTTTTTATGGAGGTACTATTATGAGTAAACTGTTTGTCGGTATCGATGTTTCTAAGAGCTCTTTCTCCGCTACAGGCATTAACCCTGAAGGCAATGTCTGTTTTTCCCTGTCTGCCACTATGGATAAGAGCGGCTTTTCCGAACTGATGAAGGCTATTACCTCTTGTTGTAAAGACCTTTCTGCTGTCCTGACAGGCATGGAGTCCACAGGCTGCTATCATATCAATCTCTTTTCTTTCCTGTCTGACAGAGTCGCCAATACGGTTATTATTAATCCTTTGTTGATCTCTAATTTCGCTAAGATGTCCCTGCGTAAAACTAAAACCGATAAAAAAGACTCCCTTACTATCGCCAGATTCCTTCTCGCTCATGAGAGCTCCATCAAGCAGTTTTCTATCTCTCAGGACACTAAAGATTTTAGAGATGTCGCCAGAGAAAGGGAGTTCATCTCTAATCTTATCGCTTCTACTAAAAACGAGATTAAAAGAATCCTTCAAACCACTTTCCCTGAATTGGAGTCTATCTGTAATGTCTTCACTGTTACGATGCTCCTTTTTCTTAAAGAATTCCCCTCTGCCCGCTTTATCAGAGCCTCTAAAGCTAAGGTTATTGCAGAAGCACTTGAGCGCTGTGGCAGAGGTAGAAGAGTCTCTATCAACGCTGATGAGATTATTAAGGCCGCTAAAAACTCTATCGCCTCCGATAGTCTTTCTAAGGAACTCATCCTTCCTCAGAAAATCTCTACCCTCCTTCATCTCATGGAACAGCTTGATAAAATGACTGATATCCTCTGTAATCTCAGTGAGTCCATTGCAATCCAGGAAATGGAGATTATTACTTCTATTGACGGTATCGGCAGATCTACAGGAGCTGCTTTCCTTGCTGAGATAGGTAATATCAGTAACTTCTCCTCTCATAAGTCTCTTATTGCCTTTGCAGGGCTTGACCCCACTGTTTATCAATCGGGTAAGTTTCAGGGTACAAGCAGGATCTCCAAAAGAGGCAACCGCCATCTCAGAAGACTTGTCTATCTTATGACCATCGGTGTTATCCGTTGTAATGCCTTCTTTAAGGCTTATTTCCTTAAAAGAAGAAAGGACGGCCTGCCTTTTAGAAAGGCTGTCATGGCTACTGCCCATAAACTCCTTAGAACTATTTTCGCTATGCTTTCTCATAATCTTAAATTCCATGTTAAGGAGGTTAATTCTTTATAGTTGACTCCTTATAGTATTAATACCAAATAATACTTTCCCTGTCAAGTTTTATTTCAAAAACTAATTATTGAAAGTAACAAAGCGATTATCCATTTATGCTAAAATAATTTTACAAGGGAACAGCTGGCGAATAGTCTTTTCCTCTCTTTAAGATTGGCATGAAATTAACAAAAAAATTTTTAAAAGGTGTAATTATTTTTTGCTTTCTAGGTATTCTTTTTCTCTCCGTAGCCTATCTATTCACCATTCCTGATACAAAATGGCTAAAACAAAAAAACCCTGACCTCACAGCCCTTATGAAATACAGGCTCAGCAAGGCACCTAAGGGCTACAGGATTACAAAGAAATGGGTCAATCTTTCAGAAATATCACCCTATCTCATAAAGGCTGTCCTCATAGCTGAGGATGACCGATTTTATATGCATGAAGGGTTTGATGTGGAGGCAATAAAAGAGGCATTAAAAAAGGATATTAAAAAAGGAAGGTTTGTTGCTGGTGGCAGCACCATTTCCCAGCAACTGGCAAAAAATCTATTCCTTACACCTGAAAAGACATTTTCAAGAAAACTCAGGGAAGCGATTATAACCTGGAGGCTTGAAAGGAATCTCTCGAAGCGAAGAATCCTTGAGCTTTATCTCAATGTTGTTGAATGGGGTCCTGGAATCTTCGGGGCAGAGGCTGCTTCAAATTACTATTTCGGTAAAAAGGCTATAGACCTCACACCTGAGGAGGCTGCAAGGCTTGCCTCTGTGCTGCCAAATCCCCTGAGATATTCTCCTCTGGGAAATTCAAGATTTGTTGAAAAGAGGTCAGCCCTTATCCTTGAGATAATGAAGAGGCGTGGTATTATTCCACCAGAGTATGGAATGGAAGAGAATCAGGATGAATCAACAAAAAGTCAATAGTCATTAGCCTTATTTTACAAAGGTCAGCCAGTGTTTGTATTTTTTATTCTTGCCTTTTACAATATCAAAAAATATAGTCTGGAGTCTCTTTGTTATATCACCAGGCCTGCCATTGCCGATCCTTCTTCCATCAACTTCCCTTATGGGAGTCACCTCAGCCGCAGTTCCTGTAAAGAAGGCCTCATCAGCTATATAAAGCTCATCTCTTGTAAATCTTGACTCAAGGACATCAATGCCTTCATCTCTGGCTATCCTGATAATACTGTCTCGGGTAATACCTTCAAGAATAGATGTAAGAGGTGTGGTCTTCAATATGTTCTTCCTCACAATAAATATATTTTCTCCACTTCCCTCTGAGACATATCCATCCGCATCGAGCAAAAGGGCCTCATCATAGCCATTCATTATTGCCTCTTTCTTGGCAAGCTGGGAATTCACATAATAACCACTTACCTTTGCCCTTGCCATAAAGGAGTTCACATGACCCCTTATGAAGGAGGAGGTCTTTACCCTGATACCATTCTTAAGACCTTCATCTCCAAGATAACTTCCCCAGGGCCAGACAGCAATAGCAACATTTATAGGATTGCCTTTGGGATAAAGCCCCATGGCACCATAACCGATATAAACAATTGGTCTTATATAACACTCCCTCACGCCATTTACCTTAACTGTTTCGATAATAGCTTGCTTCACCTCTTCCATTGAATAGGGAATATCTATCATAAATATAGAGGCAGATTTGTAGAGCCTTTCTATATGCTCATCGAGCCTGAATATGGCAGAACCTTCTTCTGTATCATAAGCCCTTATACCCTCAAATACAGCAAGCCCATAATGAAGGCTATGGGTAAGGACATGGACCTTTGCCTCATCCCAGGGAATTAATCTTCCATCCATCCATATCTTTTCTGTCTTATTAATCATCTTGAGCTCCTATGACTTCTTTTTTAAGGACTCCTTAATCAACTCCTGGCCTATTACATTCCTCTGTATCTGATTTGTGCCCTCGTATATCTGGAGTATCTTTGCATCTCGCATCATCTTTTCAACAGGATATTCCCTCATATACCCGTAGCCTCCAAGGATCTGGACGGCATTTGTCGTAACCCTCATTGCCATGTCAGTAGCAAAGACCTTTGCCATGGCAGACTCCTTTGAGAAATCCTTTGCCCCGCTGTCTATATACCTTGCTACAGAATATACAAGAGCCCTCGCAGCCTCTATCTCTGTTGCCATATCAGCAAGCATATGCTGGATAGCCTGAAAGCTTATTATGGGATGGCCAAACTGGTGTCTCTTCCTTGCGTATTCAAGGGCAACCTCAAAGGCACCCTGAGCAACGCCAACTCCCTGAGCTCCCACTCCTACCCTTGAATGATCGAGGGTCTTCATGGCAACAATAAATCCCATGCCCTCTCTTCCGAGAAGGTTCTCCTTTGGAACCTTACAGTTCTCAAAAATCAGCTCCCTTGTAGCCGATGCCCTTATACCCATCTTCTTTTCTTTTTTACCAAAGGAAAAGCCAGGGGTTCCCTTCTCAACTATGAAGGCAGAAGCACCTCTTGGGCCCTTTGAACGATCTGTAATTGCGATTACTGTATATATCTCTGCCTCACCTCCATTGGTTATCCATTGCTTTGTGCCGTTAAGAACATAATAATCTCCTTCCTTTCTTGCTGTTGTCTCTATTGCACTGGCATCACTTCCAGCATTTGCCTCTGTAAGGGCAAAGGCCACGAGTCTTTTACCACTTGCTATATCAGGAAGGTATCTCTTTTTCTGTTCTTCATTACCAAATAAAATAATAGGATAGGTTCCAAGGGCATTGGCAGCATAGGTAGTTGATACACCAAGACAGGCTCTCGAAAGTTCCTCAACGGCGATGCAGAGTTCAAGGGCTCCTTTACCAAGACCTTCGTATTCTTCTGGTATGAATATCCTCAGGAGATCTGCCTGGGCTATTGTCTTCATTATTTCCCAGGGGAATTCCTCCTTCTCATCAAGCTCTTCTCTTACAGGAATTATCTTTTCTTCTGCGATCTTCCTCGCAATATCCCGTATCATTAACTGCTCTTCAGTAAGAAAATAATCCATCTTTTTCCTCCATGGGCTAATATACTTAATTCTTAAAGTTTTTCCTTACTTATCTTCAGCCTAATTTTGCAATCGGGTATTTATTTTCCCAAAGAAGACTCTTTTTTGTCAAGGAAAGAGCTCTTTTCGTGATATTGACTTTTTCCCTGTTTTAGCCTAAAATTTATAAAATACTTAAAGGAGTCTAAAATGGCGAAAGTCCTTCTTGCTGATGATAGCATAACCATCCAGAAGGTGGTTGAGTTAATCCTTACAGAACAAGGTTTTGAGGTAAAAACTGTTAATAATGGTCAGGAGGCTCTAACAACAATGTTGTCCTACACTCCTGACATTGTCCTTGCTGATGCAGAAATGCCTGTTCTTAATGGCTATCAGCTCTGTGAGAGGATAAAGAATAATTCAAGAACAAAACACATACCTGTGCTTCTTCTTGCTGGTGCCTTCGAGCCAATTGATACAGAGCTTGCAAAATCTGTTGGAGCTGATGGGACCCTCACAAAGCCCTTTGAGGCACAGGAACTCCTTAATAAGATTAATAGCTTTCTCAAGAAAAAAGAAAAGGCAGAGGAGATTATAGAAGAAATAACAGAGACAGCTGAGGAGGCATCTGTAGTATCCTCAGAAGAGGATGTATGGGAGATTGAAGAACCTGCCTTAGAAGAGGTCCCTTTAGAGATATCTGAAATAAGTCCTGCCCCATCCCCAACTGTTACTTCTGCCACCAATACGCAGGAAGAATCATTAATTGAAGAAGCTCCTGAGGCAGTAATGGAAGAGGTGCCTACAAGAAAAGAGGAGCTCAAGTCAGAGGTATCTATAGAATATGGCAAAGGGATTAGTGAGAAAACTATTCAGAATGAGGTGGCAAGGGCTGTGAGAGAGGTTATATTAAATTCTGATATAACTTCTATAATAAGATCAGCAGTAAAAGACTCTATTGAAAAGATGCTGGCAGAAAGACTCCCGGGACTTGTTGAAGAGGTTACAAGAGAACTCCTGAGAGGTTCTCTCTCAGGAATATCCAGTGAAATAGAAAAGGTCCTCTGGGAGACCGTACCTGACCTCGCAGAGATGATTATCACAAAAGAGATCGAGAGAATAAAAGTCTCTCTATCCTGAAAAACTCACCAGGCATGCAAGAAAGCAAACCAACTGTTAGTCTTGATACTAAATTTGAGCCCAGAGATTGTGAAGAGAGGCTTTACAATTTCTGGTTAAAAAACAATCTTTTTAGTCCCTCTTCAGAAGCAAAAGAACCTTACTGTATTGTGATACCACCACCCAATGTCACAGGTTCCCTTCACATGGGCCATGCCCTCAATGCCACACTCCAGGACATCCTGGTTAGATGGAAAAGGATGCTCGGATATAAAACCCTCTGGTTACCAGGAACTGACCACGCAGGTATTGCAACGCAGAATGTTGTTGAAAGACTCCTCCAAAAAGAGAATCTGAGCAGAAAGAGCCTTGGAAGAGAGGCCTTTATAAAGCGGGTCTGGCAGTGGAAGGAGGTATCGGGAGGACAGATTATTAATCAGCTCAAAAGACTTGGTGCCTCCTGTGACTGGACAAGGGAAAGATTCACCATGGACGAGGGTCTCTCACGGGCAGTTAGAGAGGTCTTTGTAAGGCTTTTTAATGAAGGACTTATATACAGGGATTACAGATTGATTAACTGGTGCCCTCGATGTCACACAGCCCTCTCAGACCTTGAGGTTGAATATGAAGAGATAGAAGGAAGGCTCTATTACATTAGATATCCTCTCCTCAACGGAAATGGACATATTACAGTAGCAACAACAAGACCTGAAACAATGCTTGGAGATACAGCTGTTGCAGTAAATCCAGAGGATGAAAGATATCGCTCTATTATAGGCAGGGAGCTACTGCTTCCTCTTACAGGCAGGACTATAAAGGTAATTGCTGACAGTGCTGTTGAAAAGGAATTTGGCACAGGTGCTGTGAAGGTAACACCTGCTCATGACTTTGCTGATGAGGCTATTGCAAAAAGACATGGCCTGCCCTCTATTATAGTGATAGACAAGAATGCCATGATGACTGAGGAGGCGGGTTCCCGCTATGCTGGTCTCGACAGATATGTTGCGCGCAAACAGGTCATAAATGACCTTAAGGCAGAAGGGCTACTGGAAAAAGAAGAAAAATACACCCACTCTGTAGGTCACTGTTATAGATGCAAGACCGTTATAGAACCTCTTCCAACTCTTCAATGGTATGTAAAGATAGAACCCCTTGCAAAACCAGCTATCGAGGCTGTCAGGAATGGAAGAATCAGGATAATCCCCGAGACATGGCTCAACAGCTATTACTCCTGGATGGAAAACATAAAGGACTGGTGCATATCAAGACAGATCTGGTGGGGTCACAGGATTCCTGTCTGGTACTGCCCTCAATGTAAGAATGAAAATGGTATTCCTCAGGCAGAAAGGCTCATTATAAAGCTCTCCAGACCCCTTGAGCTTAAGGGTCAATTAAAGGAAAATGCTACATACCAGGAGCTTCTGGATGCTGGACTGAGTCATGATGAGATATTATCCCTTATGGATTCCCTCGATGTACCACAGGATGTAAGACCTATTGTATCTTCAAAGGACATAACCCTCTGCCCTGAGTGTGGCTCCCGATTACTTCAGGATACAGATGTCCTCGATACATGGTTTTCCTCTGCCCTCTGGCCCTTCTCCACCCTTGGATGGCCCGAGGAAACAGAAGACCTTAAGACCTTTTACCCTACAAATGTCCTCGTCACAGCCTTCGATATCCTCTTTTTCTGGGTTGCGAGGATGATAATGATGGGACTTAAATTCATGAATGAGGTGCCCTTCAGGGATGTCTATATCCATGCCATTGTAAGGGATGAAAAGGGGCAGAAGATGTCAAAATCAAAGGGCAATGTGATTGATCCCCTTGTGATGATGGAAAAATATGGGACAGATGCCTTCAGATTTACCCTTGCAGCCTTTGCAGCACAGGGAAGGGATATAAGGTTTTCTGAAGAAAGGCTGGAAGGATACAGGGCTTTTGTGAATAAACTCTGGAATGCCTCAAGATTTATATTAATGAATACAGAAGATATAAAAGAACTTCCAGAGGATGAATACATAAATTCAAAAAGAAGGACCTTTAATCTTCCTTCGCGCTGGATACTCCACAGGCTTTCTCTAACAATAAAGAATATCAATGATAGTCTTAACGATTACAGATTCAATGATGCTGCCTCTTCTATATACCAGTTTGTCTGGCATGAATTCTGTGACTGGTACATAGAGTTTTCAAAGATATATCTCTATCAGAATACAAACCCTGAAGAGACCAGGGCTGTAAAGGAATGCCTGATTTATACACTGGAAAAAGTTCTCAGACTCCTTCATCCCTTCATGCCTTTTGTAACAGAAGAGATATGGCAGAAGATACCCCACAAAGGACTGAGCATAATGATAGCACCTTATCCAGAAGAACTCGAAATCGATGAAGATGCCCAGAGGGATATAAATTACCTCATGGATACAATAATGAGTATAAGGACTATTAGGGGCGAGCTCAATATCGCGCCATCAAAGGAACTCGATGTATATATAAAGACAGGCTCTGAGGGCATAACCTCTATACTTAAAGAACATATTCCTCATATAAAGAAGATGGCAAGGGCAAGGGATATAATCGAGATTGGAACAGAGGTAAAGAGGCCCAGGGGCACAGCTATTGCTGTAAAGGATGGCATTGAGGTTTATATCCCTGTTGAGGGCATAGTGGACATTAATCAGGAGATAAATAGATTGAATAAGGACCTGAATTCAATCATTAAAGAGATAGAGTTTATCCAGAAGAAGCTCATGAACGAGGACTTCCTCAAAAAAGCCCCATCCCATGTTGTTGAAAAGGAAAGGGCAGAATTCGAGGGTCTTATGCTAAAGAAACAGAAGATAGTGGATAGTATAGAAAGACTTAAGGGTATTAAATGAGCTCCTCAACTGTTACTTACGCCACCAATGAGCTTATAGAATTCCTCAGGAAGGCCCTCATAGAAGACATAGGCTCAGGTGACCTAACCACTAATTCAATAGTACAAGACACTCATACATCCCGTGCTCTTATAATAGCAAAGTCTGAGCTTGTCCTTGCAGGAATGCCTTTTGTAAAAGAGCTCTTCCTGCTTTTTGATAGAGATATAAGGTTCCATATCCTGAAAGAAGAGGGCTCTGAGATAAAAAAAGGTGAAACCATTGCAGAGATCAATGGAAAGACAGCCACCATACTCACCTGCGAAAGGACAGGCCTGAATATCCTTCAAAGGCTTTCTGGTATCGCTACCCTTACAAGGAGATTTGTTGAAAAGGTAAAAGGAACAGGTGTAAAGATCCTTGACACAAGAAAGACAACTCCTCTTATGAGGTATCTTGAAAAATATGCAGTAAGAATTGGAGGCGGCTTCAATCACAGATTTGGTCTCTTCGATGGAGTGCTGATTAAGGATAATCATATTAAGGCAGTGGGAGGTATTAAAAAGGCGATAGACCTTGTCAAAAATAACAAGGCCTTTCATCACCTCCTCAAGATAGAGGTTGAGACAAAAGACATGGAGGAGGTAAAAGAAGCCCTTGAGGCAGGAGCAGATATTATAATGCTTGATAACATGGATATTGAAGAGATCAAAAAGGCAGTAAGATATATAAAAGGCCATTCACAAAGGGTTCTCATAGAGGCATCAGGGAATGTGAATCTTGAGAATGTCAGGGCTATTGCAGAGACAGGTGTGGATTTTATATCTGTAGGTATGCTCACCCATTCAGCAGGAGCAGTTGATATAAGCCTTAAGATTGTTGATTAAAGCCTCTTTCTGAAGATAGCAAAGATCTTTTCCTTGACCTTTTCAGTAAATGGTCTCTTTATCCAATCTTCAAGAAATATCTCCTTTGACCTCCTGAGGTCTTCCTGAAAAAGTTCCTCCATCTCCCTGCCGAAATCCTCGCTCCATATGCCAAGATTCCCCTCATCATTCCACCTGAGGGACTGGGCATCAAGATTTGCCGAACCAACAATACTCCACTTTCCATCAAAGACATAGCTCTTTGCATGAAGCACTACCCCTTCATAGTGGTAAATCCTTACTCCTGCCCTGAGAAGGGCTGTGTAAAAGGACCTGCCAGCATAACAGGCAGCAGGCACATCACTGATGCCTGGCAAAAGGAGCCTCACATCAACACCCCTTCTTGCTGCATTAATTAATGAGTGAAGAAGCCTTCTTCCCGGCACAAAATAGGCAACAGTACTCCATATAGAACCCTTTGAATTCTTTATGCTGTAATAAAGAAGCTTTCTGAATCTCCTGCTTCCCCTGAAAGAAGAGGCAAATATGGGGATACAGGAATAACCGTCACTAAAAAATAGGGGCTCTGGAGTGACTTGAACAAAGGACCTTCCTGTCCAGACCTCCCAGGCCCTTCTGAATTCCTCGAGGAGCTGCCTCACAACAGGACCTTCAACAAATACACCTGTATCACGCCACGGCTCCTTCTTCCTCAGATGAAATCCACTGTATTCATTAGCAATATTTAGACCACCTGTAAAGGCCTTTTTTCCATCGATAATAATTAATTTCCTGTGATCCCTTCTCACATATTTTAATGGTGCAGAAAATTTAAAGGGCCTTGATGCACCTATGTTTATTCCAGAATCCCTCAATTCCTTCCAGAAAGACCCTGGGGTTCCGAAAGAACCAAAGTGATCATAAAGGAGATAAACCTTTACACCCTGCCTTACCTTCTCTTTTAATAATTCAGCAATCCTTCTACCTGTCTCATCTGCCCTGTAGATATAAAATTGCAAACATATAAGCTCCTTTGCATCACTGAGTACATTCATTATTGAATTAAAAGTCTCCAGACCGCCATAAAGAAGACTTACCCTATTACCTTCATAAAATCTACACCTTAATATCTCTTCGATATCCTTTTTTCTCAATCCTGAGTTCATTAGGAAGTGCAAGGGTGGAAGATTCCGTAAAGGATAAGGGGGCAGGAAGTTCCTGCCCCCTTGTTAATCTTAAAAATAGAGATGAACAAGCAGGGAGGTTACTTCCTCATCCTTATTATCAGCAAGTCTGAACTTGCTGTATTCAATTGCTATCTTTGTATTGAGCCATGGTAGATATGAAAGATTTATGGTTGGTCCTTTTTTATCAAATTCATTGTCGTCATCAGAACTTACATAATCATATCCAATTGTTATCCCGTACTTTCTTTCATAAAAATATGAGCCCTCAACATAAAAACCCTTGAACTCGATATTTTTACCCGAGATACCATCAAGGTCTTCATCCTTGCCATTCATATAAAGGGCAACAGCATCAATAGAATGAGGACCTGATTCCATCTGGAACTGGGCATCCAAGCCGAGCCTTCTCACATCACTTTTATACACGGGCCCTGGTGGAGAATCTGCTGAATGATCATACCTTTCTTTACCCTTATAGACAAATCCACCTATCATCAGATTCGCCTCAGCTCCAACAGGGGTTTCCTCGGCAAGCCTAACAAAGAGGTCCCAGGGGTCATTATTCTCATGACCCCTGAAGGCACCAACAGCACCATAAAGGGTCTGGAAGAATCTTCCATTAAAGACAATGCCCTGATTCTTTGTTGATGAGAAGGAAAAAAGGTCCTTCTCTCCTGATATGGTATCCTGTCTTTCGAGTATTGCTGGCATATTAATCGTATGATAGGCTGTGAACCTGATGGTATTGTAAGGGTCAGCTCCACCTGCATCCATCTTTCCACCAACAATACCAATAGTATGCTCACCAAGCCTCGAATACCAGGCTATCTTTGCAAATTCAAACTCAAATTCTGGGGCAAGGATAGGCTCTATGAATGCACCTATCTCAGGTGTAATCCTTCCTGCATAAAAAAGGGCAACCTCATCAGGGATATTAGTCTCTGCCCTCTGTCCAGTAGTCTTTGTATAAGGTAGGGTGATTATACTGAGAGAAAGAGGGCCATATCTGAGAAGGTCAAGGGTATCTTTCTCTATCCTCTGATAATCCTCTGCAACATCTGTATAGGCAGTGACCTTGAACTCCCTTCCAGTAATATTAAGCCTTGGCCATACAGTATGACATCCACTGCAGGACTTACCAGTCTGTCTTGCAAAGCTTGGTACCGCATAGGAACGCTCAGCAATAAGGCAAGGAATAAAGATGCTCAGGAGTAAAATTATAAAAATTGACCTTTTCATCTTTTCCTCCTTATCTTTTATATTCTATTATTAGATCAACTGTTCCATTGGGAGTAACCTTAACATCCCTGCTTTGTTGTCCAAGGGCCTCGTGCCAGATAATGAGTTTATAATCCCCTGGGGGTATGTCCTTAATGGAGAAATTTCCATTCGCATCAGTAACTGTTATATAAGGATGGTCAACTATATATAAATATCCCTTCATCCAGTCATGGGCATCACATTCTACTGTCATCAGTCCTGTCTGTCTGATAGGTTTTTTTATCTCCATACCTGTCTTTGGTAATGCAAAATTATAAACAGTCCTCTTTTCAAGGTAGATATGGGTATTGTGCAGCATAGGATCATTGTTCTTTATTACGAGTGTCTGGCCCTTCGTTCCTACCTGTACATGAGGCTGGAAGGCACAGTGCTTATTGTCAATCAGGACCTCTTCTTGCGGGATGGGTTTTCCTTTTGTTATGTTTTCAATAAATATAACAACATTCTTAATCCCTCCATCCTTAGCTATAACATACTTCTCCCTTGGAAGGGTCTCACCACAATGCTGTTTGTCCTTTGTGACCTTGACTGTCTCATCTTGAGGTATATTGCCAGTAATCTTTACCTTGCCCTTGATAACCCCACCATCCTTCACATCAACCACATCATAAGCAAGTACAATTGACATACTCAACAGAACGAGAGGCAAAACCAGAAGACAGAGTCTTTTCATAACACACCTCCTCAGTTAATCCCGGGGCCAAGACCACCCCAGTATTCTATAACATAATAGATTGCCCAGAGCAAAAGGGTAATTATCACTAAGATAAGCCATAAAGGGATTGTTCCGTAATATGACTCAATATCAGAAGTATATCTCTCTTTATCTTCTTTCATCCTCCATCTCCCCTTCAAAAACCCTGTATTTTATCTCCTCAACACCCTCCATCTGACCACTCATAACAGCCCAAATAAATACACATAAGGCACCAAGCCCCATTGCAAGGGCTACCATAAATTCTATTATCACAATATCTTCAATCATGGCTTATCAGCAGAGAGACTCAAAATATAATAGACCAGCGCCCATGGATCCTCATTCATTGCCTGTATGGAGTCTATATAAGATGGCATAGGAGTTCCATTCAGTCCTGTCATAATGGTTCTGTAGAGGTCCTCAGGCCTCGAACCACTTTTGAATATCCCCTTTGTGAAATCTGTAGGCTTGATAGGATTATCCCAGTCATCCTTAAGGGTATTTGCCTTTTCACCGTCTCCCCTTCCCTCGCTCCCATGACATTCCCAGCATTTAAGTTCCTCAAAGACCCTCCTGCCCTTTTTGACCATCCCCTCTGTAGGAGAAGGTGGTTGGGGGATAAAGATAGGTTGCTCAGGTGGTGTGGTCTTAAAATCAGGATAAAATGACTTTATATAATTTATCACATCCCATCTCTCCTGCTCTGAAAGGACATACCATGCTGGCATGGCAGTTCCCCTTATCCCTGCTGATACTGTCCTGTAGAGGTCTCCATCCAGAGGGAGACTTCCTGAAGGAGTGCTTCTAAACTTATATGTGCCTGATGTGAAATCCCTCGGCTTTATTGCAAAGAAGTTTGATGCCTCTCCCTTCCCATCTCCTTTTTCGCCGTGACAGCCTGCGCACCTCCTTAGATACACCATCTTGCCATTTTCTACTGATAATCTTGATTGTACAGACGATGAACCCTGAAGGAATGTCTGGTATGGGAATTCGTCACGCCACTTACCTTTTGATAAACCCCTTGATTGTATAAAGGCTAAGATTGCCTTACCGTCATCATTAAGGACATATCTACCATTCGTATCCTTTTTAAAGAACCAGGTGAATCGTGGCATTATAGAATCAGGAACTATCATCCTTGGATTAAAGAAGTGGGCAATATGCCAGTCATCACCGTACTTACCACCTATCCTTGTGAGGTCTGGACCAATCCTCCTTGTTCCAAAAAGATGAGGAAGGTCATAGGAATATTCACCGAATTCAGAGAGCGGACCCCATCTTATGACCTCTGATTGCAAAGGTCTTATGTACATAGAATGGCAGTACCAGCACCCTTCTCTTATATAAATCCTTCTGCCCTTTTCAATAACACCATCATATGGAAGGGGATCTGCCTTTAACTCCTGAAGGGTACCCAGGGATGTCCTCACCACCTTTGTAACCTTCTGGACCCTTATCTCCTTAAATAAATACGGGATTATCCCCTGAATAAACACAGCAAGGAAAAAAAAGCCAGCACCTGCAATTAGTGCTATGGTCTTTACACTCCTCATGCCTTTTTCCCGTACCTGAGTAGATTTATTGCTACAAGGGCAATACCAATATCCATAGTTATACCTGTAATTGTCCTTAATAGCCAGTAGGGTTTCATTGTTACAAGGCTGTCAATAAATTCTGCTCCTGTAATCAGCTCCGTTCCCTGAACAAGACCCTGAATTGAAAGAACAATTACCATTCCTGTAATGCCTGACATTATCATCCAGGTACTCCACTGGGCAAGCCTTTCATTATAAGAACCATCTCCATTTATTTTCTTCCAGACATAATAACAGGCTCCAAGGACAAAGACTATGTATCCACCAAAGACAGTTGCATGGGCATGGGCTATAACAAAATCTGTAAAGTGGGTTGGTTTCTGTAAGCCTCTTAATGCCTCAAATGAACCCTGAGTGCTTCCTATAAAATACATCACAGCACCAAAGATAAGGAGCTTAACAGTAACATCAGTCTGAAACTTTGACCAGTTTCCCTTTAATGTCCCGAAGAAGTTTGTTACAACAGCCCAGACAGGAATAATAAGCATCATACTCGTAACTATTGCTATGGTTTCAGTCCAGTCAGGGATAGGGCTTAAGAGATAATGGTGAATACCTACAAAGGGATAGAAAAAGGCGAGGCTCCAGAAACCGAGAAGGGATATCTTATGGCTGTAAAGAGGAGCCCTTGCAGACGCTGGCAAAAAGAAATAGATAACCGAAAGTCCTGCTGGTGTAACCCACAGACCAACAACATAATGAATAAAAAGGCCGTGAAGGGCAGCATTACTTACACCTGAACCTGCATAGGGAAGTATGAGGTTTCCAAAGGTAAGGTTCAAGCCTGTCCATACAAGGGCAGCAATTATATACCAGAGGGAAACATATATCTTCTCTTCTTTTCTCTTCGATATTGTAACAAGGACCTGATAGGTGATTATAAGGAGGGATAATATAAAACCAGCCGGTACAGGGTTTGGAAATTCAGCTACCTCAAGACCTTTGTTGTAACCGAGGAGAAGACTTATTGAGCCAGCAACAAGGCTCAGGTTCCAGATCCATATAGCATAGCCAGACCACTCCTCTCTGTGAATCCTTACACCTGTGAGTTTTGGAACCATATAATAAAGAAGACCGAAAAAAAGGGAGGAAAATAATCCGAGTATTACACCATTTACATGGACTGGCCTCAATCGACCAAAGTGGAGATATTCGTTGCTCAAAAAGTCAGGGAAATTAAACTTTAAAGAAAGGATAATCCCTATAAGGGGGGCAACAATTGCCCAGAAAAAGCCCCACCTAAACCATCCCTTGACAATACTGGTATTTACAAGACCCTCGTTCATAAAAGACTAACCTTTAAAGACTCACTATACTTTTCCATTAACGAGCTTTTTAAAATCTACAGAGGCAAGTTCTCTGTTCAGGAGCTTCTGAATCCTTACCCATACGGGATGGACTGTACATCTCTTGATTCTATCACAACTCTTGGAATCAATCACACATATATTTACAGGTATTGGGCCTGATATAGCCTCTATAACATCAAGGAGGGATATATTTTTGGGTTTTCTGGCAAGCTTGAAACCTCCCTTCACTCCCCTTATGGGAATAACAAGACCCTTTTTTGAAAGCTTCTGGAGGATCTTTGAAACAAAAGGTCCAGGGATATTCATCTCCTTTGCAATCTGAGATGCTCCCTTCACCTCATCAGGTGAATAAGATAATGATAGGATACATCTTACTGCATAGTCTATTTCTCTTGTGATTTCCATGAAAAAAGCATACCTCAAAACATAAAAAAAATTCAAGACCAAATTTATGTGATATAATAAACTATGCTTATACTGGAAAAAGAATCCCTTTCAACAATTACGACAAAATTACAGAAGGCTTTGGGAGACAACCTCATCCTTGTAGTTGCCTTTGGTTCAAGGGTAAGAGGCGATTTTCACGGTGAATCGGACTTTGATCTCCTCGTAGTTGTGAATAGAAAAAACTATAATTTATTGAGAGAGATCGTGGATATCCTCTATGAGGAAGAAGAAAAGACTGGAATACCCTATTCGATTATCTTGAGAGACAGAAAATCCTTTGAAATGGAAAAAAGATTTAAAACTGGTTTTTTTATGAATCTATTACAGGAAGGGAAGGTCCTTTATGGAGAGATTAACAGTTGAAGAAAGGATTGCCCTTTCAGAATTGAGGGTAGAAAGGGCTAAAGAGATGCTCGATGATGCAAAAAAGGCTTATGAGGCAGGAATGTATAAAACATCCATAAATAGAAGTTATTATGCTGTCCTTCATGCAACCAGGTCGCTTTTAATCCTGAAAGGCATAGATCCAGTAACTCATGACGGAGCTATTAAACTAATGAGTCTTGAATTTGTGAAGCCAGGTATTATTCCAAAAGAGATGCTGAAAATTTTAAAAAGACTTCTTTCTCTCAGGACTGATGTAGATTATGGAGACATGGTAACGGTTGAAAAGGAAGAGTCCCTTGAAGCCTTAAAGGACGCTGAAAGATTTCTAAATGAGATATTGAGCATAAAGGAAAGATATATGCAAGAATTAAAAGATTAATCATTTAAAAAAAGAGCAGGCCTGCCATGCCTGCTCCAAGGATTATGAAGGTGGGGTCAATCTTTGTAAATGTAATAAGGGTGAAGGCAAGAAGGCTGATTATGGTCGCTGGTATATTCAGGAGAGAGGCCTTTCCAAGAGAAATCGCTGTAGAAAGTAGCAGACCAATGACAGCTGGTTTTATTAGCCTCATGGCAGAATCAACTATCTTTGAGCTCCTGAATTCATTGTAATAGTAACTTATAAGAGTCACAATGATAAAAGATGGCAGATAAGTGCTTACTGTAGCACCAAGGGCACCAATAATTCCAAAAAGCTTATAGCCTATAAAGGCATTCATGATTGTTAAAGGTCCTGGTGTGAGCTGACCAATGGCAATGGCTTCTATAAATTCCTGATGGTTTAGCCAGTGGTACTTTTCCACGATCTCCTTTTCAAGGAGAGGGATCATCACATATCCCCCTCCTATAGTAAAGAGATTGATATAAAAGAGTGTCCAGAAGAACTTAAACATACTTCTTCCTATTTCTGCCTTCCATAAATAAGAATACCTGTAAGACCTGAAAGAACTATAAGGGCTATTGGGTTAAATTTGAAGATTGAGAGTAGAAAAACCACAATACATGTAATTACTGAAACAGGCTCTTTAAAAATCTTTTTAGAGAGTTTAAATATTACGCTCAGGAGAAGTCCCACTATAGCAGCTCCCACACCTTTTAAGAAGGCCTTTGCCATTTCCAGTTCCCTGTATCTTATATATAGATAACCAATGAAGATTACTATCAATAGGGATGGAAGGACCTGTCCGATAATTGTTATAAGGGCTCCCTTTATCCTTCTGAGATAAAATCCAATAAATATGCCTGTATTTATAATTGGCGCTCCAGGTGTAAGCTGACCAATAGCAACAGCCTCGCTGAATTCCTCCTCTGTAAGCCATTTATGTCTCTGCACGAGTTCTCTTTCGAAAAAGGCAAGCATGGAATAGACACCACCAAAGGCAAAGGCTCCTATCTTTAAAAAGACCAGAAAGAGCCTTTTTAGGGAAACAGGAATTCTACTGTTATTTTCGCCAGTTTCAGAAAAGGGTTTCAATCCTTCACCTTCAATCTGCTCTTAAGTTTGTTTAGTTCTATTAATGCCTCTTCTCTATTTGTAATTCTTCCTGCATACTGAAGTTTTAAGAGCTTCTTTAAAAGCACCCCTATGTGTTTAGATTGTATATCTTTGTTTCTTGCAATATCAATACCTCTCACAAGGGGCCTCGATAGACAGTTTCTAAACCTCTCTGCTTCTTTAAAAAGTATTTTATTTCCTGTTATAAAGGCTATGTCTTCAGGATAATCCTTTATCTCATAAAAGAGGTCGAATAATTTATCACGGGCCTTTAGGGTCTCTGATGGCGTAAGTAACAGTTCTGGTTTTATTCTCCTTATGGCTCTATGAAGACTATCAAGTCTCTTTTGATTCTTTTTGCTTAATCTTATGAGCCAGTCTCTCTTTTTATAACTCAGGCAGACAAGCCTTAAAAAGGCAATCCTTGAAAAGCCCTGAGAAAGTCTCTCAGAAGGAAAGAGGTCTGAATTTTTAAGATAAAAATTAGAAAGTTTCTGGAATAATTTTAGATTTTTATTTAAGTCTTTCTTCTTAATATCAAGAATTACCGTAAAAATATTGTCAGCAATCCCCGCTCTTACCGCCTTCACAGGATTCCTTAGAGACAGGAGTTTCATAAATTCTGATGTAATCCTTTCCTTTGGCGAATTTCTCAAAAAGAGCCTGAGTCCTGAAAGGCTCTTTCTTGTTGTGCCAGTGAGCCTTCCATTAATCTCTACAGCTATCCTGTAAGCCCTTAATATCCTCACAGGGTCAGAAATGATATTCTCTTTAGAGATGAGTCGGACAATTCTTTTACGAAGGTCCTTGATACCTCCAAAAGGGTCAATAATGCCATCCTTCAATGACCAGGCAATACTGTTTATCGTGAAGTCCCTTCTGCTGAGGTCGAGAACTATTGGGTCTTGAGTAAAGGTAATGTCTATTTCTCCAGGAAAAGGAGAGCCCTCCCTGAGAACTATCCTCACAAGATTTTTCAGGATAAAAAAACTACCCTTAAGCCTCTCTGCAAGTCTCTTTATCTTATGAAGCTCTACAGGTCCGATAACCACATAGTCCCTGTCCTTAGACTCTATTCCAGCAATCAGGTCCCTTATAAAACCGCCGACGAGATATATATCAGGAAATTCCCTTATAACAGAGGCTGTAACAGGGTCCTTTTTAATGGCATTTAAAATCTTCTTGTATTCAGGTAACAGTTTATCCCCTCCAGGGATATTTAACATTTGATACTTCATAAGGTGCTCGCAACTATCCTTGAGTTTTCTTCAGCAATAAGATGTAATTCAAACCTCACTCCCCTCACCTTTTCTTCCACAATATTTTTTGCCATATGACAGAGTTTTCTGAGGATCTTGAATCTCCTGCCATAATATAACCAGTGGAAAAATGTGAGGGTGTCCGTATCCTTAAATTCTTTAATCTCCTTCTCATCAATCCCTGCATTCTTCAAGACCCTTAAGACAAAGGAACTGGCGGGTTTATCTGTCCAGAGAATTACCTCAAGGAGTCCATGCCAGTTGACACATAGATGAACCTTAAGAGGTTTTTTAATTTCATTTAACCCAAGAATCTCCTTCCTTAAATCATTTATTACTAAATATGAGGAATCGGAAAAATTGAAGAGCTCCTGATGAGCTCCTTTTAAAGATATATCCTGACATAAAACAATCTCTTCCAATTTAGCCTCTCTTATGAAGGACTGCCAGTGTTTCTATGTGATATGTGTTGGGGAAAAAGTCAAAGATTTCAACAAATTGAAGTTCGTAATTTCCCGAAAGCTTCTTTATATCTCGAGCAAGGGTTGAGGGATTACAGGATATATAAAATATCTTATCAGGAGAGGCCTCAAGTAAGTTCTTGAGGGCCCTATCACTCATGCCAGGCCTTGGCGGGTCAATTATGACGATATCATAATGACCAGAAGGCCTGAACCTCTCTATGGAAGAATTTATTGGTCTAAGGTTTTTAATACCATTAACCTCTATATTCCTTTTGAGATCATTAAAGACATAGGGATTCTCTTCAACAGCTGTCACATCCTTTACCTTTGAGGCAAGAGGAAGAGAAAAGTTTCCAGCACCTGCATAAAGGTCAAGGAGTCTTATCCTTTCATCATCTATCATTTCTGAAATCTTATTTATAAGCTCTTTATTAAGCTCCCAGTTGGTCTGGAAAAAACTCTTCGCAGATACTGTGTAATACAAGTTTTCTGTTGGCATATAAATAAATTCCTTTCCATAATTTCTGTTTTCGAAAGCTACCCCTGATAGACCATTCAGAGAAAAGTACTCTAAGAGCTCATTATTGAAATTTACCCCTTTAAGGTAAATAAGGCTTTCCTTTCCGTTACTTGCAATCTGAATTTCTCTCAGGGTTGTTGATTTCAGGTTTGAGAGTTGTGGTAAAAGGTCGTTAATCTCATGAATCATCAAAGGACAGAGTTTTATAGCAACAAGCTCTCTTGTGCCCTCTTTATAAAATCCAATGCCTGAAGACCCAACTTTAAACTGAGCTCTGTATCTATAATTAAATTGTCTTAGAGACCTTACAGGAACAGTATCAATTTCGATTTTTGCAATCCTCTTAATTAGATCCTTCAAAATCTCTGCTTTAAGGGTGAGCTGAAAATTATAATCAACATGCTGGAGCTGGCATCCTCCACATATGCCATAAAATTCACATAATGCCTTTACTCGCCACACCGATGGTTCGATAATCTCTACAACCCTGGCAATGGAGTAGTCCTTTTTTCTTTCCTCAATAACTATCTCCACCACCTCTTCTGGAAGGGCACCTTTTACAAATATAATACCCTTACCTTTATCTCTATAAAGGGTGTAACCTCCGTAAACTGGCTGACCTGCTTTAATTCTTAAAGTCATAAAATTATTTTAACTCAAATCAGAAAATATTAGTTAGTCCTGACCTATTATTTTAGGGTATAATATCTAAAAGGAGTCAGTATGAAAGCAGAGGAAAAAATAAAAGAGATTTTAAAGCGTTTAAAAAAAATCTATCCATCACCCAGAACAGCCCTTCAATTTTCCACCCCTTTTGAGCTCCTTGTGGCAACAATCCTGTCAGCCCAGACAACAGACAATCACGTAAATAAGGTCACAGAAAACCTTTTCAAGAAATACCGCTCCATAAAGGATTATGCTGAGGCACCTCTTACAACCCTTCAGCGTGATATCAGTTCAATTAATTTTTATAAAAATAAAGCCAAATATATTAAAGAGGCTGCAAGGCTAATTATAGAAAGATTTAATGGAGAGGTTCCAAAAACAATGGATGAGCTTATGAGCCTGCCAGGTGTTGCAAGAAAGACAGCCAATATTATCCTCTCAAATGCCTTTGGAATAAATGAAGGCATAGCAGTGGATACCCATGTGAAAAGACTCTCTCAAAGGCTCGGTCTTACAAAGAATGAAGACCCTGTAAAGATAGAAAAGGACCTCATGGCTATCACACCAAGGGAGGAATGGGCAAATCTATCCCATCTCCTTATATTCCATGGTAGAAAGGTCTGTCAGGCAAAAAGGCCTGCTCATAAAGAGTGCATCCTCTATGATATATGTCCTTCAAGGGAGATATGAATTATAAAAATTCTCCAGAAAAGGGATTCTCCTTGAGCTCTACTTCCACAGTGGTCTCTGGCCCGTGACCTGGAAATATCTTTGTGTGTTGAGGCAGGGAGAGTATCTTTTTAAAGGAGCTCTTCAGTTCCTCTATACTTCCTCCATAAAAATCAGTCCTCCCAACAGAACCTGCAAATATAGTATCTCCAGTGAATACCACGCCATTTCCATATAGGCAGAGGCCTCCTGGGCTGTGGCCTGGCGTATGGATGACCCTGAATTCCAGTTCACCTATCTTAATAGGGTCTCCATCTTTTAAATAGATATCAGGCTCTGGCAGACTTTCTATATCATATCCAAAAAAGGCAGCCATATCCCTTGCCCCTTCGTATATCTCCTTTTCAAGGTTATGGACTGCTATGGCTGCACCAGTGTGGCTCTTTAACTCTGGAAGGGCACCAACATGGTCAAAATGGGCATGGGTGCAGATTATATATTTAACATTGAGGTTTTTCTGCTTGATAAGGGCTATAATCCTGTCAGGCTCATCACCTGGGTCAATGACTATAGCCTCTCTGGTTTTTTCATCCCAGACAATAAAACAGTTTGCCTGAAGAGGACCTACAGGGATTGTCTCGATATTCATTGTTGCCTCCTCTTTTTAATAGTATCCATCAAAAAAGCAAGCTCATCACTTTTCAGGATATATGTAATTGTAATATAAAGACCAATCCCTCCAGCAATAGCAAGGAATAGTGAAAAGACCTTTCCAGCAGGACCCACCAGAAGGTCATAAAGGAATCTCACAGAGAGGGCCATTAAGAAAGAGGCAATAAGGGTTTTTAAGGTTGAGACTACAATATTACGGGTCCCTGGACTTCCAAATCTCTTTCTTAAAAAATAATATAGCAAGGTAAGATTGAACCAGGAGGCTATGGAATTTGCAAGGGCAAGACCTGAATGTTCAAGAAATCTCATAAGGATAAGGCTTGCAATAATATTTGTAAGCATCCCTGCCATTGCTATCCTTACAGGTGTCTTTGTGTCCTGAACAGAGTAAAAAAAGGCAGTCATTATCCTTACGCCCACTATAGACCATATGCCGAGGCTATAATAAAAGAGGGCATTAGCAGTCTGAAGGGTGTCCTGATGGGTGAATCTTCCCCTTTCGAAAAGGATCTCGATGATTTCCCTTCTCAGGGCTATGAGACCAAGCATCGCCGGGATAGTGATAAAAAAGAGGAGCCTTAAAGAAAAGGAGAAGTCCTTTTTAAGAAGACCTATCTCTCCCTTTGAGGCATGCTCTGAAAACAATGGTAGAACAGCCATGCCCATGGCAACACCAAATATTCCTATGGGAAACTGAATCATCCTCATGGAATAATAAAGATAGGTAATGCTACCTTCTTTAAGAAAAGATGCCAGAATCGTGCTCACAAATATATTTATCTGGCTCACAGCCATTGCCATAGTGGCTGGTATGAGGAGGATAGATATCTTTTTTAATGCCTCATGCCTGAAATCCCTGTCAATTTTCAGGTCATAACCATTTTTAAAAAAAGACGGCACCTGAAAAAGAAACTGTAACAGACCCCCAAGGGTGACACCAACTGCCACAGCTATAATGGGTACCTCGAAATAACCACTAAGGGTAAGGACAGAAAGGATTATGGAGAGATTAAGCATTACAGGTGCAAAGGCAGGGATGAAAAAGACCCTTTTCACATTCAGGGCACCCATTAAAAGGCTTGCAAGGCTGATAAAGAGAAGAAAGGGAAACATTATCCTTGTAAGAACTACTGTGAGGTTAAACTTTTCAGGCAAAGGGATAAAACCAGGGGCTATGAGTCTCACAATAATGGGTGAGAAGAAGATTCCAAGAAGCACTATAGAACCAACCACCAGTAATATAAATGTAAAGACAATCCTGACAATCCTCTTTGCCTCCTCTTCTCCCCTTTTTGTCCTGTACTCCGTTAGTACCGGGATAAAGGCTGAGGACATGGAACCCTCAGCAAAGAGCTCCCTCAGGAGATTCGGGATTCTAAAGGCAACGAAGAATGTATCAGCCACAAGACTCGCTCCAAAAAATCCTGCAAGAACCATGTCCTTTATATATCCTGATATCCTGCTCAGGAATGTGGCAAAGGACATGGCAAGGGCTGAGATCGCTATTGTCTTTTTTGTATCAGGCATCCTCAACTGTTACTTACGCCACCTCTACCCTGAGAATTAAAAAATTTTTTGTCCTATCTGTTATCCTGTAACGGTCATCCATCCTGTAACCAGCAATCCAGAGGATATTCCCTTTATCCTCAACAATGGGGATCCCATACCTCTCATCTCTGGGAATCTTGGAATCTACAAAAAAATCCTGAAGCTTCTTTTTCTTTCCAAATCCAAAGGGATAAAAATAATCACCCCTTCTCCAGGACCTTATGAGGAGTGTTTCTGAAAAGACCTTATCCCTGTCTATTACGACACAGGTCTTTCCATCTCCAAGGTCTTCAGGTCTTGAGGTCCTGAGTGTTGCTGTAAGCCTTATGTTCTTTTCTTTTATATCTACACTGCCAGGGATTGGGAGGATATATTCCCTTAGCCTGAGAGGTGGTTCTGCTGTAATAGTGATAGTTGAATATCCTTTTATTGCCCTTATATGACCCTTTAAATAAACCCTTTGACCGGGATTGCCCTTTTTTATTAATCTCACTATATCCTCAACATGCCCAAAATCAAGACCCCTTAATCCAAAGACCTCATTAACTGCTCTTCTGATGAGCCTTCTTAAGATTCTCAGATTCATTGCCTCCAGGGGCTTAAGGAATAATTCTATGGCTGAATCACTCTTTCTGGAAAGGCTTCTCATAAGGGCCTTTGTTGTCTCTATCTCATAGATTCTCTCTTCTTCCTGAAATATAAGGGCCATTCTCAGAAGGCTCTTTGTAATGGATGGATTCTTTTCCCTTAGTAATGGCATGACCTTAAGCCTTACCCAGTTTCTTAGATAATCTGTCCTCAGGTTTGAAGAGTCCGTAACATAATGGATTCCTTCTTTAAAGAGGTATTCCTCTATCTCCTTTCTTTCAACCTCTATAAGAGGTCTTATTATATTGCCCCTTATTACTGGTATGCCCTGAAGTCCCTCTGGCCCTGTGCCTCTCAGGAGCCTCATAATAATAGTCTCTGCCTGGTCATCAGCATTATGACCCACTGCAATTGCCTGTGCCTTTTTTTCTTTAAGAACCTCATTAAGGGCCTCATATCTCAAATGTCTTGCTGCCTCATGTTTGTTAAGACCTGTAGCCTTTATATAGGTCTCGAGGTCTATCTCCTTAACAATAAGGTCATAACCAAGGCCCTTCACAAAGGTCTTGCAAAATTCTATCTCATGGGGTATCTCATCAGGTCTTAAGCCATGATTCACATAAACAGGAATGAGCTCTATATTTAATATCTCCCTTAACCTCCAGAGCACATGGGTCAGACATGTAGAATCAGGTCCTCCTGAAAGGCCAATAACAATAAGGTCACAGGGCCTTATAAGTTCATATCTCTTTATAGTTGAAAGGACCTTCTGGACTAATGGAGACACTATGGACTCTCCAGGCTGTTATCTTCACTAAGGGGAAGATAGGCCTCTGGGTTCAGATAAAGGTCTGAGAGCCTTCCAAGCCTCCAGTGGAAATAGCCTGCTATAGCAATCATTACTGCATTGTCTGTACAGTATTTCAGAGGAGGGATCTTAACAGCTATGCCAAGTCTCTCACCAAGGGCCCTGAACCTCCTTCTTAATTCACTGTTAGCAGCAACTCCTCCAGAGACGACAAGACTCCTGAGACACTCCTTTTTTAAAACCCCTTCAACCTTTTTTTCAAGGACATCCATTACAGAGGCCTGGAAAGAGGCACAGATGTGAGGGGTCTCCATATGTAGCCTTTCAGGAGGCAGGGACCTTACAATATTAACCACTGCTGTTTTCAGACCACTGAAGCTGAAATCAAGGCTCTCAGGCATATAGGGCCTTGGAAGGGGTATCCTCTGAGGGTCTCCCTCCTGTGCGAGTCTATCAATAACAGGACCACCTGGATAACCCAGACCGAGAAGCTTTGAGACCTTGTCATAAGCCTCTCCAGCTGCATCATCACGGGTTCTACCAAGCTCTCTGTATTTTAAAGGTGCATCTACCCTTACCAGAGATGTATGTCCACCAGATACTATGAGTCCGAGAAAGGGAAATTCTATATCTTCAACAGGGAGGACAGAAAAAAGATGTCCTTCAAGGTGGTTTATGCCAGTAATCGGGATATTTTTAACAAAGGATAGTGCCTTTGCAAAGGAAGTTCCAATAAGGAGGGAACCAATAAGTCCAGGTCCTTTACAAACAGCAATCAGATCTATATCATCTAATTTCATACCAGCTGAATTCAAGGTTTCCTTGACAACAGGAACTATTACCTCTATATGTTTCCTTGAGGCAAGCTCAGGGACGATACCTCCATACTTATGGTGGATCTCTGCCTGGCTTGAGACATATTCAGAAAGGACAGTAACACCCTGAGACCTTACAAGAGGAGAGCCCTTTTCCCAGAGGTTCTCCTCAATGCTTATTAAAGAGCAAGAGGTATCATCGCAGGAGCTATCTATGCCCAGAATAAGCATTCAGTAAAGACCCTCTATGACCTTTACTCCTTCAGGTGGAATAAATTCAAAAAGCCTATCAGATAGGCCAGAATTTATTACTACATCCTCAAACTGAATCTCTATAATATTCATGGCTGAATCAGTAATCTTTATAGACCTCACTGGAAAGGAAGTATTAGAGGTATAGACCTCTATACTTTTAATATTTCCCATAGAATATTTTGGCTTAAGAAGGAGCCTTTCTCCTTCCTCCTTTGTATCAAAGTCTTCTGATATCCTGGCCAATCCTCCAAGAAGGGCAATGGGTGCCTGTCCATATCTTGAGGCTGAAAATCGACCCTTTAATGCCTGTTTTTCCTTCTTCTGGTAGATGATTATAGTATCTTTTGAGATTATAATCTCCTGAGGTGCCTTTCCGCGGTAAGACCATCGGAATCTCGATGGTATCTTAATATAGAACTCGCCTTCATAGACCTCTGTCCTTTCAAGGTCTTTAAGATAACTCTTCTGTTTAAACCTGCCTTTTATGTCAAAGATATCCTTATAGGCATCCTCTATCTTCTTTACAAGACCATCCTCTCTGTTAAGGTAAGAGGGGAAGTTAACTCTTGCACTGTCGCCTGGTTGCTCCGTCGCTCTAATTTCCGTTGGAATGTAGCAGAGACTAAAAACAACAAAAATAGAGAGTAAAAGGCCTTTACTCATTATCTCTTCCTCCTTATAAAATCCCTTGGTTTTCCAGCTCCCTTTGGAGGTCCAACATAGCCATCCCTTTCAAGGAGTTCCATAAGCCTTGCAGCCCTGTTAAAACCGATCTTGAATCTCCTCTGGATAAGGGATATGGAAATCTCTCCAAGGGTCTCTCCAAGCTCTATGACCTTATCATAAAGTTCATCAGATTCACCCTCATCTTCTTCAGAGGTTTCTCCAGACTCCTGAGGAAGTTCTATTGATTCCAGAAGCCCATAATCAGGTTCAGCCTGTGGCTTGATAAAATCCACTATTGCCCTTATCTCCTCCTCTGAAACATAGGCTCCATGAACTCTCTTCAGCTTTATCCCTGGCATCATAAAGAGCATGTCTCCCTGTCCGAGGAGCTGCTCTGCACCCTGGGTATCGAGGATTGTCCTTGAGTCAATCCTTGAGCTTACCTGAAAGGCTATCCTTGATGGAAAATTTGCCTTAATCACACCTGTTATCACATCCACTGAAGGCCTCTGAGTAGCTATTATCAGATGAATACCTGATGCCCTTGCCATATGGGCAAGTCTTGTTATAGAATCTTCCACCTCACCAGCACCTGTTAGCATGAGGTCAGCAAGCTCATCAATAATCACCACTATATAAGGAAGCCTCTCTTCTTCTAAAACAAGGGCATTGTATCCCTCGATATTCCTTGCACCTTTCTCAGCAATGACCCTATATCTCCTTTCCATCTCTATCACCATCTTCTTCAGGGCATCCCTTGCATCCTTAGGGGTAGTAATAACAGGACTTACAAGATGAGGTATCTCATTATAGGGCGATAATTCAAGGAACTTGGGGTCAATCATCAGGAGTTTGACCTCTCTCGGTGTTGCCTTATAGAGGATGCTTATTATCATACAGTTAAGAGAGACACTTTTACCTGAGCCTGTTGCACCAGCAACAAGGAGATGGGGTGTCTTTGCAAGGTCAATGACAAAGGGATTTCCTGTAATATCCTTTCCAAGGGCAATAGTTAGTTTTGAGCTTGACCTCTGAAAGACCTCAGAACCTATGATATCTCTAAGGGACACAATCTCTCTCTGTTTATTAGGGACCTCAATACCGATTGAGGACTTTCCCGAAACAGGATATATGCGAACGCCTTGAGCCCTGAGGGCTAAGGAGAGGTCCTCTGCAAGGGAGATGACTTTATTTATCTTTATACCTGGCGCGGGTTCAAATTCAAACATTGTTACAACAGGCCCTGGATGAACCTGTGTCACCCTTCCCTCAACATCAAAATCAGCAAGCTTTCTCTCGATATTCTGAGAAAGGGCGAGTATATCCTCTTTTGAGGGTTTCTGAGCAGTCTGATCATGGATAACCAGAAGGTCAAGGGGAGGGAATTCATATTCTCCAACCTTTCTCCTCGGAACCTCAGGGATTTCCTTCAGGGTTTCTGTTGTAATAATGGCTGGTGATAACTCATCAGCCTCAGAGACCTCTATCTCTTCCTCCACCTGAGCTTCCTCCTCAATCACCTCTTCTGTCTCATTATATACCTTCTTTCTTATTCCAACAGAAAATACCGCAAAAGGGCTCATCATGATTAAGGACGATATAATCAAAAGAAAAGAGAATATGTAGGCACCAAAGGTTGAAAGGCCAGAATGGAAAAGTTTTGAGAGTAATCCCCCGGTCATACCACCAAGACTTTTAAAACCAGAGGTGACGAAAATAAGAGTTGAGGAATTTATTGTCCTTTCGACAAGACCTAAAAAGATAGAAGAGGAAATAATAAAGAGAAATGTTCCTGCCAGATGAACCACATGCCCTTTTTTATTCAGGAGTCTTCTTAAACCCCAGATTATTAAAAATACAGGCACTACAAAGGCAGGATAACCAAAAAGGGAAAATAAGAGGTCAGAAAGATTTGCACCAATAGCACCACCATAGTTTTTTACAGGCCTTTCAGCATATGTAAAAATGGAGGGGTCCTGAGGTGAATAGGTAATTAAAGAAACAAACAGGAATATACTGAAGAGGATTGATACTATTCCCTTGAGCTCCTCTTTTATCCTCTTAAATTCCATATAGAGTATATTTTAGCCTATTTTGAAAAACAAAATCCTTTGCTGGTGAAGGTCCTCATAGCTTAGAAAAATAAGACAATAAGGATTGCAAGACCTATCCTGTAGTAAACAAAGAGGTCTATCCTATGGGTCTTAAGGTATTTCATGAGAAGACCTATGGCTAAAAGCCCTGATATGAAAGAGGAAGCCATACCTGAAATAAAGAGGCTGTAATCTCCTTGAGAAGTAATGAGGTGTCCTGAGAAGACCTCTTTAAAACCAAGTATGGAGGCGCCAGCAATAACAGGCATTGAAAGCATAAAGGAGAATCTCGCTGAGTCCTCCCTTTTAAGCCCCCTCAAAAAACCAGCGCTCATTGTAATACCAGACCTCGATACCCCAGGTATAAGGGCTATAGCCTGAAAAAAACCTATAAAAATTGAGTCCTTAAGCCCTAAATCCTCAAGTTTTTTATTAGATGACAACCTATCTGTTACAAGCATAAAAAACCCTATTATAAAAAGGCTCAATGCAATGATATAAGGACTTCTTAAGTCCCTTTCTACGGTCTCCTCAAAGAGGATACCTGCCACTCCTGCCGGGATTGTGGCAATAAGAATAAAGACTAATAACCTTCTATGGTAAATCAGCAATCTGAGCCAGTCCTTTCTGAAATATATTAATACAGCTAATAGTGTGCCTGTATGAAGGCTGATATCAAAAATCAGGGTATCAACAGGACCCTGCCAGCCAAAAAATTTGGGGATAAGTATAAGATGGGCAGTACTGCTTATTGGCAGAAATTCTGTTATTCCCTGTATAAATCCCAGTATAATTGCCTCGAGCATGGAATATTATAACATCAAAGAGGCTTCAGGACTCAGGTCTTTTCTGTCGCATTTTGCCTGTAGCCTGTTATGATTTAAATCATGCCCTTTATTTAAAGAAAAGTTTATAATAAATTTATGAAAGAGAGTTGTCCAGGAAGTAGAGAGATCAGGAACCCCTATCCAGAATCCCTGATATGTCCTTTCTGTTTTAAAGAGAATGAGATATGGTCTGATGAGGTGGAGATGGAATGTAAGGGATGTGGGAAGACTATATCAAGGGATATGAAGCCTAACTGTATTCTCTGGTGTCCAGCTGCAAAGCAATGCGTTGGTGCTGAAAAGTATGAAAAACTTATAAAGTCTATGAAAACAGGCTAAATAAAGACTACTCCACTTAAGCTTCAGGCTTTAGAGAAGTAGGGAGTAGACCAACCTACTCCCTACCCCCTAAATCCCTAATCCCTAAAACTTACTCCGCCTAATAGCCCATTGCCTGTGCCTATTGCCTAATTTTGGACAGGTATAATAATTAATGTTCAGCCGGGAAGAAGGTATAACTCACCCAGATGAGTATTCCAAGAAGAAGAATCCCTAAGATTATGCTCCATGTTACAAGTCTCTTTTCAACAGGAAGAAACTCCTCATACTCCATCTTTTTTAATTCCTCTGCCAGTTTTGGTTCTTCAGGCATCTTAATCACCTCCTGAGATTTATTTTTAAGGCCAGGCATAGGCCTGGCCTTTTAAAATTATCCACTGATCACTGGTGGCTTTACTCCATGGAAGAATATCCAGGAGATAAAGAGGCCTATCCAGAGAATGAACCCGAAGAGACATATAAGATAGACAAGGGCCAGCTTTCCTATGCCCTCTTCCCAGAGCTTTCTAAAATCAGAGACCACACCAATAGTGAAGAATGTAATCAGGAAGAACAGTACCCTGAGGGCATTTGTACCTGCTGTTGCCTCCTTTGCAGCAGATTGGGTCTTCTTCTCAGCGGATATTGAGTCCTTAAGCTCTTTAATCCTTGCCTTATTTGCATTAATCTTTTCTGTTATTACAGCCTTATCTGCCTCAGGTTTTGCTGCAAGGTCCTTTTCAAGGGAGCTTATCTCTTTTTCGAGCTTTTTGATCTCATTTTCAACAGGTGTAATCTTTGCAGTAATAGGTATCGCTATAAGAAGTATCACAATAAATGTTATCGCATAGGCAAGGACAAACTTGGGGAATCTCCTCCATATCTCAACAGCCTGAACCTTTTCACCTGGCTTGCACTCTATCTTTGCACACCATATTACAGCGAGTATAAAGGCCCAGATACTGATGAAGATGTCTATAAAGAGCTTTGTTGTCGAGGCAGCCATGAGCATCCAGCCACTGTCGTATTTAATTCCAGCAACACTCTCTGCCTTTGCCCTTATAAGGGCGTCTACAACGGCGCCACTTGCAAAGGCAGCTCCATCAGTCTTTACTGCAAGGCCCATCCAGGCACCAGCAACCATGGGCTCCTTCCAGAGGAATTGCTGGGCAAAGAAAGGAAGAATCACAAGCTCAATAACAGCAAATATCACAACAAGGGAGGAGACCATAATAGGAACAACGGGCCTTGCTTTTATAGCACCACCTGTTGCTATTGCTGCAGAGACACCACAGATAGATATACCTGAGGCAAGGGGTGCTGCCCATTCCCTGCTGAATTTAAACCACTTCCTTGCAATAAGATATACAAGGGCCCAGTAAATGAGATAGGCCTCAATTATTGCACAGAGCCCTCTGAACAGTACTGCTGAAGCAAGTCCAAAGGCCTCTGCTGACTTAAGGCCAAGGAGGGCACCCATAAGACCAATGGCAGTCTTTATGTAGAGTTCTGGTCTTACTGCCTCCTTAAGGAAATTTGCTACACCAGGCAGGAAGTTTCCTATAAAGAGACCCACAAGAAGGGCAACTATAAAGCCTGCCTCACCTGTGAGTTTTAATGACCAGGGTACACCAGCCTTCTTTGCATCAGTGGCAGCTATATAGGCATAGTGGCCTATGAGCCAGCAGGCATAGCTTAGCCAGAATATAATGGTAAACCCAATGGCAAACCTGCCAACATTTGCACCAAGAAGGGAAGCTCCAATACCCATTACTACAAGGAGAAATAGATAGGTGAGCACAAGGGAAGCAAAGCCTGACAGACCTTTTCTCTCATAGGTCTGACCTACCTGAAGACCTGTTGGATCCTTCACAGTAATGGTCTCTTCCTTTCCATCAGCCTTCTTAATGGTAACCTTGTTTCCGTCAATCTTTGTTATCTCGCCTTTTAATGGTGTAAGCTTTGCAGACACAGGTGCCATAGCCTTTTCAAGTTTTGTCCATTCCTTTGTAGAGACTATCCAGCCAAAAACATTCACACCTGCAAAGCTCAAGAGGGATATGGCAAAAAGCACTACTGCCATCCAGAAGGCAAGCCAGTCCTCATTTAATAAACCTTTCTTTTCCTCCATTCTCTACACCTCCTTATAAAGATTTCAAATAAAAGGTCAGATAATCTGACCCTAAAGGATTAATTATCACCTCCTTTCCCCAAAGAAACCTTTACTAAATTCTTTCAAAAATTATGCCAGAAACTATGCAGAAATTTTCTTTAATATTCAAGGTATTATATTTTCAGGAAGGGAAAAATGTTCCCTTTCGAGAACAATTTTGGCTTCATAATGTTTCCATATGGGAACATTATGAAGTTTCAGGAAGGCTCTATTCCATAATTTTTAAGTTTCTTCCATAAGACCTTTCTACTAATCCCGAGTCTCTTTGCAGCCTCAAGTTTTTTTCCACCCGTCTCCTTTAAGGTATTCATAATCAGGGTTTTTTCAAGAGAACTCAGGCATTCCTGAAGGGAAAGGTTATTTGAAAGACACCTCTTAATGTTGGTGGCGAAAGTAACAGTTGAGGGCTGGATATTGCTGAATTCCTCAGGAAGGTTTTCTATGGTGATTATACCATTCTTTGAAAGGAGCACACCTCTTTCTAAGGCGTGTTTCAACTCCCTCACATTACCTGGATAATTATAAGACAATAGGGCCTCATAAGCAGATGGCGAAAGCTTAAGGTCCTGTTTTGAATATTTATATTTAAAATGTTCAAGGAAATATTCAATAAGATGGGGTATATCCTCTTTTCGCTCCCTCAGGGGAGGTATATTTATTGGGACAACATTAATCCTGTAGTAAAGGTCCTCCCTGAACCTCCCCTCCCTGACGAGTTCCTTAAGATTCTTACTTGTAGCATAGATACATCTTACATCCACACTTATAGGTTCTCTTCCACCAAGCCTTGTTATTGAATGTTCCTCTATTACCCTCAGGAGCTTTGCCTGAAGCCCTAAAGGCATATCACCAATCTCGTCAAAAAATAAGGTCCCGCCACTTGCGAGCTCAAACTTTCCCTTCCTTGTTTCTAAGGCACCTGTAAAGGCACCCTTTTCATAACCGAACAGTTCTGATTCAAAAAGGGCTTCAGGAATAGCAGCACAATTAATCTTTATATACGGCCTGTCCTTTCTGAGGCTTCTTGAATGGATCTCATTAGCAACAAGCTCCTTTCCTGTTCCGCTCTCACCCTGAATCAGGACAGGCACATCAGTCTTTGCTATTGCCTCTATCCTGTCAAAGAGCTCCTTCATAACAGGACTCTCACCAATCAGTCTGTCACCAGTGCCTTTTATGGACTGTCTCAGTCTCTTTACCTCCATCTCAAGGTCTCTGAATCTCAGGAACCTCTCTACAACTAAAAGGAGCTCCTCATTGGAAAAGGGCTTTGCAAGATAATCGAAGGCCCCTTCTTTTATGGCCTCTACAGCGGTCTTTACCTCAGCAAAGGCTGTAATAACTATCACACCTGTTTCTGGATACTCCTTTTTTATATTCTTCAAAACAGTGAGGCCATCAATATTAGGGAGCCTGAGGTCAGTAATAACAATATCAAATCTTTCCTTTTTCAGGAGTTCCATTACACCACGACCTTCATGGAGCTCAGAAACATAGAAACCTGAAGACCTCAGGAAATGGCTCATACCGAGCCTCATGGCAGGATCGTCTTCTATAATGAGGATCTTTCCCATCAATTGTTACCTTCTCTTAAAGGCAATTCAACAGTGAAGGTGGTGCCTCCTTTTGAGGTATCAACCCTTATGACTCCATTATGCTGTTCTACTATAGATTTACTTACAGAGAGGCCAAGACCAGTGCCCTCTCCAACAGGTTTTGTAGTAAAGAAGGGGTCAAAGATCCTTGGAAGTATCTCATCTGGAATCCCTGGACCTGTATCAGAAAATGAAATAAAGACCCTTCCATTTCTTGCTAATGTCTTTATAGTAAGGACACCTTCTCTGCCATCCATTGCCTGAATTGCATTAAGAATAATATTCAAAAAGACCTGCTCTATTTTATTCCTATCAACCCTCACCTGAGGAATATCTTCAGAGAATTCTTTTATTACCCTGATTCTCTTTTTCTCTATGAGATACTCCGCCAGCTTAAGGACATCCTCTACCATGCTGTTCACCGAGGCAGAGGATATGACAAGCTCTGTCTGTTTTGAAAAATCAAGGAGCTGTTTTATTATATCATGGATCTTCTGGAGGCCCGTATTAATCACCTCAATATGCCTTTTCTTTGTCTCTTCATCCATCTCAAGGGAAATTAGATTGTTGAAACAGAGCCTTATGCCTCCAAGGGGATTATTTATCTCATGGGCAAGTCCTGCTGTAAGCTGACCTATGGCGGCAAGCTTTTCTGTAAGCCTCATCTGCTCTTCTATCTGTCTCCTCTCTGTTATATCCTTCACATAATGGACAGCCTTAATAACCTCTCCCTCCTGATTAAAGATTGGATAGAGATGAATATAATAATGCCTGCCATTTTCATCTTCCCATAATTCCGAGATAGGCCTTCTTTCTTCCATAAGCCTTTTAAGAAAGCAGACAGGGCAGAAGGTATCAGGGTCGCAATTGTGGGGGTCACACCTCTCACTGAAAACCGCCTTTACACCAAGGGAGCTCCATGTTCGGTAAGCCTGATTGGTAAGCTCAACAGTGCAGTCAGGGTTAATAAGGGCAAGGGGATCTGATATACCTTCAAAGATAGTCCTCAATGTCTCAGCATTCTTTCTCATAGCCTCTTGGGCCTCATAAAGATACCCTGCCATCTGATTAAAGGAATTTATGAGCTCTCCTATCTCGTCCTTCGACTCTACCGGTATTTTCTGGTTAAGTGTACCCGTTCCATTAACTATGTCTCTGAAGAGTGATGTAAGCCTGCTTAAGGGCCTGCTAACAAGTCTCCAGAAGGCTCCGTGAATGGAAAGGAAAAGAAAGAATAGTGACAGGGCACCAAAGATAAAGGTTGATACAGCAATACCTTTAATCTCGCCAAGGGCAGTAGCAAGAGGCACAGAAACAGACTCCACACCCATGATATCGCCTTCTTTCCAGAGAAAATCTCTGTTCCTTTTATATCTTTTTATAAGGGCTTCTGGAGCATCCTTCAGTCTCCCGTGGCAGATAAGACAGCCTTTTTGAACAATTACAGGCTTTGCCCTGATCAGGTATTCCTCGCCATCGAGCTTTACAATGCCGTTCCAGACAGGTGGCGAGGATAAGCGTTGAGTATTCATATTCTTTTCAAAAAAGGTTATTAAATCTTCATGGAATGAATCTGCCCTGTTTGCGGGATTCAGTGGGTCCCTCGAGCACCTCCTGTAGACATATTCACCAAGTTCCTTATTAAATCGCCTCATCACGCTCATTCTTACATGGGTTGTTGACATGGCTTCAACTATAAAGTCATCTCTATGTTTCTCTTTAAGCATCCTGAATACTGCAGGTCTTAATTCTTCATTCACATAATCTCCCACTGCATCCATCTGGGCAAGGATAATCCTTGTCTTTTCATTTGCATCCTCAATAAGTCTCTCTTTAAGGTGATAATAAAGAAGGATGGAAAAGACTGTGCAGAATATGATCAGTATAATTCCTATGGCAAGACTGAATTTTGTGCTAAGGCTGAGGGACCTGAGCCTCATAGTAAATTTTAATTTAAACAGGCCATCTCGGGCAAGGTTTTTTGTGTTATAATAAAAAAATATTTTCAGGAGGTAGAAGTTTGAAGGTATCAAGTCAGGCAGTTGAAAGATTTAAAAGGATCCTTAAGGAGAGGAATGCTGAAGATTCTGCTATAAGGATATTCCTCTCAGGTGGTTGAAGGCCTTCACTGGCTATGGACATAGCCAGAGAACCCTATGCAACAGATGAGACCATCGAGATTGACGGGCTCAAACTCTATCTCGACCTCTGGGCACAGAATATCCTTTCACAGGCAACAATAGACTATGCTGAAGGATATGGTTTTACAATCACAGGTGCATCTGAGATAGGTTCTACCTGCAGTTAATGCCAGGGGTAAAAAATTGGGGACTCTCCCTAATTTTTTACCCATATGCCCTACACCCTACTCCCTAATCCCTAAATCCTTAAGCCTATTTGAGGCCTTATGCCTATTTTAAAAGTCCTTTCCAAGTTGTTTTGGACAGCAGTGACTCCTGCTCTATAGTCTTAAACCCCTCTTATCTATGATAGAATAAAATATGGGTTTTGAAATATTAGATATCTCAGGAGATATCGGCTTAAGGGTTAGCGGAAAGGACATTAAAGAGGTTTTTATAAATGCTGCAAAGGGACTTTATAGTTTAATAACTGATCTCAGTTCTGTAAGACCTGAAAGGGCATTAACAATTGAGGTAAAGGATGATAATCTTGAGGGTCTTCTTGTATCGTTCCTTAATGAGCTTATATTTCAGTTTGATACTTATGGATTTATAGGAAGCTCAATATCAATAGAAGGTAATATGGAAGACCATTTCAAACTTACGCCACCAACTTCAGCTACCTTTTTATGGCTTAAGGCAATTATAATGGGTGAGGCATTCGATCCTAACAGGCACGAACGAGGACTCCTTGTAAAGGCAGCCACATATCATAATCTAAAAATTTTTAAAAATGGAGATATGTGGCAGGCAGAAGTAATCTTTGATATCTGAGGAGGTGAAACTATGCCAGTGGAAGGCACAAGAAGGATAGATGAAAACAGGCTTGAGGTCCCAAAGGACTACAAGCCTGGCATGAGGACAAATGGAATAATCTTTGTTGATGAAGAGCTCGAAAAAGAGCTTGAGAAAGGCTCTGTAGATCAGGTGGCAAATGTAGCTACACTGCCAGGTATTGTAGGCTCATCCCTTGCAATGCCTGATGTCCATACAGGATATGGATTTGCCATCGGTGGTGTTGCTGCCTTCGATATTGAAGAAGGTGTTATCTCTCCTGGAGGAGTGGGATATGACATAAACTGTGGCGTAAGGCTTTTGAGATGCAATCTCACAAAAGAAGAGGTCCTTCCAAAGATAAAAGAGCTTGTAAATGCCCTTTATAATGAAATACCAACAGGAGTAGGCTCAAAAGGAAAGATCAAGCTTAGCCCTGGGGATGAAAAAGAGTTGCTCAGGAAAGGAGCAAGATGGGCAGTGGAGAATGGCTTTGGTGAGCCTTCTGACCTTGAAAGGATTGAGTCTGGAGGGTCTATAGAAGGGGCTGACCCATCTGTCATAAGTGAAAAGGCCTATGAAAGGGGAAGGGCTCAGCAGGGTACCCTTGGATCAGGTAATCATTTCCTCGAGGTCCAGTATGTTGACGAAATATATAACGAAAAGATTGCCACTGAACTCGGTCTTTTTAAAGGCCAGATAACAGTGATGATTCATACAGGTTCAAGGGGGTTTGGTCATCAGGTCTGCACTGACTTTCTTGAGGTTATGGAAAAGGCAGTAAGGAAGTATGGAATTGAACTTCCTGATAAAGAACTTGCCTGCGCTCCTTTTAATAGTCCAGAGGCACAGGAATATCTTGCTGCCATGAGGGCAGCTGCCAATTATGCCTGGGCAAACAGGCAGTGCCTTATGCACTGGACAAAGGAATGCTTCCTGAAGGTATTCAATATATCACCCAGAGAACTCGGCTTAACACTCATCTACGATGTTGCCCATAATATTGCAAAGATTGAAGAACACACCATAGATGGTAAGAAAAGAAGATTAATTGTTCACAGGAAGGGAGCAACAAGGGCATTCCCTCCAGGCCATCCTGAACTTCCAGAAATCTATCGTAATATTGGCCAGCCAGTCATAATCCCTGGTGATATGGGAAGGTATTCTTATTTATTAATCGGCACAGAAAAGGCAATGGAAGAGACCTTTGGCTCTACCTGTCATGGAGCTGGAAGACTCCTCTCAAGACATCAGGCAATAAAACTGGCTAAAGGCAGGTCAATATCAAGAGAAATGGAAGATCGAGGCATTATCGTCAGGTCAGCTGGAAGGGAGACCCTTGCAGAGGAAATGTCAGAGGCATATAAAGATGTATCAAATGTAGTTGAGGTTGTCCACAGGGCTGGCATATCAAGAAAGGTTGCAAGGCTCCATCCAATTGGTGTTATAAAGGGATAAATGGAGACCCTTAGAATTGGCAAGATACCCTATCTCAATCTCTTCCCTTTTTTTTATTACCTCGAAGGTCTGAAAGAACCCTCCTTTGAATTCATAGAGGCAGTACCTTCTCAACTGAATAAATTGTTAAGAAAGGGAGAGATTGATGTAAGTCCCTCATCATCAATTGAGTATCTTCTCAATCAGGATTTATATGAGATAATTGAAGGCCATTCTGTAAGCTCCATAGGCCCTGTAAGGAGCATTATCCTTTTCAGTTCATTGTCCATCGGAGAACTCAAGGACAAAACAGTCCTTGCAACTGACGAGTCTGACACATCAGTAGTCCAGTTGAAGATTATCGCAAATATATTCCTCAATCTGAACATAAAGATAAAGAGAAGTAACCTTCCCCTTGAAGAGGGCCTCAAGAGGTATCCTGCCTATCTCCTGATTGGTGACGAGGCTATGAAAAAGGCCTTTACAAACAGGACATATCTTGTCTATGACCTCGGAGAGCTCTGGCACAGACATACAGGGCTACCCTTTGTCTATGCCCTCTGGATAGTTCGGAAAGAGGTAGCAGACAAAAAATCCATTATGCTCAGAAAACTAAAGGATGCCCTTGACAGGATAAAAAAAGAATTTTTAGAGGATACCTTCAGGATAGCTCATCTTCCCCAGATAGGAGGTCTTATCGGTGCGCAAAATGTTGCGGACTACTGGAAGTCCCTTTCCTTTGACCTTATGGAAGAACACAAAAGAGGCCTGAAGCTCTTCATGGATTATTCGAAAAATCTTGATGAATTTTAAGTGGTAGGCACGGAGTAACAATAAAGGCTGTAATTTCTGGTAAAATTAGATTGGAGGGACTATGAGTTTAAGATTAAAACTCCTCTCTCTCATCGGTCTTGTCCTTTTAGCCTCTCTATATATTGTCTCAAGCATTTATGTCCATTACTTCAGAGACCAGCAGAAAAGACTCAAGTACAATGAGATGGAAAGACTCGGAGATCTTCTCCAGAAGGATATCGAGGAGTGCATGCTTTCTGGAAGACCTGAAACTCTCAACAATATCATAGAAAATTATAGAAAGATTGGAGGTCTCAACTCTCTCAGAATAATTGATGACAGTGGCGTCATATTAAGCTCTCACACGAGGATTGAGGTTGGCCGCAGGTCAGAAGATTATCTTAATTTAAGGCCAGGTATTAATAACCATATTTATTATATCAAACCAATTAGACCAACCAACCAATGTAGATCATGTCACAGGGAAAACAACAGGTTTCGTATGATAGAGATGAAATATGACCTTACCGGAATTATGGAATCACAGGATTTAAAACTAAATAGAATCCTGTTCAGTGTCATTATTTCTTTCGGTATCCTTTCTATAATTGGTTTAATTCTATCAAGACTCATTTTTAACCCTATTAATAAGATAAACAATCTACTTCAAAAATCAAAGGAGGGTTGCCCGGCAGATTCAGCGGTGAAATCAACAGTAATATCTCAAAATAAAGATGAGATAAATATCCTCCACAGGGTGTCCGAATATCTTCTTGAACAATTTAAAAACCTTGTAGAATTAAACAGAAAACTTGAAAAGGAATTATCAGACTTGAGGACTGAATTAAAATACATGGAACGGGTCGAGGAGATAAACAGAGAGCTTCAATATAAGTTTAAAAGGCTCGAATCAACTAACAGGGCATTAGAGATTTTTACACAAGAGGCCAAACATAGACTCATTTCTATAGAAACAAACATAAAAAGATTTAAAAAGACAGGCGAGATTGTAGGAACACTCTCTGAAATGCAGGAATGGGAAGAGGTCTTAAAGAATTTTATCAAGTATATTGTTAACCTACTACAGGCAGAACGAGGGATAATATATACAATTAAAAATAACACCGAATTTATATTTAATTATGTTAGGGCCTTTGGCTTCAGCCCTGATTTTTCCGCACAGGATAAGGATATCTTATCTAAATTAATTACAAATAAAATCTATATAATCGATATCCATCCAGCTTCCGGGAATCAGATAATAGGTGTTCCTGTAAAAACCAAATCATATACTATTGGCGCAATGCTGGTAGAGGCAACTGGTTCGCCTTTCACCCAGCAAGATATAGAAATATTAATGGTCTTTAGAGACCATCTATCCTACATATTTAGCAATCTTCAGGAATTTGAAAGATATACAAAAGGTTATGCCTCCGTGATTGAGTCGGTGATTGGACATATACTTGAAGAAAATAGATTCTACGAAAAGGGACATTCCAATAGAATAAAAAGGATTTCTCTTGAGATTGGCAAGGAGCTTAATCTTTTATCAAAAGAAATAGAGATCCTCGAACAGGCCTCTGGCCTCTGCGATATTGGAAAACTGAAGTTGCCCTACAGGATTTTTAATAAAAAAGGCCCTCTCACAGTAGAAGAATTCGATCTCCTGAAAACCCATCCAGCGAGAGGGGCTGAATTTTTTGATGGAATCATATTTTTTAATGGACTTAGGAGGGTTATCCTTCAACATCATGAAAGATATGATGGTTCTGGCTATCCTGAAGGCCTTAAGGAAGGGGATATAGACATAAAGGCAAGGATAATTCATCTCACAGATGCCTTTGAGGCAATGATGAGTGACAGGCCCTACAGGCCAGCCCTATCTCTAAGTGATACCCTAAAGGAGATAGAAACTCAAGCAGGACACCAGTTCGACCCAGATGTTGTAAGAATATTTTTTAAACTCCTTAAAGAAAGGCCTTCCGTATTTATAATGGCAGGATACCCGATAGAATAAGTTATAATATTCCATGAAGATAGACCACTACTCCTTTGGGAAAATCATTATAGATGGAAAGGCCTACACCAGGGACCTGATTATCTATCCTCAGAGGATTGACTCCTCCTGGTGGAGAAGGGAAGGACACCTCCTCCAGATAGAAGACCTCAGTGAGGTCATAAAAGAGAAACCTGATATCCTCATAATCGGCACTGGATATAATGGAGTAATGAAGGTACCCGAGGAGACCGTAGCGAACCTCAGGTCAAAGGGTATCGAGGTAATAATAAAAAAGACCACTGAGGTTGTGGAGGTCTTTAATAACATGAAAAAGGACAAAAAAGTCATAGCTGTCCTTCATCTGACATGTTAGTGCCACAGTGTAACATTTAAGGTGCAATATATGGGTTACAGAGAGAGATTCCTGGAGTTTATAGAAAAGATAAAGGACAAAATAATTGAGCACTACAAAGAGCGGCTTGTCACCATAGCCATATTCGGCTCTGTTGGAAGAGACTGCTTCAGGCCTGACTCAGATATTGATATATTAATAATAGCAGAGGATTTACCAAAAGGAAGAATAAAGAGGGCACAAGAGTTCAATGAGCATATCGAAAAAGGACTTCTTGATGAAATATATAGACTTTATAAAGAAGGTATTCCTTTAAGGCTTTCTCCTCTGTTTAAAACACCTGACGAGGTAAGGCTTGGAAGCCCCTTATTCCTTGACATGACAGAGGACGTGAAGATCCTTTATGATAAAGGGGACTTCTTTAAAAGATATCTTGAAGAACTGAAAGAAAAATTAAAAAAACTCGGTGCAAGAAAGGTCTTCTATAAAGGAGGCTATTACTGGGAGCTCAAACCTGATTATAAACATGGAGAGATTATAGAATTATGACAAATATAAATCTTGCCCTTGATTACATGAAAAAGGCTATTAACAGGCTTGAGGCTTTAGAGGTTTACTTAAATAGAGAGGACTATGCCGATGTCATCAGGGAATCTCAGGAGGCTGTTGAGCTTGCCCAAAAGGCGATGCTCAGGCAAATAGGAATTGACCCACCAAAGTGGCACGATGTGGGCATGATAATCCTTGAAAATAAGGAGAAGTTTCCTGAAGAAATTCACAAGGAACTTCATGAAATAGCAGAGATATCCAGATGGTTAAGAAAAGAAAGGGAACTGGCATTCTATGGAGATATAGATTTTATTCCATCAGAAGAATACACCTTAGAAGATGCAAAAAGGGCTATAGAAGGAGCTAAAAAAGTCATAGATGTGGCAAGAAAGGTCGTGCCAGTATGAAACTTGAACCTTTCTGCATTAATGCAAAGACCATATCTGATGCCTGGTTTCAGTTAATCTATAATCTCTTTGACTATGGGTATGTCCAGAATATCCAGAAAGGTTCTTTTGAAAAAGCTGAGTACAGGCTCCAGTATCCAGGAATTGCCGTATTCATAGAGCATCCTGCTCTGGACATGGTTCCTGTAATCCCATCCCATCTCGGCATACCTGCTCCAACATCCATGGAATACATAGAAGACTACTTTGCCAATTACCTTATGAACCCTGAGCTTTCAGAGAACGAAACCTACAGATACTCCTCAAGAATCCATGCCCCAATGCCTGAGGGTGGCACCCAGCTGGAAAGGGTGATAAAGATTCTTAAGGAGAGCCCTCTAACAAACCAGGCTGTCATTGAGATTGGAACCCCTCAAGACCTTGATATATGCTACGGAAAGGATGGAAAGCTTGACCCTCCCTGCCTCAGGCTTCTGGACTTTAAGGTTATACCTGTAGATGGTGGTAGGGAGCTTGTCCTTACTGTAACAGCCTATTTCAGGTCCTGGGACCTCTGGGCAGGGTTTCCAACAAACCTTGGTGGCATTGAACTTCTCAAACAGTATGTAGCTCAGGAAACAGGCCTTAAGAATGGTCCAATGTATGCCTACAGTGCAGGCGCCCACATCTATGGTTATCAGGAAGAGATTGCAAGATTAAGGACTTTAAGACATAAGCCAGAAAAGTAACATCACTGTGTAAAAAAGTATCTTTATTCACTCCATTTATTAATCCATTAATTTTTTTTTGTTTACAGGATGTTTTAAAACTGATAAAATATATAACCTTTTTTTGAAAAGTTTAATGTAACAATTTATACAATTGTTTAAGAGTCCAGATAGGAAGTAGATTTGGCTATGCAGGAAAAACTGGAAGGGATTTACAGAAGATTCAGAGAAAATGAAGGAAATCTCATATCAATCCTTCAGGATATACAGGAAGAGTTTGGTTATCTTCCTCAGGAAGCAATTTACTGGTTTTCTGATAAGCTCGATGTCCCACCTGCTGTATTTTATGGGATAGCCACCTTTTATGCCCAGTTTTATCTTAAACCAAGGGGAAAAAATATTATTACTGTCTGTTCAGGGACAGCCTGTCATGTCAAGGGTTCTGAAAGGCTTATAAATACAGCAAAAAAAGAGCTCGCTCTTTCTGAAGATAGTAATACAACAGAAGATGGTCTCTTTACCTTTGAACAGGTCAATTGCGTTGGTGCCTGTAGCATTGCCCCTGTGGTGATTATAAACAAAAAGGTCTTCGGGAAGATGTCTCCAGAAAAACTCGTTAAGGAATTAAAGGAAATTAAGAAGGATGAATAAAGGCATAGAGATAAGGGTGTGCACAGGAACAGGTGGGATTGCAGCAGGTGGTCTGGAAGTTCTCGAGAACTTCCAGAGAATCCTCTCAGAGAAAAACCTTGAAGCCTCTTTAAAAAGGCATTGCACTTCCCACAGGGTTGGTTGCAGGGGCCTCTGTGCAAGGGATGTCCTTGTAGATGTGATAATTGACGGACAAAAGACGACATACCAGTATATAAAACCAGAGATGGTGGAGAGAATTATAGAGGAACACATTATTAATGGAAAACCTGTCTCTGAATGGACTGTTACTGAAGATTACCATACCTTCTATGAAAAGCAGAAGAAGGTTGTCCTTTCAAGTTGTGGAGAGATAGACCCTGAGGATATAGACTCTTATATTTCAGCAGGTGGTTATAAGGCTATTGAAAAGGTATTAAAAGGGTCTCCAGAGGATGTGATAGAAGAGATTAAAAAATCAGGCCTGAGGGGGCGGGGTGGTGCAGGTTTCCCAACGGGTCTGAAATGGGAGATGGCAAGGAATGCTCAGGGAGATGAGAAATACATTATCTGCAATGCTGATGAAGGAGACCCTGGTGCATTTATGGACAGGGCAGTCATAGAAGGCAACCCCCATGCTGTTATCGAAGGGATGCTCATAGGTGGATATGCCATAGGTGCAAAAAGGGGTTATGTATACATCAGGGCAGAATATCCCCTTGCTGTTGAAAGACTGAAAAAGGCCCTTTGGCAGGCAAAGGAGAGAAACCTCCTTGGCAGGAATATCCTCAATAGTGGCTTTAACTTTGACATAAAGATAAAACTCGGTGCAGGTGCCTTTGTATGCGGAGAGGAAACAGCCCTCATAGCCTCCATTGAAGGTAAAAGGGGCATGCCGAGGTCAAAGCCGCCCTTCCCTGTCCAGAAAGGCCTTTTTGGAAAACCTACTGTTATAAACAATGTAGAGACCCTTGCAAATATACCCTATATAATCACAAAAGGGGCTGAGTGGTTTGCCTCCTATGGTACTGAGAGTTCAAAGGGTACAAAGGTTTTTGCCCTTACAGGAAAGGTTAAAAACACAGGTCTTATTGAGGTCCCCCTCGGAATCACCTTAAGAGAAATTATCTTCGATATAGGAGGAGGGATAGAGGGTGGTAGAGAGCTAAAGGCAGTCCAGACAGGTGGACCATCAGGTGGCTGTATTCCCGCAAGCCTTATTGATACACCTGTAGATTATGAATCCCTTGCAAGGGTTGGCTCCATAATGGGTTCTGGTGGGATGATAATAATGGACGAGACAGACTGCATGGTGAATGTTGCCCAGTATTTCCTCCAATTCACCCAGTCAGAGTCCTGTGGAAAGTGCGTGCCCTGCAGGATTGGAACAAAAAGACTTCTCGAGATACTCCAGAGGATTACCTCTGGAAGGGGAAAACCAGAGGACCTCGAGAAATTAGAAAAGCTTTCTAATGACATAAAGGCAACCTCTCTCTGCGGTCTTGGTCAGACAGCACCAAATCCAGTGCTCAGCACCCTTAAGTATTTCAGGCACGAATACGAGGCCCATATCTTTGAAAAGAAATGTCCTGCGGGAGTATGCAAGGACCTTCTTACTTATACTGTCATTGAAGAATTCTGTAAGGGTTGTGGAATGTGCCTCAGGGTCTGTCCATCAGGTGCGATTATTGGTGAAAAGAAGAAACCCCATAAGATAATCCCTGATATATGTATAAAATGCGGGGCCTGTTTTGAGGTCTGCAAATTCAAGGCAATTAAGAAGGGATGAGTATGCTGAGGATAAAGATAGACGGAAAAGAGTACATGGCAAAACCTGGCTCAACAATCCTTGAGGTTGCAAGGAATAATGACATTTATATCCCTACCCTCTGTGATGACCCAAGGCTCGAGCCCTATGGCGGCTGCAGGCTCTGTATAGTCCAGATTAAGGGCATGGCAAGGCCTGTTACTGCCTGTACAACACCAGTTACAGATGGTATGGAAGTGACAACAACGAATGAATACATAGAAGGCCTGAGAAAAACCATTGTAGAGCTCTTGCTGAGTGACCATCCCAATGACTGCATGGTTTGTGAAAAGGCAGGGGACTGCTCCCTTCAGGAATTAGCCTATTTCTATAATGTGAGGGAAAATCCTTACTGGGGTGAAAGGAGAAGGTACACAACAAAAGACAACAACCCCTTTATTGAAAGAGATATGGAGAAGTGTATCCTCTGTGGAAAGTGTGTAAGGGTCTGTAGCGAGGTTCAGGGTGTTGGTGCAATAGATATTGCCTACAGAGGTTTCACTGCAAAGGTCTGTCCTCCCTTTGAAAAGGACCTCGATTGTGAGTTTTGTGGTCAATGTATAAGTGTATGCCCAACAGGTGCTTTAATAGGAAAATCCTCCCTTGGCAAGGGAAGACAGAAGGACATTAAAAAAATAGAGACTATCTGTCCCTATTGTGGATGTGGATGCAATATAACACTCCATGTATCAAGGAATGAAGTAATAAGGGTAAGCTCAAGACCTGACACTATAAACGAAGGCTGGCTCTGTGTTAAGGGAAGGTTTGGCTTTGAATTCATAAAGAGTCCTGACAGGCTTAAAAAACCCTTAATAAGGGTTAAACCAAAGGGCTCTGGAAAGGGATTCCCCGAGATTGACCTTGATGACTTCAGAGAGGCCTCCTGGGAGGAAGCCCTTGACTATATAGCAGAGAGGCTAAGAGATATTAAAGAAAAATACGGACCTGATGCAATTGCTGGCCTGAGCTCAGCAAGGTGCACAAATGAAGAGAACTATCTATTCCAAAAATTCTTCAGGGCAGTTATCGGTACGAACAATATAGACCACTGTGCAAGGTATTGACACAGTGCAAGCGTGGCCGGTCTGGCCACAGTATTCGGCTCAGGGGCAATGACGAACTCCATCCCGGAGATTGAAAATAATGATGTCCTCTTTGTTATTGGCTCAAATACAAAGGAGAACCATCCTATCATTGCCCTCAGAATGATAAAGGCAGTAAGGAAGGGGGCAAGGCTTATAATAGCTGATCCAAGGAGGGTCCCCCTCGTTAGGTTCAGCCATATATGGCTTCAGCAAAAACCAGGTACAGATGTAGCCCTTCTTAATGCAATGGCTCATGTGATAGTAAAAGAGGGACTTATAAAAAAGGACTTTATAGAAAGATTCACAGAGGGATTCAATGAAGAGTTCCTTAAGAATCTCGAGGAATACACACCAGAGTATGCTGAAAGGATAACAGGTGTACCAAAGGAAAAGATCATAGAGGCAGCAAGGCTCTATGGCTCTGCTGAAAAGGCAGGGATCTACTACACTATGGGCATAACCCAGCATTCCCATGGGACAGATAATGTCTTTGCAATTGCTAACCTCGCCCTTCTCACAGGAAATCTCGGTAAGGAATCTGCTGGAGTGAATCCCCTGAGGGGGCAGAACAATGTTCAGGGCTCTTCAGATATGGGATGCAGTCCAAACATGTATCCAGGTTATCAAAAGGTAACAGTTCCATCCATAAGAGAGAGATTTGAAGAACTCTGGGGAGTGAAGCTTCCAGATAAGGAAGGTCTTACTGCCTCTGAGATGCTCTTTGAGGCAGAGGCTGGAAGGCTCAGGGCCCTTTATATAATGGGAGAGAATCCTGTGCTGAGTGACCCTGACACAGGTCATACCATAAAGGCCTTGAGAAGTCTTGAATTCCTCGTTGTGCAAGATATATTCCTTACAGAGACAGGTGCCCTTGCAGATGTAGTACTGCCAGCTACCTGCTTTGCTGAAAAGGATGGCACCTTCACAAACACAGAAAGGAGGGTTCAGAGGATAAGGAAAGCTGTAGCTCCCCCTGGAGAGGCAAGGGATGATATATGGATAATTACTGAATTATCCAGAAGACTTGGATATAATATGGATTATAGGGGTCCAGAAGAGATATTTAATGAGATCGGTATGGTCTGGCCTGCTGTGGCTGGAATTACCTATTCCAGGCTTGAAAGGGGAGGAATCCAGTGGCCCTGTCCTACGACAGACCATCCTGGAACCCCCTATCTATTTAAAGGTGGATTTCCCCGTGGAAAAGGTGCCTTCACTATTGTAAAATACAAACCATCATGGGAAGAACCAGATGAAGAATATCCCTATATCCTGACAACTGGAAGGATCCTCTTCCAGTACCATACAGGGAGTATGACAAGAAGGGTAAAGGCAATAGAGGATGTGGCAGGAGAGCCCTTTATAGAAATAAATCCAGAAGATGCGCAGGAGCTTAATATAAGGGATGGCGCAATGGTCAAGGTGAGCTCAAGAAGGGGTTCAGTGAGTTTAAAGGCAAGGATAACAAAAAGACCAAAGAAAGGAACGGTCTTCATACCATTCCATTTCAGGGAGGCAGCAGCAAATGTCCTTACAAATAGCCTTGCCCTCGACCCGCTGTGCAAGATTCCAGAACTCAAGGTCTCGACAGTAAGAATAGAGAAGATTTAACAGGAGGATTGATTATGCCTATTAAGGGAGAATTAAAAAAACAGATTCTTTTGAGTGAATTGAGTGACAGTGAGATTGCTAAATTAGCAGAAAAGGTTACAACAGAAAACTATCCAAAAGGCAAAGCCATATTCAAGGAAGGAGAACCAACAAAGGGAATCTATCTTATCAAAAAGGGAAAGGTTGAGATTTCAAAATTAACTCCAGATGGATGGAAACAGACCCTTGCTGTACTGAAGGATGGTCACTTCTTTGGAGAGCTTTCTATAATTGAAGACAAAAAGGTCCATGGTGCTGATGCTATTGCCCTTGAGAACACAGAGCTCTTCTTTATTAAAAAAGAGGACTTCAAGGAGCTGGAGCAGACTGAACCACTCCTGATGTACAAGATAATGAAGACCATAGCAAAGGTTGCGAGCAGAAATGTCCATTCCATGAATGAGCGTCTTATAAAATTACTGATAAGCTACTGATAGCAGGTCTTACCTGCTTTTATTAATTTTCAATTAAAGGGTGAGGTGACTTATGCCCCTTGATCCAACCAAGTATCCAGACTGGCAGATTGCAGAAGAGGCAGAAAAACACATGAAGACCATCTACCAGCTCGCTGATGAGCTGGGCCTCGAAAAAGAGGAACTCCTTCCCTATGGTCACTATATAGGGAAGGTAGATTATGCAAGGGTTCTTGCACGACTCAAGGACAGACCTGATGCAAAGTACATCGATGTAACAGCCATAACCCCTACTCCTCTTGGTGAAGGAAAGTCCACCACAACAATAGGACTCGTTCAGGGTCTTGGCAAAAGAGGCAAGAGAGTCACAGCAGCTATCAGACAGCCCTCAGGTGGTCCAACAATGAACATTAAAGGTTCTGCAGCAGGTGGAGGCCTTTCCCAGTGCATACCCCTTACACCTTTTTCTCTTGGATTTACTGGAGATATCAATGCCATTACGAATGCCCACAACCTTGCCATGGTTGCCCTCACATCAAGACTCCAGCATGAATTTAATTACACTGATGAACAACTGGCAAAGAGGGGCCTTAAAAGACTCAACATAGATCCAAGGAATGTCCAGATGGGCTGGGTAATGGATTTCTGTGCCCAGGCCTTAAGAAAGATAATTATAGGCCTTGGTGGAAAACAGGATGGCTTCATGATGGAATCAAGATTCGACATAACTGTCTCGTCAGAGGTGATGGCAATCCTTTCTGTTGCCACAGACCTCAAGGACTTCCGTGAAAGGATTGGCAGGATCGTAGTTGCCTATGATAAGAATGGAAAACCCATTACAACAGAAGACCTTGAAGTTGCGGGTGCTATGACTGCCTGGATGGTTCAGGCCATTAATCCAAATCTTATTCAGACCATAGAAGGCCAGCCTGTATTTGTCCATGCAGGGCCCTTTGCAAACATTGCCATAGGTCAGTCATCAATAATTGCTGACAGGGTTGCCCTGAAGCTGAGTGAATACCATGTGACAGAGTCTGGCTTTGGAGCAGACATAGGATTTGAAAAATTCTGGAACCTCAAGTGCAGATACTCAGGCCTGAAACCCCATGCAGCAGTAATAGTAGCAACCATAAGGGCACTGAAATGCCATGGTGGTGCACCTATCCCTGTTCCTGGAAGACCTATTCCTGAAGAATATAAATACGAGAATGTCGCCTGGGTGGAAAAGGGAACAGAGAACCTGATTCACTGCATAAATATAGTTAAAAAGGCTGGCATTAACCCTGTTGTTTGTATAAATGTCTTCCATACAGATACAGAAAATGAAATAAAGGCAGTAAGAAGGCTCTGCGAGCAGGCAGGTGCAAGGGTTGCTGTATCGAGACACTGGCAGTATGGTGGTGAGGGTGCCCTTGAACTCGCTGATGCAGTCATAGATGCCTGTAAAGAGAATAATCACTTCAGGTTCCTCTATGACCTTAATATGCCCCAGAGGCAGAGGATAGAGCTTATTGCAAAGGAAGTCTATGGAGCTGATGGAGTTGAGTTTTCACCCCAGGCAAACCAGAAACTCAAGGATATTGAAGCAGACCCAGAGTTAAGTAAACTCGGGACATGTATGGTAAAAACTCATCTTAGCCTTTCCGACAACCCGAATCTTAAGGGTGTACCAAAGGGATGGAAGCTCTTTGTGAGGGATGTCCTTGTATTTAAGGGAGCTGGATTTGTTGTGCCTGTTGCTGGTGACATAAAGCTCATGCCTGGAACTTCCTCAGACCCTGCCTTCAGACGGATTGATGTAGATGTTAATACAGGGAAGGTAAAGGGATTATTCTAAGTCTCGGGGCAGGGCTCTGCCCTGCCCTTTTCTTCTCAACTTTAACTTCTCCACAAAAGTTGACACCTGAGCTATTAAAAGATTATCATTAATTCTCATGAAAAAACTCCTGCTATACATCATACCGGTATTCCTGTTTGCCTGTGCAGTTCCTCTTAAAAAAGAGGAAAAACCCCTACCTCAACCTCTTTCAAAAGAGGAACAGGAGAAGAGGGCCCTTGAGGCCTTTAATGCAATACTTGAGATAACAGAGAAAGGTCCAAGGCACGAGATACTACCTGAGCTTGAAAAGGCCTATCTTGAGATAATAAATAATTATCCTGAGGCACCCCTTGCTCAGGAAAGCTATTTAAGACTCCTCCTCATATATACTAAGGAGTTTGTACCACCAAAAACAGAGGAGGCAGAAAAACTTTACAGAGAATTCCAGATGAGATATCCTGATTCCCCCTTTAAAAAAGAGATAGAAAACACAATGGTGAGATTCTATTATACCCACAAGCTGTGGGATAGGCTCTTAACAAGCCAGATACCCTATATTAAAGAATACATAAAGACAGGGGACCTCAAGACACCTGTCCATCTCTTTTACTATTCAGAGGCAAAATTTGGACTCGGTGACCTCAAAGAGGCAGAAAAGGGCTTCAGAACAATTATCACCCTATTCCCTCAATCATCAGAGGCAGTGGTATCAAAAAAGAGACTTGAAGATATTTTAAAAGGAGGTCAACAATAAATGGCTGGACATTCTAAATGGGCTCAGATAAAACACAAAAAGGCAGCAGTTGATGCAAAAAAAGGGAAGATCTTCTCTAAACTCTCAAAGGAGATAACTGTTGCTGCAAAGCTTGGTGGTGGTGACCCTGAAAAGAATCCAAGGCTCAGGACTGCCATAGAAAAGGCAAAAGAGGCGAACATGCCTTCTGAAAACATCAAGAGGGCGATAATGAAAGGAACGGGTGAACTGCCAGGCACAACCTATGAAGAAATGATATACGAAGGATACGGGCCTGGTGGTGTTGCCCTCATGATAGAGGTACTAACAGACAACAAAAACAGGACTGTCTCTGAGATAAGACACATAATGTCAAAGCATGGAGGAAGTATGGGAGAGGCTGGGTGTGTCTCCTGGATGTTTGAGAAAAAGGGATACATCCTTGTTGATAAGACAAAGATAAGTGAAGATGAACTCATGGCCATAGCCCTTGACGGAGGTGCAGAGGATATGAAGAATGATCCTCAGGAAGATAATTATGAGATAATAACAGCCCCTGAGGACCTCAATAAAGTAAAATCAGCAATTGAGTCGAGAGGGATCGAAATTACCCTTGCAGAGATCACAATGCTTCCAAAGAGTTATGTCCAGCTTGATGAAAAGGATGCAGAGCAGATGCTCAGGCTCTATGAGGCCCTTGAGGACCATGACGATGTCCAGAATGTCTATGCAAACTTCAACATCCCTGATGAGATATTAACTGCTAAAGAAAGGTGAAATGACAAAGGAATCCATAAGGGCAACCTTCAAGAGAAAATTTGTTGCAGGCCTCTTTGTAACAATACCAATCCTTATTACCATACTCGTAATAGAGAGGTTCTTCACATTTATTGATAACCTTCTGGAGCCCCTCCTCAGGTCCATTATTGGCTACCACATCCCTGGACTGGGTTTTCTTACAGCTATATTTATCATTTTTATTGTTGGTCTTATATCAACGAATGTCTTTGGCAAAAGACTGATTCAGCTGGCTGACAGGATATTCCTCAAGCTCCCCCTTTTTAAAAGCCTCTATACTGCAATAAAACAGATAATGGATGCCTTTAGCCCTGAATCAAAAGGTGCCTTTAAGAAATTCGTTATAGTGGAATATCCAAGGCAGGGAACCTATGCCTTTGGTTTCCTCACAAAGGAATGCAGGATTGAAGGTGGAGCTGAGCTCAGGGCAGTGTACATACCAACAAACAATCTTTATCTTGGAGAGATCGTCCTTTTTAAAGAAGAGGATATCATCTACACTGATATCCCCATTGAAGAGGGAGTAAGGATTATACTTTCTGGTGGAATAGCCACACCAGGAGAAATAAAAAAGACAAAGAAGAGGGAATGATGAATCTGAGTGTTATAGTTCTTGCTGCAGGCCTTGGAACAAGGATGCGCTCAGAAGTTCCAAAGGTCCTCCATCCTCTATGCGGAAAACCCATGCTTCACTATGTCCTCGAGGCATTAAGTCCTTTAAAGCCAGAAGAGATTATAGTTGTTGTGAATAAGTCTCATAAAGAGCTAAAAGAGTATCTCGGAGAAAGGGTTAAAATAGCTATCCAGGATAAGGCCCTTGGAACAGGCCATGCCCTCAAGGCTGGCCTCAAGGAATTAAAAGATTCAGGAACAGTCCTTGTTATAAATGGTGATACCCCCCTTATTAAGGCTGAAACATTGAAGACCTTTATAAAACTCCACAGTAAGGACAGAAATAGCCTTTCCCTTTTATCCTTTTTCCCTTCTGACCCCTCTGCCTATGGAAGGATAATAAGGAACGGAAATGGAAAGGTTATCGCCATAAAGGAAAAAACAGACCTCACCCCTGAAGAGCTAAATATAAGAGAAGTAAACAGCGGGATTTATCTTATGGAACCCCATGTCCTCAGCCTTATAAATCTGATAAAGAAGAATCCCCTCAAAGGAGAATACTATCTTACAGATATAGTGAGCATAACCCTTAAAAAAGGATTGAAGGTAGTTGCCTATTGCCTTGGTGACGAGACAGAGTTTATGGGGATAAACACAAGAAAGGAGCTTTCTACTGCATCAGCTATAATGAGAAAGAGGATAAATGAAAACCTCATGCTTCAGGGAGTAACAATGATTGACCCTGAAAACACATATATAGAATCAGATGTAAAGGTAGGTATGGACACAACCATCTATCCTGGAGTCTTCATAGAGGGAAAGACCACTATAGGAAAGAACTGTATTATCCATTCAAATGTAAGGATAGTAAATTCTGTTATTGGAGACGGTGTGACAATCAAGGATTCCTCTGTTATTGAGGATTCTGTAATTAAAGACAATGTCACCATAGGTCCCTTTGCCCATCTCAGGCCAGGCAGTGTAATATCAGAGAATGTAAAGATCGGGAACTTTGTAGAGATCAAGAAATCCATTATTGGTGAAGGTACAAAGGCGATGCACCTGAGTTATATTGGTGATGCAGAGGTGGGCAGGAATGTAAACATAGGTGCTGGCACTATTACCTGTAATTATGATGGCTTTAAAAAGCACAAGACCATTATAGAAGACCATGTCTTTATTGGAAGTGACACCCAGCTTGTAGCACCTGTAAAGGTCTCAAAGGGAGCATATATTGGTGCTGGTTCAACAATAACAAAGGATGTGCCTCCTGAGTGCCTTGCCATAACAAGGACTCCCCAGAGGCATATACCTGACTGGGTCAAAAAAAGAAAAAGGAGGAAAGACTGATGTGCGGGATAATCGGATATACAGGCAGAGAAAATGCCGTCCAGATAGTCCTTGAGGGCCTCAAAAGACTCGAATACAGGGGTTATGATTCAGCAGGAGTTGCCTTCTTTAATGAAAAGAGAATCGAGGTCAAAAAATCTGAGGGAAAGATAAAGGACCTCGAGGCCCTTCTCAATCCCCTTCCCTCAAGCCCCACTGCCATTGGTCATACAAGATGGGCAACCCATGGAAGACCTTCAGAGGAGAATGCCCATCCCCATAGGGCAGGCAAAATAGTCCTTGTTCACAATGGAATTATAGAAAACTATCTTGAATTAAAGGGAGAACTAATAAAAAAAGGCCACTCCTTCAGTTCAGAAACAGACACAGAGGTCCTCTGCCATCTTATTAATCTTTATATAAATGGCAGAAGCCTTGAAGAGGCAATAATAGAGGCCCTGAGGCATGTTAAAGGTGCCTATGCCATTGCCGTGATGAATGAGGATGAACCAGGAAAGATTGTAGGTGTGAGAAAGGACTGTCCTCTTATTGCTGGTCTTTCAGATAAGGGATATTTTATTGCCTCTGATATACCTGCCTTTCTCCAGTATTCAAGGGATGTGATATTCCTTGATGATGGAGAGCTCATTGTCCTCACACCTGAAGTCCTTCAGCTCATGACTATTAATGGAGAGCGTATCAAGAAATCTCCTGTTCACATTGACTGGAGTCCTGCCATGGCTGAAAAGGGTGGTTATAAGCACTTCATGCTAAAGGAGATCTTTGAACAGCCCAGGGCGATTGCTGATACCTTAAGGGGAAGGATAGAGCCTGAGAGGGGCGAGATAAACCTCCAGGAATTCAACATTGATAAAAAAGTCCTTGAGGATACAGAAAGGGTCCTCATAGTTGCCTGTGGCACATCCTATCATGCAGGCCTTGCTGGAAGATACATGATAGAGGAGCTCGCAAGGATTCCTGTAGAGGTAGAGATTGGCTCTGAATTCAGATATAGAAAGGCAATCTTAAACAAGAACACCCTTGTTGTAGCCATAACCCAGTCCGGTGAGACAGCTGATACCATTGCAGCCATAAGGGAGGCAAGGTCAAAGGGGCTCAAGGTCCTCACAATATGTAATGTCCTTGGAAGCACTGCCTCCCGTGAGAGTGACGGTGTCTTTTATACCCATGCAGGCCCTGAGATAGGTGTTGCCTCAACAAAGGCCTTTACAACACAGCTTGTATCACTTTATATGTTTTCTATTCTTATGGGTGAGATAAAAAATACCCTTTCTTCATCTAAAAGGTCAGCCCTTATCAAAGAGCTCATAACTATCCCTGAAAAAGTTGAAACTGTGCTAAAAAGGTCCTCCTCTATTGAGACAATTGCAAAGGCCCATACCAATAGGAGGGGATTTCTCTATCTTGGAAGAGGTATCAACTATCCTGTTGCCCTTGAAGGAGCCCTTAAGTTGAAGGAGATTTCTTACATCCATGCAGAGGGTTATCCTGCTGGTGAAATGAAGCACGGCCCTATTGCCCTTATAGATGAAGAGCTTCCTGTTGTGGTTGTCGCTCCAAGAGATGAGCTTTATGAAAAGGTCCTTTCAAACATCCAGGAGGTTAAATCAAGGGGAGGTATAATCATCTCAGTCCTTACTGAAGGTGATAGTGTTGCAAGGTCTCTTTCAGACTATGTAATAGAGATACCAGAGACGAACAAATATCTTTCAACAGTCCTGAGTTCCGTTCCCCTTCAGCTCCTTGCCTATTATGTGGGTGTTATAAAGGGATATGATGTTGACCAGCCAAGGAATCTTGCCAAGAGTGTTACAGTGGAGTGATTAATTAACAGCCTCTTTCTTCTTTACAGACACACCTTTTTCAAGGCTCTCTTTGATATTATTGAGGATTTCCTGAAGCTGTCTGAAATTAATAAGGTCAATCGTTATCTTAAATAGAAAGCTCAAGACCTTGCCTGGTCTTATATAGCCAGCCTCCATAGAGAGGACTGTCTTATCTTCAAAACTCTTGAAGGTAATATTTTCTCTAATTGGGAGGAGTTCATGCATCTGTAGCACAATCCTTTTGTTATTAACGAACTCTATCACCCTCCCCTTTCCACTAAGATTAATTCCTTTAATCCTGAACCTCCACTCAAAGATATCTCCTTTTCTCAAAACAGGTGAGCTCAACTTTATCTCAACAAGATTTGTTACAAAATGAGGCCAATTTTCAGGGTTTGAAATAAACCCGAAGACCTCTTCGAGGGGCCTGTTTATGACAACAGAACCAGATGTAAGGACCCTGAAGTCTTCTTCCCTTTCCCTTCCACCTTCCAGTCTTTTCAAAAGGGCCTCCACCTGAGGAGGAATCTTTCCAAGACTTCCGAGCTTGTTGACAATAAAGGAGCTGTTCATTATTAGTTTCATGCTTGAAAGGATATATCTCTTCTTGAAATCATCGTTAATATTAAGGAGTTCTCCAAGCTTTCCCATATAAAAGCTCTGATAACAATCAATCACAGCCCTGTCAAGCTCTTCAATGGTCATATTAACAGGCTTTATAACAGGGTCTATAAGATTATATTTCCTGTAATCCTTTACCACAATATGAGGTTTCAATTCCTCATACATATCAGCATAGGGCCACGGAGCAAGGCAGAGATAATGGGCAAAATCAGGATTGTATATCTTTGAAAGCCTCAGGGTCTTCTGGATTGACTCTCTGGTCTCTTCTGGAAAGCCAAGGATAAAACTCGTCTCACTTATCATGCCGTGTTCATGGATAAGCCTTAATGCCTCAATGCCTGTCTCGACCTTTATATCCTTCTTTATAAGGTCAAGGGTCTCCTGGTCAGTGGATTCAACACCAATATAAACATGGACCACACCAGCCTTCCTGTACTTATGGAGTATGTCTTTATCCCTCAGGATGTCTTCTGCCCTCGTCTCCATTAAGATATAGATTCCGAGATTTCTTTCAATAAGGAGGTCAAGAATCCTCTCCCACCTGTGCCTGTCATTCGTTGGATATTCATCAGTTATGAGAAAGACATTCACACCATAATCCCTGTTCAGGTGTTCTATCTCTTTTATCACATCCTCTGGTCTTCTTGGTCTCCATGTCTGCTTCCAGAACTTCTGCTGGGAACAGAAGGTGCAGCCATGGTTACAACCCCTCGATGTGCTTATTGCACCAAGCCTGCTATTTGGGATTACAAAATACCTGTAATCCTTCCAGTCAATAAGGTCCCAGGCTGGTGTAAGGGTGTCAAGATCCTCAATAAAGGGCCTCGGAGGTGTGGATATAATTCTTCCATCTTTTCTAAAGGCAATACCTCTAATAGCCTCAAGCTCAGCCTGATTCTCTATTGCCTCCAGAAGTTCCACGAGGGTTATCTCACCCTCTCCGCGAACAACATAATCAACAAAACTATTGGAGAGGACCTCGTGATATAGAAATGTAGGATGGACTCCACCGATTATTGTCTTTATTACTGGATTGACTTCCTTTGCTATCCTTAATATCTCGAGACTATCCATGACAGTGGATGTTATGGCTGTTGTTGCAACATAGGCTGGTTTCAGGTCTTCTATAGTCTTTCTTATCTCTGCGAATCCATGCTGCTTTGTCATGGCATCATAAATAACTGGCTCAAAACCGTATTTTCTGACCTCTCCAGCAAGATAGGCAAAGGTAAGGGGAGCCCACCTGCCAGCAACCTCAACAACTCCACAATGATAAGGAGGGGTAATAAATAGGACTCGTCTATTCATAGCGTTATTTTAACCTATAATAAATCAATTTTCAAGTGAGCGCGCTTCCTCAAAAATAATCTCTTTGACATCCTGATTAAGGCTCTGGTAGTATAGAGCTAATCGGATTACTCAGAACGGAAAGGTAAATTATACAATGCCATTTAAAAGATTCAGGACATTTGAAGAAGCAAGAAGGGATCTCTGGAACTTTTATCCTGATAGTGAGTGGATTAAGAGGGTTTTCAGGCTATTCAGGTTAAGAAGATTTCAGAAAAGAAAACCAGTAAAGCGAGGGATAACAAGGTTTAAAAGCATCGAAGATGCCTTCTATGAGCAGTAAGGAATTGGATAAGGCATTGATTGATTTATGTCAGGCCTTTAATAAAGAGGGTGTAAGATATGTGGTTATTGGTGGATTCGCTGTAATAATGCATGGGCTTGCAAGACTCACAGAGGATATAGATTTTTTTGTAGATGACTCTCCAGAAAATATCATGAGGCTCAAAAAGGCGTTATCTTCCATTTACCATGACCCATCAATAGAAGAATTGAAGCCTGATGAGATAAGACAATACGCTGTTATCAGGTATGGCACTCCTGACGATTTTTATATAGATTTTATTGGAAGGATTGGTGAAGTCTTTTCCTTTAAAGATATTGAAAGGGATATGGAGATATTTGAGATTGATAATATCAAGATACCAGTATGTGGACTTGAAACCCTTATAAAGATGAAAGAGACTATGCGAGAGAGAGACATGAGAGATTTAATATTTCTGAGAAAAAAGGCAGAGGAACGAAAAAAGAGTAGATGACTTTTAAAGAATGCGGAATCTTTTGCTAAGGCTTAATAAACAGATATTAAGTCAGATTAACTCCTTCAATCTTCCTATCCTGTACTTCAGGAGCATATCAATAAACCTCTCATCAGAAAGGGGATTGTTTTTCATCCAGTAGAGATGGCTCTGGCAGTGGCAGTCAGAAGAGCCAAAGCCTTTTATATAGCCTTCAGATACGGAGGAAAGGGATTCTGAAAGGAGACACTCAAGGTCTTCACTGGATTGAATTGGTATTGCCTTTAGATCCTGAAGATTGGGGATAAGATAGTCAAAATGCCATCTCATAGTCTTTTCTTTTCTTAGATGCCTCTTAATCCTTGAGCTAAGGGAATTCATGGCAGAACCTGTATAGAGGTAGTAGCCTTTTTTAAAATTTATCCTTCCACATGAACCTATCTCGATAGTCCTGTCCCTTCTCAGTAATCCTGTAATTATGTAACATCCCCTGTCCCTTGCCTCCATTTCATAGATATGCCATGGAATGGAGAGTTCTTTTACAAATCTGAACTCCATTCCTTTATCCCACATAATAGAGATGGCTTTAATCATTATCCTGTTTCTCAGTTTATAGAGGGTCTCAGAAAAATAGGGGTCTGTATGAAAATCAGGAAGAAAGTATTCAGCCCCGGGATAATGGACTATAAAGAGCACTGCCCCTCTGTTTCTGGCAAGGACTTCAAGGTGTCGCCTACCCCGCTCTGTAACAGCATCAGGAAACATGGCTATAGTGTCTTCAAAGAGTGTACAGGACTTAACCTCAAGGGGCACTGCTACTTCGCCGCCACCTTTGATCCTGTCTTTTTTAATGAGAAAGTCAACTCTATGGTCGTCAATAGAGAATTCCTTTTTAACAATGGTAAATCCTCTGAAATCCTTAATCACTCCGTCCATTATCAATCTCTCAGCAACATGGTTTGTGTATTGAGTATGAAGGCATATAATTGACCCATTCCTCTCTGTTGCCCAGACTGTATAAGGAAGTCCTTCCCTCTTTTCTTCTTTCAAATAGACAACCCGTCCTGGTATCAATAGTTCCCATAATCTTCCAGGATTTGGTAGATATGCCCTGATGAGTTTACCATTCAATCGGGCTTCTATAACGAATCTGTTCAGTCTCCTCTGAAAAGATGCCTCCCTCACTGTTACTTCGCCACCAATAATGTCATGACCTTGGAAGAAACTTCCAGAGAAGGCCTTCTCTCTGACCTATAAACTGAAGGAATCTCTTTTTGTGAAGGATTAAAGGTGTGCCTGAGGACTTTACAACACTTGGAGGAAGTTTATTCTTTAATTGTTCAGCATCCTTTGCCTCATAGATACTCTTTAAATCCACCACATAATAGACCTCTCCAGAGTCCTTCATCTCCCTGAAGTCTGAACGCCTTGTAAGATAAAGGGCCTGCCATTCCATACTTCCGAGCCTGTAATAATCTCCACAGGGTCTTTCACTTATAAAATCAGGAGCAGGAAGCCCTGCTAAATTAAAAAGTTCCCTGAAGATACTTCTTGATAGAGATAAGGGGTCTTCTAAGGTATAAAATCTATCTTCAGGAATCCTCTTTAAAAATTCATATAAGAAATACCTGAAGAGGCCATCATCTACTATCCCAACCCTTTCTTCAAAATACCTGTCTGCCTTTTCCTTAATAAACCTGTCTTCTGAAAAAGGAGAACCAAAATGGAGATAGTATATCCTCCTTATAACCTGGCTCTCAGCACTGAATCCTATATTGGATGTTCCTATAAGACATGGATGGGGCTCTGAAAGGGTATTTGTGAGGCTCTTTATCAATCTCTCGCCTTCACCTTTGAAGAAGTTATCGTAAATCTCATCAACGAGGATAGGAAAGATGTTGTTTGTATAAAAAAGGTCATAAAGGATTCTCTGGTTCTTCGTATAGATATCCCGATAATTAAAGACATCAAAGGTATTTCCAAGAAGCCTGTTTATAAAAAGGAGGAGTTTTGTCTTGCCTGTGTTGGCAAGGCCTCCAAGGATAAGGACGATAGGTATCTCTGCAACCTTTTCCTCTCCTTTTTCTTTCCTTACAGACTTTCTCATGATATGAATAAAAGGCGAGGTAAAGGCATAAAGGATAGCCTCAAAGACCCTCTTCAGGACCTCCCTGTCCTTATGGACAGCAAACTCCCAGTAGGATTCAACAAAATTACTCACCTGAAGGAGTCTTTCTCTTAATCCATCTTTATTAATCCCTGCGTTATAAGGGACTGCGTGTCCTTCCTGTTTTATGTAAAACTCAGACCTGCCTGGATTAAAATAGAGGAATCTCCTCTTATCAATAAACTCCTGACTCCTCCTGTGAGAAAAGGAGACTATCTCCCTGAGCTTATCCTTTAAAGACTGAAGCCTTTCCTTCGGCTCAAAGGCATGGCCATCTCTGGTCTTCTTTGTAACATGCTCAACAATCCTTTCCACCCTTTCAATCTCCATAAACCTTTCTTCAAGATGCTCCCGTTCCTCAACGAGATTAATAACAACACTGGTGGCATCGCCACCATAGATATTCTCCTTGTTTATCTTCTCAACAGTCATATCAGCCCTCTCCTCAGGAGTGACTATAAAGACATTCTCAGCCTTAACAAGGATAGCCCTTATCTTTTTTCTTGTAGTCTCTGAAAGGAAATCCAGAGAATTCCTGTAGAGCTCATCAAATCTCTTTAAATAAGCCTCACAGAAGGCCCTGTTATAGTTGCTATCATAGACTATAAGCTCTTCGTATTGACTCTTATCTCCAAAGGCAGAGGCTGTAAAATTAGCTGATCCCACCATTACCCTGTAAAAGCCGCCATCTTTTGATGTAAGAATATAAATCTTGGAATGGATCCTCTCCCCTGCCTTCATATATCTCAATTCAATTTTGCCATTGTCCAGCTTTTCAAGGACCTCTGGATAGGTCTCTGCCTGACGGACAAACCTCTCTTCCATCAATGGGTCGAGCTGATAGAATTGCCTTGCTGTCTCCTCCTCACCGAGGATTGCTATTACCCTTTCGAATCCCCTGATTCTTTCAAAGAAGAACTCAGGAGAAGACACAAATGTGACTACCTTGAGGTCACTGAATTGAGAGGGATTAAAGAGGTCAAAAGGATTGACAACTGTTACTTCGCCACCACAGACAGGCCTGTCATTATGAATGATATGGAGATAGGTTATCCTTTCAGAAAAGAGATTCACTTTTAATTATATCAAAATTCTAAGAGATTAGTTCCCTGTAACCCTTCAGACCAGAAAAGGGATAAAGGGTTGACATGGCCTTGCTCTCTGTTTGTATGCCTGACTCCTCAAGGCAGGCAACAGGATTGAGACCTCCCACTATGACTATCCCTGCCCTATCAATACCTGGCTGGACACCGAGGACAGGTTTGTTTGGCTCACCAATAACAAGTATCCCACCTATGTCTCTTTTTGAAAGCTCCTTTGCGATCTCTTTCACCTTTTCAACACATACAACAGGTATCTCCCTGAAGCTTGCAAGGATCCTGCCTGTGCCTTTTTTTACAGCTCCAAGGACATCTGTCATCTTACTTCTGATGAATATATCATGAGGGTCGAGGGAAGAGCCTTCATAACTGATAAGGGAAAGGAATCTTACGGGTCTCTTGTTTATGACCTCAACAACGCCACCAAATCTTGAGGTCACAGGAATCCCTTCCTTAAGGAATATGCCGTTAATTGTAATGCTACAGACTGTGGCAATCCCGACCTTTCCTTCAGGTATTAAGACCTCTCCAATAGCCTCACCCCTTTTTGCAATAAGTAATCTATTGCTCATTACATAGGGAGATTGGAAAACAGGCTTCATTATCCTCAGGGCCTTCTCAAGGTCCTTTTCAGAGAAAAAGGAGATATTCAGGATAACATCTCCCTGAAGGGTATCGAGATTAAAGGTAGTGAGATAGGATAGGGTCTCTATCCTTGAGCTAACGAAACTTGCCTTTTCAAGGACAAGGGCATTGTGAAGCTCTCTTCTGCCCTTCTCTGTAATCTGTCTGCCCTCTTTCCCAAAGACCTTTGTATATCCCCTCTCATCAAGAATCTTAAGGTGGTATCTTACTGCCCTTTCTGTAAGGTCAATGCCATAAAACTTGAGCTTTCTTGATATCTCCCTCGAGCCGATAACCTGGGGCTCTTTATCGAGTATCTTTAATATGGCTATCATCGTCTTATTCATACTATTACTTCGTAAGTAGGCAAATAGTTACCGATAAGATAACTTACCGCTTCCAAAAAGTCAAGGGCTTGACAAGTATTGTACACCTTGTTTAAACTATCGGTAATTGGTTACCGTTTACCTAACTGTTCCTTCACCACCAATGAGTGTGTTAATCATAAAAAATGTTGTTTCAGAAGGCCCAGGGACAATTACTGAGTTCCTGAAAGGCAATGAGATTCCTTTCAGGATTGTAGAGGCAGGCCTTGGTGAGCCAATCCCTTCTCTAGATAACTTCTCATATGTCGTCATAATGGGTGGGCCTATGGCTGTTTACGAGATGGAGCAATATCCCTTTCTTAAAGATGTAGGCAGTACCATAGAGAAGGCCTTTAAGATGAATAAAAAGGTCCTTGGCATATGTCTTGGTGCCCAATTAATGGCCCATGTCCTGGGTGCAAGGGTATACCAGGGAGATAAAAAAGAGATCGGGTGGCTACCAATTGAGCCAACGATTGATGGAGCAAGGGATGAGGTCTTCAGGCAGGCTATTGAACCAACTGCTCATACAATGGTTTTACAGTGGCATGGAGATACCTTTGATATTCCATCAGGTGGGGTCAGGCTTGCCTTATCAAGGGATTATCTGAATCAGGCCTTCAGGTATAATAATTCCTACGGCCTTCAGTTCCATATAGAGGTCACGCCTGATATCATAAAGGAGTGGTTTCAGGATAGGGAAGACTTTCATGAGATATTAAAAGACACAGAAAGATTGTATCCAAGATACCGTTTGAGGGCAGACCTGTTTTACAGGGCCTTCTTCAAATAAAAATCCATTTAAAGGAGGAAGTTTTATGAACAAACCGAGGGACAAAAAGGATGTAATGGAGCTGATCAAGCAACACGATGTGAGGTTTATAAGGTGCTGGTTTTCTGACATCCATGGTCAGCTCAAGAGCTTTGCAATCCATGTGGATGAACTCGAAATGGCCTTTGATGAGGGCATGGGATTTGATGGCTCATCTATAAAGGGCTTTGCAAGGATTGATGAGAGTGACATGATAGCAAAGCCTGATCCATCAACCTTTGCTATTTTACCATGGAGGCCAAAGGAAAAGGCAGTGGCAAGGATGTTCTGTGACATCTATGAGCCTGATGGCACACCTTACAAGGGCGATCCAAGAAATGTCCTGAAAAGAGCCCTTGAAAAGGCAAAGTCCATGGGATTTGACCACTTCTATCTTGGCCCTGAACTTGAATACTTCTATTTCAAGTCTGATAAGTGCCCTGATATCCTTGATGAAGGTGGATATTTTGATTATCCCCTTGATGCAGCAGAGGACCTCAGGCGTGAAACTATCCTTGCCCTTGAAGAGATGGGTATAAGGGTTGAATATTCCCATCATGAGGTTGCACCTTCACAGCACGAGATCGACCTCAGATATGCTGATGCCCTTGATATGGCTGATATGGTCATGACCTACAGGGTAACAGTAAAGGAGATTGCCAGAAAGTATGGTGTTTACGCAACCTTTATGCCAAAGCCCCTCTTTGGTGAGAACGGCAGTGGAATGCATACCCATCAATCCCTTTTTAAGGGCGACAAAAATGCCTTCTTTGATCCAAAGGATAAGTATCATCTCTCTGATGTGGCAAAATCCTACACTGCAGGTCTTCTTAAACACATTAGAGAGATTACCCTCGTGCTGAATCAATGGGTAAATTCTTACAAGAGGCTTGTCCCTGGCTATGAGGCGCCTGTTTATATATGCTGGGCAAGGAGGAATCGCTCTGCCCTCATAAGGGTTCCAATGTATAAACCTGGAAAAGAGAAGGCAACAAGGATAGAGCTCCGCTCACCTGATCCTGCCTGTAATCCCTATCTTGCCTTTGCCTGTATGCTTCATGCAGGACTTAAGGGAATAGAGAACCGTTATCCCCTTCCTGAGCCAACAGAGGTTGATGTTTATCATCTTTCACCTGAGGAAAGGCAGAAGCTTGGCATAGAGGAACTACCAGGAAGCCTTATAGAGGCGATTGAGATTGCTGAAAAGAGTGACCTCCTCAAAGAGGCCCTGGGAGAGCATGTATTTAATGAGCTCATTATGAGCAAGAAGATTGAATGGGATGACTACAGGATAAGAATCCATCCCTATGAAATAGATAGATACCTGCCGATACTTTAAAAGACCCTTCAAGGTTGTTTTAAGGCCAGCCCCTTCAGGGGCTGGCCTTGATTTTATATTTCATTATTTTATATCCGATCTGTCTCTGGGTAATACCGAGTAATCTTGCTGCACGGGCTTGATTGTAATTACACCTCCTCAGGGCATCCTCTATCCTTCTCTTTTCTAATTCCTCGATCTCCACTGGTAAGGAAAAGGTGTTACCGTGAGTTATAGAGTCTGAGAGCCCAGACTTGATATTAACTGGAAGGTCTTCAATGGTAATCTCCTCACCCTCAGCAAGGACAATAAGCCTCTCAATGGTATTTTCAAGCTCCCTGACATTCCCTGGCCATGGATATTCTGTTAGTCTCACCATCGCTTGAGGAGAGATAGATATTCGTCTTCCATACTCCCTGTTAAACCTCTTCAGAAAATGGTCTATAAGGACAGGTATGTCCTCTCTTCTTTCTCTTAGAGGAGGAAGAAATAAGGGAACTACATTCAATCTCCAGTAAAGGTCTTCCCTGAAGAGACCTTTCTTCACCATGTCCTCAAGGTCTCTGTTTGTTGCTGCAATTAATCTGACATCAACCTTTATTGACCTTGTACCTCCAAGCCTCTCAAAGGTGTGTTCCTGAATCACCCTTAAGAGTTTTGCCTGAAGGCGAGGGCTCATCTCACCTATCTCATCAAGAAAGATAGTCCCTTTATGGGCAAGCTCAAATTTACCTGGTTTTGCTGTTACTGCACCTGTAAAAGCACCTCTTTCATAACCAAATAATTCTGCTTCAAGGAGGTTCTCAGGTATGGCAGCACAATTAACAGCAATAAAAGGTCCTTTTGCCCTCGGACCTTCATAATGGATTGCCCTTGCTATAAGCTCTTTACCTGTTCCACTCTCTCCTCTAAGCAATACCGTTGCCCTGCTCTTTGATACCTTGAGGACAGCCTTTATAACATCCTGCATCCTATCAGAGACAGTAATAATATTCTGGATACTGAAGCGATTCCTTAGCTCAAAGGTAAGCTCCTCTCTCTTAAGCCTCTCTTCTGAAAACCTCTGGTGGAGTTTAATTGCCTGACCAATAAGGGTAGCCACGATATTCAGTACCCTCAAGTCCTCTTCAAAGGATATACTCTTATCAAAAATCCTGTCCACAGAGAGGACACCAAGGATCTCTTCTTTTATCTTTATGGGTACACAGAGGAAAGAGATGTTATCCTTATTGATCCTTGCCCTTGTCCTGTTTAAAAATAAAGGCTCCTTTCCAATATCAGGGACAACAATAGGTGAACCTGTCTCAACCACCTTTCCAACAATACCCTCTCCTATCCTGTATTTTCCCCTTGCTATCTGTTCTTTTGTGAGGCCATAGGCTACAGCTATCCTCAATTCAGATGTCTCTGGGTCAAGGAGGGTTATGGTACCCCTTGTCATGTGCAGATAGTCAGAAAGAACCTTAAGGGCCTGAAAGATATTTTCCTCAAGGTCAAAGGATGAACTCAGGACCTTACTTACCTCAAGGAGGGCTATTAATTCCGCATTCTTTCTCTCAAGGGCATTCATAACATATTATGACAATTTTGTAGTAATAAATACAATGGTGAACAGAGATTCAGTCTCCCTATCAGTTTAACTTTCGCACTCTTGTGATAAAATATCAACAGGATGAAAGAAAGGAAACCCCACACACTTCCTCCAATAGTTGTATATCTCTTTTTTGCCCTCGGCATAATCTCTGCGACAGCCTTCAGGGCTATTATCTTCTTCCAAAGGTTTGAGCCCCAATGGGTAAGGCCTGTGTGGTACATCGGAACTATTGGATATATGCTTTTTTTCCTCTATAGATTCTATATAGCAGAAAAGAGAAAGAAGACTATTGAGAGATTTCAATTAGTAGAAAAGGTCAGGGCAAATGCCTGCCTCACAGATGAAGACAGGGAGGTTGTTATATATCTCCTGTCGTCCATTAAAAGGTCTCCTGAAAATATAAATTACTTTGTTATATTCATCTTTTCTGTTATTGCCGTTGCAATTGATATCTTCTTCAGCCTCAGAAGATAAAAAATCCCCTCCTAAAAATCATCTACAAACAAATTTGTAATTAAATATAATTTTGTAATTCTTGCTTTTGCCAAAAATCATTAAAAATCAATTATTTGTCCTTTGGCATGGATTGTGCTTTTTGTAATTAAAAATTAAAAAGGAGGTTAAGAGATGAAGAGATTGAATGTCCTGTTGTTACCGATGTTTCTGGTGCTTAGCTTTTCAATAGTCAGTGTCCATGCTGAGGATAAGGTTACAGGCAGTGCATCTGTTGGCCTATTTAACCGCTATATCTTCAGGGGCTATGAGATAGGCTCTAACAGCATAGTAATTCAGCCTGCTTTGAGCGTCTCCTACAAGGGTTTTTCTCTAACCCTGTGGGGTAATATTGATACCAATGAGCATCCAACACAATCCTTTTCACCTGACAATGAAGGCCATAAGAGCTTCAATGAGACAGACTTAACATTGAGCTATACCTATGGGATTGAAAGGCTCTCTCTGACAGGTGGTTATATTTATTATGGTACTAAATATACTGCTGAGACAGAAGAGTTATTCATAAGCGCCACTTATGATATGCTCTTTAAGCCTACACTGTCTATATACAGAGACATTAATGAGTATGGAAGCACATATCTTAATCTCTCTGTCGCTCACTCAGTACCTGTATATAAGGATATAACCCTTGACCTCGGCGCATCCGCAGGGTACTTTGCAGGCAGCGATGACTACTGGAGGACCTATGAGAGTTCCACAGGCGATTATACTGGCAAAAAATACAGTGCATTCCATGACGGTATGTTAAAGGCTGGTTTAACAATTCCAGTAGAAAAGAATCTGTCTGTTCAGCCTGTTGTACAGTACTGGTTTCCCCTTTCGAGCAAGGCAAAGAAGACAATGGACGGGAACTCGTATAACCATAATGGAAAACTTGATGATACCTTTGTGACAGGTATAAATTTAAGTCTCAGCTTTTAATGAGACTTCAAAAAGGAGGTCAAAAATGAAACGATTAATTTTAGCTCTGGTGTTTATGGCAGTATCAGGTCTCTCCGGGTTTGCCTTTGCGGATAACGAGATTCAACCGAGGCTCGACACAGGTGATACAGCCTGGATGATTGTTGCAACTGCCCTTGTTATGCTTATGACAATTCCAGGGCTTGCCCTCTTCTATGGAGGTCTTGCAAAGAGGAAGGACAGCCTCAATACAATAGCCATGTCCTTTGTAGCCTTCTCTATAGTGAGCATCCTGTGGGTCATCTATGGCTATATCCTTGCCTTTGGAAAGGATATATCAGGGATTATAGGGAAGCCTACTAAACTATTTCTTTCAGGTATAGGTATCAACAGTATATCAGAGGCTGCAAAGACAATCCCTGAATACATATTCATCGTCTATCAACTTACCTTTGCAGCCATTACAGTTGCCCTCGTAAGTGGTGCCTTAATTGAGAGGATGAAGTTTTCTGCCTGGGTGCTATTCTGTATATTATGGATGACCCTCGCCTACCTGCCTGTTGCCCACTGGGTATGGGGCGGTGGATTTCTTGCAAGGCTTGGTGCCCTTGACTTCGCAGGTGGAACTGTAGTCCACATCAATGCTGGTATAGCAGCCCTCATAGGTGCTATCATGCTCGGCAAGAGAAGGGATACATCTCTGATTCCCCATAATCTTACAATGGTAGCCACAGGAGCAGGACTTTTATGGTTTGGATGGTTTGGATTTAATGCTGGCTCTGCCCTTTCTGCAAATGGACTTGCAGGAGCTGCCTTTATAAATACAAATACTGCTGCAGCATCGGCAGCCCTATCATGGATGTTTATAGAATGGCTATATTCAAAGAAACCTACTATACTCGGAATTGCCTCAGGAGCAGTTGCGGGCCTTGTTGCCATAACTCCTGCTGCAGGATTTGTGAATATTATCGGAGCCATTATCATAGGTATTGTGGCAGGGATAGTACCTTATTTTGTAGTGGCAAAGCTAAAACCACGGCTTGGTTACGATGATACCCTTGATGCCTTTGGAATACATGGCATTGCAGGGACACTCGGTGCACTCTTGACAGGACTCTTTGCAGACCCTGCTATAAATGAGGCAGGTAGGGGCCTGTTTTATGGGAATCCCAATCAGTTCCTGATACAGCTACTGACAGTTGGAGTCACTATTGTATATGTCTCTATAATATCACTCTTCGTTTTTCTGATTATAAGACTCCTCTCAGGCTTGAGGGTTGATAGAAATGATGAACTAATAGGCCTTGATGAAAGCCAGCATGGTGAAAAGGCCTATAATCTGCATATCTAAAGGAGGGTTCAGGATGAAAAAGATAGAGGCGATAATAAAACCTTTTAAGATTGATGAGGTCCTTCAGGGACTTTCAGAGGCAGGAATAATCTGTGGCATGACTGTTTCAGAGGTGAGAGGATTTGGAAGACAGAAGGGATTTGTGGAGGTCTACAGAGGAAGGGAGTATGAAGTAAGGTTCCTGCCAAAGCTCAAGATAGAGATAGTGCTTAGTGATGAGCTTGTAGAAAAGGCCATTAGTGTAATAACTGAGAGGGCAAAGACAGGTGAGGTGGGAGACGGTAAGATCTTTATATTCAATCTTGAAGATGCCATAAGGATAAGAACAGGCCAGAGAGGTGAAGAGGCCCTCTGAGTTATTGTTTTTTCTTCAGGATTTGTTTTATTATAAATAGGCAAACGATTGCCGTTTGCCTATTTTTGTCTTTAGAGGTTAAAAGAATGTGCAGGCTTGCAGCTATAACATCAGATGAGTATTTCTCACCAATGGAGAATGTCCTTGCCCTCGAGACCATGAAGGAAGGACATGATGGCTCTGGCATGGGTCTTATGCTTAAGAACCTTGGTGGAGAATTTGAGGAGCTTAAGGAATATCCTATACTTTCAGGTATATGTTCACAAAAGGGTATAAAGCTCCTTGATGAATATATGGACAGGCTCGGTTTTAAGCTCAAGTATGTATGGTCACCAAAATTGAGATATGTAAAAGGCATATACCCGAGGGATTATTATTTTGCAAGGGTTTATGACTATCCCGACTCCTATAAGGATAAATCAATGAAGGAAAAAGAGGACCTCCTCATGCGGACTCGCCTTGCCCTCAGGGCAATGGGTGAGAGTGATGAATCCATAGTGGTCTTCTCTTTTTATCCTGATGTCCTTACCCTGAAGGAGGTTGGAGACCCCCTTGAGCTTGCTGAATTCTTCAGCCTTGACAAAAGCGATCTTAAGGCAAAGATTATTTTTGCACAGGGAAGGCAGAATACAAACTATGCCATAAATCTCTATGCCTGCCACCCTTTTTTCATTCAGGGCTATGCATCTATGACAAATGGAGAAAATACCGCCTTTGTTCCGATAAGGGAGTTTCTTATGTCAAGGGGATTTCCTGGCTACATAGGATATAACAGTGATAGTGAGGTCTTTACCCATATCCTCCACTACATCCACAGACAGCTCAGGTTTCCCCTGACATATTACAAGGATGTGATAACTCCTCTTAAACCCTCAGAGATAGAGAGAAGACCTGACAGGGATGCCCTGAATCTTATAAGACAGTCCCTAAGACCCCTCTGCATAGATGGTCCAAATTGTGTAATTGGATTCACTCCTGATGGCACCTGCTTTATGGTTCAGGATTCAAAAAAGCTCAGGCCAGGTGTTGTGGGAGGTATACCTGGTAAATATGGACTCATGTCAGAGGAGTGCGGCCTTGATAAGGTTATCCCTGAAAGGGATAGGTCAAAGGATGTATTTCCCATGAAGTATGAGATGGTTATTATTCCTCCAGGAGCTTCAGAAGTAAAGGTATGGAATCAATTAAAGGGTGAATTTGTAACAGAGGAGGCTGAGGTATTATGCCAGGTGTAATAAAGATAAGGGAAGACTTTAACCATAAATTGTCTCTCAAGGAATTCCCCTATATAGTGAGATGGCGTGACGACAGGTGCAAGAGGTGCGGTCAGTGTACTGCTGTCTGTCCTGTGCAGGCTATCGTGCCATCAGTAAAACTCCAGAGGGTTGTGGAGTCAGAAGGTTCAATACCAGCTCCTGTTGTCAGGACAAAGGTAATCCATATAATCGAACAGGTTAGAGACATGGAGCGCTATTGCACTGGTTGTGGGACCTGTACACTCGTATGTCCAAATGAGGCAATAGAGCCAGAATTCAATCCGCAACACAAGTTCTATCATTATAAAAACAAAGGCGGAGAGCCTTATAAAAGAGGTGGAAGAAGGAACGACCCAGCTCCTTCTACCCTTGACAGGATAAAATTCACCCGAATATCCATGCTTACAGACCCAGCCCTTGATGCAGGAAGGCATGAATTCAGGGTAAGGACATACATTGGAAGGATTCTTCCACCAGAAGAACTACCCCTTAAGAGTGACAATGGAAGGCTCGTTGTTGACCTGAGCAGCGGGAAATTTATACCACCTGTGAGGGAGATATTCCCTATAATGATCGGCTCCATGTCTGTTGGTGCCTTATCACCCCACATGTGGGAAGGCCTTGCCATGGGAGTTGCCTATCTTAATGAGGTTGAGGGGATACCTGTTGTCATGTGCACTGGTGAAGGAGGAGTACCTCCAAGGCTTCTCAAGTCAAGGTATCTAAAGTACTTTATCCTCCAGATCGCCTCAGGTTATTTTGGATGGGATGAGATTATCCATGCCCTTCCAGAAATGGTAGAAGACCCTGCTGGCATAGAAATAAAATACGGTCAGGGTGCAAAACCAGGGGACGGTGGCCTTTTGATGGCCCAGAAGGTGATAAAATTGATTGCAAAGATAAGAGGAGTTCCAGAGGCTGTTGACCTTGCCTCACCTCCAACACACCAGACAAAATACTCCATTGAAGAGGCAGTGGCAAAGATGATCCAGTCCATGTCCATGGCCTTTGGATTCAGGGTCCCTGTCTATCCAAAGATATCAGGCACAAAGACAGCAAGGGCAGTCCTTAACAACCTTGCAAGGAATCCCTATGCAGCAGCCCTCTCAATAGATGGTGAGGATGGTGGAACTGGTGCAGCCTATAATGTATCAATGGACAAGATGGGCCATCCCATAGCATCCAATATAAGGGATTGCTATCTCGACCTTGTAAGGCAGGGCAAGCAGAATGAACTACCCCTCATTGCAGCTGGTGGAATCGGCAAAAAGGGCCATCTTGCAGCAAACGCAGCAGCCCTCATTATGCTTGGTGCATCAGCTGTTGCAATAGGAAAATACATCATGCAGGCAGCAGCAGACTGTTTTGGTGACGAGTACAACAGGTGCAATCTCTGCAACACAGGAAAATGCCCAAGAGGCATCACCACACAGGATCCAAAACTCTATCGAAGGCTTGATCCAGAAAAGGTTGCTGAAAGGGTTGTGGAGGTCTTCAAGGCAGCTGAGGTAGAGCTGAAAAAGATCTTTGCACCTATGGGAAGAAGCACTGAACTGCCCATCGGAATGTCCGATGGTATAAGCATAGATGACAAGGATATGGCAGAGAGGTTACAGATAAGCTATGTCTGTTAGAGAAGTAGAATTCAGGGTAAAGGCCTCTGAGATAATTGAGTGGATTGACTCAAAGACAGTCATAATCCATGGCAATATAGATGGCAGAAGGGTACCTTCAAGGATCCTTGAGGAGCATATTCAGGAGGCTGTACGGGAAGGTGCCAGGACCCTTTATGTAAAGGCTGATGGTCAGCATGGAATTGGTGGAAGAATCTGGCCAAGGGGTGAGACCATAAAGGTAATTATTGAAGGACCTGTTGGCCAGAGGTGTGGCTCCATGGGCATGTTCGGGACAGAGATAATTGTAAAGGGCTCTGTATCTGATGATGTGGGATGGCTAAATTGTGGGGCAAAGATAACAGTCCTTGGTGATGCCACAAATGGTGCCTTTAATGCAGCAGCCCAGGGAATCCTCTATGTTCAGGGAAGTGGTGGTGCCAGGTGTGATACCCTTACAAAGCACAATCCAAGATTTGATCCTCCCCAGTCATGGTATTTCAGGGATGTAGGAGACAGCTTTGCAGAATTCAAGGCAGGTGGAATCTCTGTTGTCTGTGGTGTGAATCCGAGAAATCCTGATAATGTCCTTGGCTACAGGCCCTGTGTTGGTATGGTTGGTGGAATTATATATTTCAGAGGCCCTATTCAGGGATACAGTGAGAAGGATGTAAAGCTCCTTGACCTTACAGAGCAGGACTGGCAATGGCTTACAACAAACATGAAGCCCTTTCTTGAGGCAATAGACAGGCTCTCCTATTATGAGGAGCTCACAAGGTCACCAGATGAATGGAAAAAACTTGTTGCCTACACCCCTCAGGAAAGGAGGGCAAGAAAGTGGTTCAAGATTCCTGTGTCTGAATTCAGGAAGAATTACTGGGAAAAAGAGGTTGGTGAAGGCGGTATATTTGCAGAATATCTTGACCATGAAAGGACCCTTCTTCCCTATATAACAACAGGTAAGGACAGGAGGTTTAAACCTGTATGGGCAAATGAGAAATACGCACCACCCTGTGCCTATGCCTGTCCAACACAGATACCAACCCACAAAAGGACAAGGCTCATAAGACAGGGAAGGCTCAATGAAGCCCTTGAGCTCGTGCTTCAATACTCACCCCTTCCTGCAACAGTCTGTGGTGAGATATGCCCTAATCTCTGTATGGAGGCCTGCACAAGGGCAAGGTATGACAAACCATTAAGGATAGATACCCTCGGCAAACTAAGCCTCGAACTTCCAGCACCACCAAAGGCTGAACCAACAGGAAAGAGGATAGCTGTTATTGGTGGCGGGCCTGCTGGAATGAGTGTGGCATGGCAGCTCGGGCTCAAAGGCCACGAGGTAAACCTTTATGAGGCATCAGGAAAACTTGGTGGAAAGATTGAACTCTGCATACCAAGGGAAAGACTGCCCCATGAGATCCTTGAAAAGGAGATAGAGAGATTCAGGAGCATTGGAATAAAGGTCCATCTCAATACAAGGGTCACAAGGGAGCTCTTTGAAAAGATATATAAAGAAAATGATATAGTTGTTATTGCCATAGGAGCCCATCAGCCAAGGGTTCTAAAATTCCCTGGCTCTGAGGCAGCCATCTCTGCCTATGAATTCCTGAGAAACATAAATGAGGGTAAAAAACCTGACCTAAAGGGCAAAAAGGTAGTTGTTATTGGTGCTGGAAATGTTGGAATGGATGTTGCCTCTGAGGCATTCATCTATGGTGCAGAATCAGTAACAGCCATTGATATACAGAAACCAGCTGCCTTTGGAAAAGAGATGGAGATTGCAAAGGCAAAAGGCACAAAGATAATATGGCCAAAGGTGACAGAAAGATATGAACCTCTTGAGAAAAAACTCTACTTTACAGATGGAAGCTCTATTGATGCAGATTTTGTAGTAATCGCAATTGGTGATGTGCCGGTCCTTGACTTTATTCCACCTTCAATCCATTCAGAGAGGGGATGGATAAAGGTTAATGAGTTTTACCAGACATCTGACCCAAAGGTCTATGCAATAGGTGATGTCACAGGCCTTGGTCTTGTAACC